>ERZ507073.1202-NODE-1202-length-17156-cov-3.882814_pt1 | contig 17156 bp, 17 predicted proteins | sample MGYA00512290_ERZ507073 | MGnify/ENA metagenome assembly ERZ507073 | reverse complement strand
ACTGTCAGAGTACTGCTGATTTCAACATCATCCTTCAGTGTGATTATGGAAATACTGCTATCTGCCAGTGCGTCCGTCAGCTCATCCGCTGTCGCCACTTCTTTCACACCGTTTGCTACCGGCAGTGCTGCGTACAGTCCGTTTAGAACCGCTGCAGCTTCATTTCCCGATGCGCTTTCCGGGGAACCCGGACCCTCTGTGGATGTCGGGGGATTCGTCAGCTGTCCGGTTTCTGCTGCCGATACCGGCGTGGAGACCAGAGAAAGTACCATGGAACTGCAAAGCAGCGCCGCATAGAACCGAATTTTTTGCTTTTTCATGAATTATTTTCCTCCCATTGTTGTGATGTGTTTCCTTTTCCCGTGCCTTGTCCGCGGTGTTCTCTTTCCCGGAGTCTGATACACAGCACAGTGATCATGACTGCCGTGGCGAAAGAAATTACCCCCACCAGCACATAACCGCCGGCGTCTTCATGCAGCAGGATAGAACCGTACATTCCCCGGGCGGTGATCTGTGTCTGACCGGCTGCAGTGTGCACCGTTCCCACAAGGAACGCAAACAGTGCTATGCACAGGGCAGACAGCCGGTAGATCCCGCGGCGCTTCTTCCAGCGATATTTTTCAAGCACCCGTTTTTTCACCAGTTCGACCCGCTTTTCTGTATCATACATATTGCTGAAAACCTCCCTTCGGAAAGTAAAGTCATAAAATACATATGCCCTTCATCTAATTAGGTACAAAAAAGCGAAAAAACTCTCACCTGAAAATCAAATTTTTTGAAAAAGGTTGAAAAAACAGGAGCTGCCGACAGCAGCTCCGCAAAAGACAGGATTCAGTTGTGACTCTGGGGCAGGCGGACAATCAGTTTTCCCACCGCCAGGATCAGCACAGGCAAAATGTATGCGATATACTGTATCGCACCGCCATAGGCGATCAGAAGATTATAAATTGCATGAAAAGTGATGGCTGCCCCGAGCAGACCGCAGGTTCCGGCGATCTTCAGCCAGGTGCGTTGCCATACATATGCCAGTCCACCGCCGACGATGGCACCACAGATCACATGCATGGCACCCGTTCCAATGCCCCGGAAAAAGATAAAGGAAAAATGTCCGGCTCCATTTTGAATCAGATAGCAGACATTCTCAAAGGTGGCAAAGGAAAGTGCAACGATGATGGCAGCATTTTTTATCGGCACCGGTTCAGGCTCAAATACAAGAAGATAAAAGAGCAGCGGCAGGAGTTTCATTACTTCCTCTACCACAGGTGCGATCTCTGCAGTGGCGGCAATCGTATCTGCTGCGTAAAGAGCGGCAAAGAAGGTATTGATGTAAGCGGAGAGCAGGCATGCCCCCATTCCTGCAAGACAGCACAAAAAGAATTTGGCCTGTCGCCTACCCATGCACAGGGCGGCGATCAACAGGGGCGAGGCCATACAGATAAATACATTTTCAATATAGATCATGTCCGCACCGCCTTTCCTGTGGCAGGCAGCAGCCCGAAAAGGCAGACCGTCAGCAGAAGATCACACCAGCAATAGGGACTGAAGATAGAGTCGCCCGGCCAGAAGCAGCCGGAGGTCCACAGAGCGTATTCTGCCGCAACATAGCAGAGGATTCCGATGTGAAAATACCGCAGGTTCCGTCCCTTTCCCGTCTGTGTCTCTGCGTAGACAAGACCGTGGATGGAACGATAGGAGACAAGGATCATCATGCCGCACCAGAGCAGGTTGGAGAGAATGTCACCAAAGGTACAGTAAAATGCGCACAACGGAACTCCGATCAGTGGAGCCAACAGGGATTTCCGACAGGAAAAGCTTCTTTCCTCCGGGGAGGAGAGAGTATATTGCAGGAGACAGAGAAAAATAACGCTGGAGACCCAGCCGAATTCCGATACATAAAAGATCCGTGGTGTTTCGGAAAACAACAACAGATATAATGTCCAGTACAGGGAGCCCAGTGCGAAACAGCCATAAAAGCAAATCAGCAGAAAATATGACAGTGTCCGATGTCTCAGATAACGAATGCCGCTCAGACAGAAGCCCAGCATGGTAACGAAAAATTGCAAAAGATTAATGATCAATTCCATTGGCGCGGTCCCCCCTCTGCTCTGCCTGCTCTTCTTTGTCCAGCAGATGGACACGAAAACACAGGATCGTCACGCATACGCCGAGAAGAAATGAAAGCAACCCTATTATGATATATTCGGGTGCAGCACCTCCGCCGAGGATCGTTGCCGCCGTTTCATATCCGGAGGAGATCCCCGGCACCATTTGCCCAGAAATCCCGGACATGACAAAGGAAGCCCCGAAGATCACAGCAAGGCATGCCGCTATGCAGGTAATAGCAACGATCCGCCGCTGTTTCCGTCTTTTTTGTCGTTCTTTTTCCGCAATCCTTCGTCGGACTTCTGCGATCCGTTCCTCATGACTCCGCATTTGTTATTCCCTCCCGTTCCAATAATCCCCGCAGACGCTCTTTTCCCCGGTACATTATATTAGTGATCTGCTTCACGCTTTTTCCCATAACTTCAGCGACCTGCCGGTAACTCATACCCTCAAAATAGGTCAGATAAAGAGCTTCTCTGTAATCCGGATGCAGTTCACCCATGCATAAATGCAGGATCTGATTCCGTTCTTTTGTCCGGATCACCTCATCCACCAGTTTCCCACCTTCCGGCTCTTTGGTCAGATCATCAAGACAGAAGTGATGTCGCCGGATGCTTTTATGGCGCAAAGCCATATGCCGTGCCGCTTTATACAGGTAAGCCCTGAATCCGCCATCCCGGATAGGGGGCCTTTTGGAGAACAGGTAGGAAAATACTTCTATCATCAGGTCCTCCGCCTCATGAATGTCATGCAGATAGCCGTTGATGTATAAGGTCAGTGGGTTGCCGTATTTTTTCATCAATTCTTCCAGCCCTGTTTCATCGCCGCTCAAATATTGTCGGTATAATTCTTCATCGGAAATCATATCGTGTACATCCTTTCCACTGTAGCCGGCGGTTCGTCCCTTTGTAATCCCAAATGTGTATGGAATTGCGTAAGCTGCATGCCTACGGATTACTTTGTTTATTAAACATCATTATATGCGAATAAGGTTATATTTTCAAGTTATGCATTTTCCGGCTCCTTTCCCGTAGCCCCGCCGCTAGGGAAAAGAATAAAACAGCTATAAAAAGCTATAAAATAAGAGAGTCCCCACAAAGTGGGAACTCTCCTGAATATTATGATCTGTCGTCACATTGAAGTATTTGCAAGACGCTGTAAAGCATGTTCGGCGATCAGTGTGGAACAATGTTCCTCAAGAAAAGTAAGGCTTGCCGGTGTGGAACGCTTGGGAATACCGTATTCAGAGATGACATTGCAGACACGGTCGAAGACCTCGCGATCTTCTTCGCCCTGCGTCAGGATCAGATAATACCCGTCGGTGCCCTCCTCGTGATACAGAGTGCTGAGCCCGTGATAATGGCTTCCGGCTATTACTGCCGCGTTGATCACCTGTTTCAGAGATTCCATACGGAACAGGCGGGAGCGTACACTGTCACTCTCCTCGGGAGCGGACGCGGAAGGAACTTCAGGAGTGCTTGCGGTATTGTCTTCGCTCTGGATGCGGCGGAACAGATCCAGAACCTCGTCTGCCGTGCTCTCATCACTGTCCTCATCACTGTCTTCCGTAACAGAAGGCGCAAAACGGGAAAAACGGGTGTCCAGTTCTTCCGGATCTTCCACTTTGGTAATGATCAGTACGATACAATCCGCATTCAGAGGGATGGCTTCAATCATCAGGGGAATATCCTCTGCTTCGAAGCCAAATTCAAAATTGGCCTGCTGCATCATATCACGGAACAGAGATTTAGCTTTTTCTGTGCCGTAGGCAAGTTCACTTATTTTTAATTCGCGGCTGGCGAGATCCTCACGGGTCAGGGTGCAGCGAATCTGATTTTCATTTACTTTTTCTATTTTCATGCGACAACACTTCCTTTCTGCTTTCGCATTGGTATGGTATATAGCTTATACTTTCCCTATATTTTAGTCAATAGAAGCTATTCACAGTTTAAAAAAATTTAATAAAACATCTTGTCAAATAGCAGGCTGCAGTGTATAATCCGACCTATAGATGCCTCTGATACTCCGGTACGGAGAGGAGGTCGACAGTTTTCCATTTTTTCTTGTTGATTTACCAGGGAACGATTCGTTCCAGTTCATCCCCTTTTTTATTTTATGATGCAGATGGCTGTTAATGTATTTGGGAAGGATAGGTTATGCTGATCTGTAAAATATAGTATGGAGATGTCTTACAGGCATATACGTGTCTGGTCATAATATTTCAACAGATATTTTTCACGAACATAATTCCAACATTTTCACACAAATTACTACAAGTACTGTCAGAGGCATTTATAAGTAACTATTCAGAGCCACGCAAATCGTGTCAATATGTCCGTCGAATGCTTGCATTCGTAAGAACATTTGACATGATTTATATTGCGAATAGTGTTCTGAATAGTTACGCTTATATGTACTAGCGGAAAAAGCAGCGTTATTTTAAAGTGTTTCACGAATCCTTTTGGTAAAATATGCTGCGGACGGGAGGTGTCTGTGGAGGACCGGGAAGCTGTGACTCCCGGGAAGAAGTTTCCCAGGAGAAAGGTGGAAAAATATTTTCAAAAGCTTCAGAAAAACGGCACAGAATTGTATGTCGACGGAGAAAAGGTCTCACCGTCGCAGGCGGCAGCGTATGCCGTCAGAGAAGAAAGCCCGTATATGGCAGACTATATATTGGGAGAACAGGGCAAAATCAGCCAGGTCCGGCTGGATAAGGTGGATCTGCGTTAAAGGGTGTCAGCTCTTGCCCGGGTAATACTTTGAAACAGAGAATGCGCTGCGGGGATGCAAAACGGGATTGCCTCTCTGGCTGTATTCCGCAGTGCAGGATCTGTCTCTATTGTTCCTTGTATTATATAGAGGAATTGTGATAGAATAAAACTGTTCTGCCGATAGAAGACGGAACGGAAGAAAAGGCAAGAATGGTGCAGGCGGCAGCCTGCGGATGGGAGCACATATGAAGAAAAGAATACTACCGGTGATCATAGCAATCCTGCTGATCCTTGTGATCGCGGGCGGAGCACTGGGAAAGGTGCTGTTGGATAAATATTCCTACAGCAAAGAAGAGGCAGACTGGAACGAATTTTATCAGGTGTCAGAGAGTGACAGAAGTGCCATTATTTTACAGGACGAAATGGTAGAAGAACAGGCACTGATCAGAGATGACGTATGCTATTTTGATCTGGCAACTGTCCATAAATATATGAACGAAGTGTTTTATGCGGATATGACGGAAAAACTGTTGTTGTACGCCAATCCGACAGAAGTGATCCGTACGACTTTCGGCGAGACTTCCTATACGACAACAGAAGGCACACAGGATGCCGGATATGTGATCAGTTTCGTGGAAGGGGATACCGTATATGTGGCGGCGGATTATGTGAAGCTGTTCACAAATTATTCCTATGATTGTTATGACAGACATGTGCAGGTCTACACCGAATGGGGGACCAGACAGGTGGCACAGCTGAAAAAGGATACGGCGGTGCGTCTGCGGGGCGGTGTGAAGAGCCCGATCCTCACGCAGGCAGCGAAAGGAGATACCCTGGAGATTCTGGAGCAGATGGAGACCTGGAGCAAGGTGAAGACAGCGGATTCCGTGATCGGATATGTGGAGAACAAGCGTCTGGGAGATATTACGGAAGAGACCGAGACTCCGGTGACGGATTATCAGGAGCCGGAATATACTGCCCTGACTTCTGACAGCAAGATCTGCCTGGGCTGGCATTCTATCGGCGGTGTAGGCGGTAATGACACTCTGTACTCCATGGTGTCCGGTACGAAGGGTATGAATGTCATTGCACCGACCTGGTTCAGTCTGACGGATGAGAACGGAAGTATCCGGAACTTCGGAACAGCGAATTATGTAACCACGGCCCACAATATGGGCTTACAGGTATGGGGCGTGGTGGATAATTTTAATTACGCCAATGAGACCGGAACGGCCATCAGTACTCTGAATATGCTGTCCTCCACCACCAGCCGGCAGAACTTTGTGCGGAATGTGACAGATGCAGCAGTCAGCCTGGGACTGGACGGCATCAATGTGGACTTCGAACAGCTGAGCAGTGACTGCGGACCGCATTATGTGGAATTTATACGAGAACTTTCCATTCAGTGCCGCAACAGGGGACTGGTATTGTCCATTGCCAACTATGTACCGTTTAATTTCAATGATTATTACCGTCTGGATATCCAGGGACAGGTTGCAGACTATGTCATTATCATGGGATATGACGAACACTGGCACGGAAGCAAGGATCCCGGAAGCGTGGCAAGCATCAGCTATGTATCCGGCGGTCTGGACAGAACATTGCAGGAGGTGCCTGCAAACAAGGTAGTCAATGCCCTTCCGTTCTACACGATCCTGTGGAAGACCGAAGGCACGGATGTGACGGATGAATATATTACCATGAACAACGAGGCAGACTTCATGAACAGAGCCGGTGTGACGGCAGAGTGGGATGAGGAGACCTGTCAGAATTATGCAGAATGGACCTCCGGAAATGCCACCTATCAGATCTGGCTGGAAGATGCGGAATCCATCGCAGTGAAGCTGAACATGATGGCTACCAAGAATATTGGTGGTGTGGCGGTATGGAGACTAGGTTACGGAACACAGGCAGCCTGGGAACTGATCAATGCCTATCTGCAGTAGGAACAGAATAACATAGTAAAAGCCCGGTCCCGCAAGGGACTGGGCTTTATTGCTGCTGCAAACTTTATTCCGCTTCCTGTACGTTCTTTCTGCGGACGGTATAGCCTCCGGCCATGCATACAACTGCGGCACCCAGAAGCCAGAACATTGCAGAATTTTCACCGGTCTTTGGAACGTTGTCATATTCGGAAGAAGTACTGTTCTGTGTGGCCTGTGCAGGAGCTGTGGTCTGTGTGGGCTGCTCGGTAGCTGCAGGAGCTGCTTCTGCGGCAGCAGCGGGAGCGGTGGTGCTGTAATACTTTGCTTCGGTCTTCAGGGATCCGTCTTCAATGGCCAGCTTACCTGCGGCGAAACTGTAGGCCTCATAGAAAACGCTCTGGTCACGGTTGTCTTTGGCAATCAGATGATTGACGGTACCGACACCGTTGATGGTGGCATGCAGATTATTGGATTTATCATCTGTCAGGCCGATCATTTCCAGAGTGTCTACATTGCTGTTGAAATTTGCCTTGGCATCGCCATATACATAGGCATGAGATACATCACCGTTGACAGCACCGGAGGTACCGCTCAGGAAATAGACACTGTCATAGCCGTTGGCATAGACTACGGGAACACCAACAGTATTCTTGAAGGTCAGGTTGCCCAGACGAACAGAAACCTTGAGGGCCAGGGCATTGTTCTCCACATCGTTGTCGATGACAATATAGTCACCGTCTTTGATATTCTGCTGCAGATAATACAACTCGCGGTCCTGAACTTCTGCGGACCAGCTAGATGCTTCCTTGTATCTCCACTCGGAACTGCTGTCGGAATAGTTCAGAACATAGGTGGTGGGCTCCGCAGCCTTTACAGTGATCTTTCCCAGACCGGGAATAGCAAAGCATACGGCAGCCAGCGTGAACAGTGTGACAAATTTTTTAAGTCTCTTCATAAGAAAACCTCCTGATTGTCTGTGAGTTATTCCTGTATGGGAAGGTAGTGATTACCGGGTTCCACTTCTTTGGCAACGACTACGAACCGCCCCTGCTCTACATGGTATACGCAGGTGGACAGTGTCAGAAAATGATCTCCGAACTCTGCGGTGACACCGGTGTCATACTGGGATAACTGCTTGATATTGTTATAAAAGTCATCAAATTCTTCCTGCGTATCCGCCTGGAAAAATTTGTAGAACTTAAATACCTGATCTGTTTTCCGGTAGACCTGGGAGCGAAAGACGGCAATGATCTCGTAATTGCGCTGACACTCTTCGGTATAGAGGATAATGTTTTTGTGTTCCTTATAGAAATCCTGATTCTCGTAATCGGTCAGATTGCCGAACATGGCACCGGATTTCATATTGTGACCGTGAATGATAAGATTCGTGGTCAGAGGATCTACACAGCTCTCATCGTCAAGGAGCAGACAGCCGTTTTTATTTTCGCTGCCGTCAAAAGCACGGTAGAGATAATAGGTCTCATCTTTCGGAGTCCACATTACCGGATAATCGATATTGGTGCCCGGAATCTGTAGCCAGGCCGCCATATCCTTGTTGGCAAGAAAACTGTCGGCATAAGGGTTGGCCACTCGTTCGAATTCCTCGGTGGAAGCCGGGGTCTCTTCTGTGGACGGCTCCGGGGAGGCGGTAACGGTCGGCTCACCTTCGACTGTGGAAGGTGCCTGCGTGGTCTCCGCGGACTGCGTCGGGCGCAATTCATCCAGCGCTTCCTCCATACGCCGGTCTTCGATCCGCCCTTTTACCAACAGGATCACTGCAGTAAGAACACAAATTCCCGCCAGAACAAATAAAATGATAGAAAGAGTTTTTTTGCTTATTTTCATAATGGTATTATACGCTGAAGTAGTAGGGGGATGCAATAGTTTAAAACAAAAGGATTTCTTAATTTTCGGAAGATATTTCCAGAGAAAAAGGCATATAAAATCATATAGAATAAAAGAGACACCGGAGAACAGGGATGGAACAGAAAGTGTTAAGGGCGGTGATGGTATGCCTGTTGCTTATGTCTATGGCGATACTTGGCAGGGAAACGGCGACATATGTGGAAACGGTAAATGTCGTGAATGCCTTGCAGGGGAATAATGCGGACACGGACGGAATACCGACGGTAGTGATCGATGCCGGCCATGGCGGGGATGACCCGGGGAAGATTGGTATCAACGGAGCACCGGAGAAGGATATCAATCTCCGGATCACAGAGAAACTGAGACAGTATCTGGAGGCAGACGGAATCCGGGTGGTGCTGACCAGAGAGACGGAGGATGGATTGTATGATGCATCTGCTCCCAATAAGAAAGTGCAGGATATGAAACGCCGGATCGAAAAGATTGAGCAGACGGATCCGGTTCTCACGGTGAGCATCCATCAGAACAGCTACAGTGATCCCCAGGTAAAGGGACCACAGGTATTTTATTATGCGGATTCTGAAAACGGAAGAAATCTGGCTCTGGCAATCCAGGAAGAACTGAATCGACAGCTTTCAGTTGCACGTCCACGTGAAGCGAAAGGAAACAGGACCTATTATCTGCTGAAAAGAAGCCCCAGTGTGATCAATATTGTAGAGTGTGGATTTCTGACAAATCCGGAAGAAGCACAGCTGTTAAAAAAAGAAGAGTATCAGACGAAGATTGCCATGTCTGTGGCAGACGGTATTGATACATATCTTGCCAGCCAGGAAGAACACGAAAAAAATTGAAAAAAATGTGAATAGCCTTTTCACAGGAAGGCTATTCTGCTATACTTTACGTGAATTGAGGAGAATCTTATGTTTGGAATCTTTTATCTTATATTATGCGTGTTAACAGGAATGGAAATGGCGGGGTGTCTGTTTCCGCAGCAGATAACTGAAAAAGGAAATCGGATATGGGTGATCCTTCCGGCGGCTTTTGGAACGGGAGTTCTGATGCTGACTTGGGCAGTATATGTGGTTTCCTGGATGTTCAGTGTATGTGCGGGAGCAGAACATCCTCTTTTTTATGGAAATATTATTGTGATGTCGGTGACTGTGCTGTGTCTTCTTGGAATTTTCATCCGGAAGCGAAAAAGAACAGAAAAAATGTTTCCGGTATCGGAGAAGATGATCAGTAGAAAATGGATCCTGCGAAAAGAAATTTTACTTTTTGTGGTTCTGACGGCGTTTGTAACAGTAATGATGTTTTATGTCTTCCATATGAAAGACGGTCTTCTGTATTCGGGATTTTCCGTGTATGGTGATTATGCACCTCATACCGCAATGATGAGATCTTTTTCCAGAGGAAATAATTTTCCTACGCAGTATCCGCATTATGGAGGGCAGGACGTAAAGTATCATTTTATGTTTCAGTTTCTGGTAGGAAATCTGGAATATCTGGGGCTTCGGCTGGATCTGGGATATAATCTGGTAAGTATCATGTCTCTTTCCGGTTTTCTTATGGTCCTTTATGGAATCAGTTATCGGATGTTCCGGAGTTTCTGGGCCGGTGCTGCTGCTATGGTTTTCTTTTTCTTTCGTAGCGGAACTGCGTTCTGGCAGTATCTGTGGGAAAATGCGAAAGCAGGGAATCTTATCCAGGCACTGAAAGAGAACACAGCGTTCATTGGTTATACCACAAATGAAAACTGGGGATTATGGAATTTTAACGTATATCTCAATCAGAGACATCTGGCATTCGGGCTTCTGATCGTTGCAGTGGCTGTATGGATCTTCATGGACTGGGTAGAGGCTGGCTGCGGACACAAAGAGCATGGCTGGCTGTGGATCAGAAAACGTATTTTCTCAAAAGAAGCATGGGCATTCCGGAATGTGGAAATTGCAATTTTGCTGGGACTGTTCCTGGGTCTGACCGCTTTCTGGAATGGAGCTGCACTGATCGGGGGACTTTTGATCCTGGCTGGTTTTGCTGTATTTTCTGATGGAAAGCTGGATTATGCGGTGTGTGCGGCGCTGGCGGTATTCTTTTCGGAACTGCAGTCGAAGATTTTTGTGTCAGGAAGTGTGATGTCCCCTTCCTTTTACTGGGGATTTCTGGCAGAGAACAAGAGCATTTCAGGGGTACTCTGGTATCTGGTGGAGATCAGTGGATTTTTCTTTGTAGGACTGGTCGTGGCATCTGTATTTTTTAAAAGAAATGAGAGAGTGGTACTGGGGGGCTTTTTGCTTCCGGCAGTATTTGCGTTTGTGGTGTCCCTGACCCCGGATATCAATGTGAACCACAAATATATCATGATCTCCTATGCATTTGCGGCAGTGCTGTGGGGAGGGATACTCCGAAGCATGTTTTTCGAGTTCAGAAAGAAAAGAATAAAATGGGCAGGCGCGGCCGTCTGTATTATTATGAGCATCTGTCTGACTGCAACCGGAGTTTACGATTATGTGATCATTTTGAGGGATAATGATTCCGGACACAGAATGACAGTAAACATGGAAAGCAGTCTTACAGACTGGCTTTCTGAAAATCTTGGGAAAAATGATCTTCTTCTGACCCCGGAATATACGATGAACGAGGTTACAATGTCTGGTGTGATGATGTACTGCGGATGGCCGTATTACGCCTGGTCGGCAGGATATGATACCAATTACCGCGCCGGACAGGCTGTGCTCATCTATACGACAGATGATCCGGAGATACTGAAAGCGACTGTGAAACAGGAGAAGATCACGTATATTCTGTTTGAGGACAACATGGAATTTGAGCAGCAGGAGTGTCGAGAGGATGTCATCAGGGAGACATATCCGCTGGTGTATACCTCGGAAGATGGGAGAATAAGAATCTATGAAACATGACAGCTTATATATCATTATGCCGGCATACAATGAAGAAAAAAATATCGGGACAGTGATCGAACAGTGGTATCCGGTCGTGGAGAGGATCGGAGGAGAAAGCCGCCTGGTGATCCTTAATGATGGAAGCAGAGATGGCACTTATGAAATGATTCGGAAATATCAGAAAAAATACGAGCGTCTTATCGGGATCGACAAACCAAATGAAGGACACGGGGGAACTATCCTCCGAGGATATCATTATGCAGTGGATGCCGGAGCGGATTATATATTTCAGACCGATTCCGATGGCCAGACACTTCCTGATGAATTCTGGCAGTTCTGGAAAAAGCGTAAAACATGCGGGTTACTGATCGGTTACAGAAAAAAAAGAGAAGATGGTTTTTCCAGGCTTTTTGTGACAAGAGTGCTGAGACTGGTACTGTTTCTGACCTTTGGGACATGGGTAAAAGATGCGAATACACCGTATCGTCTGATGAATGCGAAACAGTTGTCGAAAGTGCTGAAAAAGATCCCGGACGGATTTTTTCTTTCCAATGTTCTGATGACGGTAATTTATGAGAAGCATCATCTGCATGTGGAGTATATACCGATTACATTCCGTCCGCGTCAGGCAGGTAAAAATTCTATTAATATGAAACGCATCATAAAGATCGGCAGACAGGCATTTGGAGATTTTATCCGCCTTCGCCACAGAATCTGATACAGGAGGAAGAACGATGAAAATACAAATCAGAAAAATACTTCCGGAATCCATTGCGGCGGTAATTCTGATCGCACTTTCCGCATATCTCCTCGGAGGAGATGTGTGGACATTCTGGACCTGGTGGCTCCTTGCACTGTTTATGGGAATGGTTGCCATGCCAGTGACGGGAAGACTTTTTGAGGGATTTGAAGATAAAGGATGGCTGTTTTCAAAAGCACTGGCGATTGCAGTAACCGGATTTTTAACCTGGTTTCTGGTGGCAGTAAAACTTCTTCCGTTTACAGCTGCAACCTGCATAGGAGTATCTGTGATCTGCGGGATCTTCTGCGCCATTCTTTTTCATGTACAGCTGAAAAAGGGGATAGAATGTTACCCATCCGGAAAAATCCAGCTGATTGTTCGTGAAGAACTTCTTTTCTTCGGAATTTTTCTTCTCTGGACTTATCTGGCGGGATTCCGTCCACAGGCATATGGAACAGAGAAATTTATGGATTATGGATTTATGGAGGCGATGATGCGCAGCAAAACACTTCCTGCCCGTGATCTGTGGTATTCTCAGGGAACCATTAATTATTATTACGGAGGGCAGTATTTTGCGGTATTTCTCACGAAGCTTACAGGAAGCAGAGTAGAAGTAACCTACAATCTGATGCGTACTTTTGTAGCCGCTTTTGCATTTGTATATCCGTTTTCCCTGGTAAGACAGATGGCAAAGGACAGATTGTACGGACGCATGTCTGGGATAAAAAAATATCTTCCGTCACTGGCTGGAGTGACAGGTGGAATTGCGGTTTCCATTGCAGGAAATGTGCATTACATTGTATATCGCTGCGTGCTGCCTCTGATCCATAAAATTCAGGGAGTGGCAGAAACTGCCAGCTACTGGTTCCCGGATGCAACCCGATATATCGGTTATAATCCGGTGAATGAAAGTGACAAGACCATTCATGAATTTCCATGTTATTCCTTTGTACTGGGGGATCTTCACGCTCATGTGGTCAATGTAATGTTTGTTACCTTTCTTGTAGGGATGCTTTATGCATGGATGAAAAAAATCCGAAGTGCAGGTCCGGAACCGGAAAAACAGGATGTCAGGGATTTCTGGCTGAAGCAGCTTCTGATGCCGCATATCCTTCTGGCCGCAGTTCTTCTGGGAATGTTCCAGTGGACAAACTACTGGGATTTTGTGATTTATTTTGTTGTGACAGGCGGTGTCGTTCTGATCGCAAATATTATTCGATTTGAGGGGAAAGTAACCAGGATTCTGGCAGTAACAATTGCTCAGGCAGTGGAGATCATTGCGGTTTCCTATCTTGTGATCTTACCGTTTACTCTGAAATTTGAAACCATGGTTCAGGGAGTGGCTCTTGCACAGCATCATTCTCTGTGGTACCAGCTTCTGATCCTCTGGGGACTTCCGGTGTTTCTTACTGTGCTTCTGATCATCTCTGTTCTTACAGAAAAAATGAAAGGAATGAAGCACAAGAGCCTGTACAGACTTCTGGAGGCAGTTTCGGTTCCGGATCTGTTTGCTGTGATCATGGGACTTTGTGCGATTGGATTGATCCTTATTCCGGAAATTGTTTATGTAAGGGATATTTATGAGAATGGTAATGCGCGAGCCAACACCATGTTCAAACTTACCTATCAGGCATATATTCTGTTTGGGATGACTATGGGATATGGGATTTACCGGATGCTTGTAGTATCGAAGCAGAAAATCATCCGGATCTTTTCCGGTATTGGCCTTTTTGTGCTGATCTGGACGGTAGGATATTTTGGAAATGCTGTGCACTCCTGGTTCGGGGAGGTATGGAATCCTTCAAATTATCAGGGATTGAATGCTACTACATTTCTGGAAACAGATTTTCCGCAGGATGCGGCGGCAATCCGCTGGCTGAAAGATAACATTGAGGGATCGCCTGTGGTGCTGGAAGCTAATGGAGACAGTTACACAGGATATGAGAGAGTTTCGGCCACCACAGGACTTCCGACAGTGCTTGGCTGGTATGTTCACGAATGGCTTTGGAGAAATAATGTGCCGGATCTTAATGAGAAGAGTGCTGATATTCAGACAATTTATACTTCCACAGATGAAGAAAAGGTGAAGGAACTGATACAGCGATATGATATTTCGTATATCTTTGTAGGCGGACAGGAAAAAGAAAAATATGGCACAGAGCTGAATGACAGTCTCCTCCAGAGTCTTGGCAGTATTGTCTTTGAAGATGATACATCAGGAACTTATATTGTGAAAGTGGAGCAGGATTGACAATTTTTCCATAACAACGCTATAATAAAGTAACTATATGTATGGCAGCGAGAGGAGGATATTATGAACAGAATTGACAGGCTTTATATGGAAATGATACGTTACTATCAGGGTGACCCGAAGCATATTCAGCACTTTGTAAAGGTTCACAGCTTTTCAAGGCTGATCGGACAGGGAGAGGGACTGGACGAAGATACAATGTATATGCTGGAAGCTGCAGCCCTTGTTCATGATATTGGAATCAAGGTTGGAATGGAGAAATATGGACGGTCTGACGGAAAGACGCAGGAAGCAGAGGGACCGGCAGCAGCCAGGGAGATGCTTACACACCTTGGATTTAAGGAGCAGGTGATCCGTAGAGTGGAATATCTGGTGGGACATCATCACACCTATAAAGACATTGACGGGCTGGATTATCAGATCCTTGTAGAAGCGGATTTTCTTGTAAATTACTTTGAGAACGGACTTGATAAAGAGCACATTAAAAAAAGTGCAGAAAAGATATTTAAGACAGAAACCGGTAAAAAAATTGTAAAAGAGATGTTTTTCCCGGAAGCTTTTCAGAAATCAGAGACCTGGGCACAGGATGCGCTGCAGGATCTGGAGGATTTTATTGAAGAACAGGGGATTTATATCAGACAGTAATGGAGTGTAAGATGAAAGCAGAAATAGCAGTTATGACAGCGGAAAATATAGACAGGGATGCGATAGCCAGAGGTGGCGAGATCCTGAAAAAAGGAGGTCTCGTGGCATTTCCGACAGAGACGGTATACGGCCTTGGAGGAAATGCGTTGGACCCGAAGGCATCCATGAAAATATATGCGGCAAAGGGTAGGCCTTCTGATAATCCTCTGATCGTACATATTGCGGATATTCATGATCTGGATAGGATTGTTACAGAGGTTCCCGAAAAAGCGAGGATCCTTGCAGAGAAATACTGGCCCGGTCCGCTGACTATGATTCTGCCGAAAGCAGATATCGTACCAAAAGAAACGACAGGCGGGCTCGACAGTGTAGCGGTACGTTTTCCAAGTGACCGTATCGCACAGGAACTGATTCTGGCGGCAGGAGGATATGTGGCAGCGCCAAGCGCCAATACTTCCGGAAGACCAAGTCCCACCACAGCAGGACATGTAGTGGAGGACCTGGGAAATGCCATTGATATGATCATTGATGGTGGACAGGTAAATATCGGACTGGAATCTACGATCGTGGATTTTACAGAGGAAGTGCCGGTTGTCCTGCGTCCGGGATATATTTCGCTCGAAATGCTGCGTGAAACGCTGGGAGATGTCCGGATGGATAAGGGTCTGATCAAACCGGACAGTAAGGTACATCCGAAGGCTCCGGGAATGAAATACCGTCATTATGCCCCAAAAGCAGATCTTGCGATCGTGGAAGGCCCGGACGAGAGAGTGATCGCCGAGATTGAAAAGAGAGCGCTGGAAGCGGAGAAAAATGGAGATACAGTGGGAATTATCGCAACCGATGAAACAAAAGACAGATATTCCCATGGAATCATAAAAAGTATTGGAAGCAGAGAACAGGAAGAAACCATCGCACATCATCTTTATGAGGTGTTGCGTGATTTTGACAGCTGTAATGTAAGTGCCATTTATTCAGAGGCATTTTTTACACCAAGAATGGGACAGGCGATCATGAACCGCTTACTGAAAGCGGCTGGTCATAAAATTATCAACGTTGAGGAGGAGAAAGAAAATGATAGCACTGGGATGTGATCACGGCGGGTACGAGCTGATGCAGGAGGTCAAAAAACATCTGGAAGAGAGAGGACTGGAGTATAAAGATTTCGGATGTAATGGCCCTGAATCTGTAGATTATCCGGTTTACGGAAAAAAAGTTGCCGAGGCTATTGTAAACGGTGAATGTGAGAATGGTATTCTGATCTGTGGTACAGGAATCGGAATTTCCATCACGGCAAACAAGTTTAAGGGAATCCGTGCAGCACTTTGTACGGACTGCTTTACAGCCGAGGCTACCAGACTTCATAATGATGCCAATATCCTTGCTATGGGAGGACGCGTGGTAGGTCCTGGACTTGCTCTGAAGATTGTGGATACATTTCTGGATACCCCGTTTTCCGGCGATGAGCGTCATATCAGAAGGATCAATATGATCGAGGACTAAGCTTATGGATAACAAAGGACAGAAACGGCAGGGATATCTTTCCTGGGATGAATATTTTATGGGTGTTGCCATGCTTTCCGGCATGCGCTCCAAAGATCCTCATTCACAGGTTGGTGCCTGTATTGTAAGTGAAGACAATAAGATCCTGTCAATGGGATATAATGGCTTTCCCAAGGGATGTTCCGATGATGAATTCCCGTGGGGAAGAGAAGGGGAGCCACTGGATACCAAATATCTTTATGTGACTCACAGTGAGCTGAATGCCATCTTGAATTACAGAGGCGGAAGCCTGGAGGGAGCAAAGCTTTATGTATCACTGTTCCCGTGTAATGAATGTGCCAAAGCCATTATCCAGGCAGGAATCAAAACAATCGTGTATGACTGCGACAAATACGCAGATACACCTTCAGTGATCGCATCAAAAAAAATGCTGGATGCGGCAGGCGTACGGTATTATAAATATAACCGGACAGATCGGGAGATTACGATCAAGGTGTAAAAAATAACAGA
>ERZ507073.1195-NODE-1195-length-17227-cov-3.656534_pt1 | contig 17227 bp, 10 predicted proteins | sample MGYA00512290_ERZ507073 | MGnify/ENA metagenome assembly ERZ507073 | reverse complement strand
CGAGGAACTCGAGGGAGGCACCGCCACCGGTGGAGATGTGCGAGAAGCCGTCCTCCGGGAAGCCGAGGTTACGCACTGCGGAAGCGGAATCACCGCCGCCGACGATGGTGAACGCACCAGCTGCGGTAGCGTCGACCAGACCCTGGGCCACGGCCTCGGTGCCGGCAGCGAAAGCCGGAACCTCGAACACGCCCATCGGGCCGTTCCAAACGACGGTCTTGGAATCCACGATCTTGTCGTGGAAGAGCTTCTGGGAATCCGGACCGATGTCCAGACCCATCTTGTCAGCCGGAATGGCGTCGGCAGCCACGACTTCCGGAGCGATGTCCTCATCGGACTTCGGGAAGACCGGGTTCACCACGATATCGGTCGGCAACACGAGTTCGACGCCGTTCTGCTCAGCGCGCTCGATGTAGCCCTTGACGGTCTCGACCTGATCCTCTTCCAGCAGGGAGGTGCCGACCTCGAGGCCCTTGGCCTTGAGGAAGGTGTAAACCATGCCGCCGCCAATGACCAGACGGTTGGCCTTGTCGAGCAGGTTTTCGATCACACCGAGCTTGTCGGAGACCTTGGAACCGCCGAGCACGACGGTCAGCGGGCGTTCCGGCTCAACGGTAGCGCGGGACAGAGCCTTGACTTCCTTCTCGACCAGCAGGCCGGCAGCAGCCGGAAGATCGGCAGCAACGTCGTAATTGGAGCCCTGTGCGCGGTGCACGACGCCGAAGCCATCGGATACGAACGCTTCGCCGAGCGCAGCAATCTTCTTGGCATAAGCGGCGCGCTCCTCCGGATCCTTGCTGGTTTCTTCCGGGTTGTAACGCACGTTCTGCAGCAGAACGACATCGCCGTCGCCCATTGCGGCGACCTTGGCCTGGGCATCCTCACCATAGGTGTCTTCAGCCAGCGGGACCTCGATGCCGAGCAGCTCGCCGAGACGAGCAGCGACCGGGGCAAGGGACAGTTCCGGAACGACCTTGCCCTTCGGACGGCCGAGGTGAGCCATCAGAATGACCTTCGCGCCTTCTTCGCGCAGGGCCTTAATGGTCGGCAGAGCGGCCTTGATACGACCGTCATCGGTGATCGTGGTGCCGTCCAGCGGAACGTTGAAATCGGCGCGAACGAGAACGCGCTTGCCCTTGAGATCTCCGAGATCCTTGAGTGTCTTCATGTATATCCTTTCCTAGCCGCTTGTAAGCGTGGAATGGCCATATTGCCATTTACGAATAATACAAGCCCAAACGAACAAAAACACCATACTGTTCGAAAACAGGCATGGTGTTTTGCATAAAAGATTCAATCAAGCCGACTGGCGGCGCGCCTTTTCGGTTTTCTCGGCGAGCTGCAGAAGTCGACGGATGCGGCCCGCGATGGCATCCTTGGTGATTGGTGGATCGGCCAAACGTCCCAGCTGTTCCAGCGACGCATCAGCATGGTCGAGACGAAGCTGGCCGGCCGATTTGAGGTTGTCTGGAATGTCATCTCCAAGAATCTCAAACGCCTGACGAACCTTGTCGCATGCTTCCGCAGCCGCCTTGGCGCTGCGACGCATGTTGGCGTCGTCGAAGTTGGCCAGACGGTTGGCTTTGCCCCGAGCTTCGCCGTCGGAACGCTTTCCGGTCCACTCGCGTGCGGAGCGCGGCGCACCCATAAGAATGAGCATACGTTCGATGGCGTCGGGATCGCGCAGGGTGACGCGTTCGGAGCTGCGTAGCTTACGCGGCTTGGCGGTGATGCCCAGACGCCGTGCGGTGGAGACCAGTGCCAGAGCGGCCTCATGGTTCGGGCACACGATTTCAAGATAGCTGGCCTTGCCTGGATCGGACAGACGTCCGTTGGCGAGGAACGCGCCGCGCCATGCGGACTTGATCTGCGCGATTTTGCCGTTGATGATATCGCTTGGAAGACCAAGCACCATGTTCTTGGTGTAACGGCTGTACAGGCCGGTCTGCAGCACGAGCGCCGTACTGCCCTTCGGCACGCGAATCACATAACGCTGCACGGTGCCGGTTGGCGTCTGCCTAGAGACAGGAGTAAGCGTGGCTTCATGACCATACAGGTTCTTGATGGTGTCCTGCAGCCAAGCAGCCGCATCTTGGGAGTCGAGCTGCACCTGCACGAGAATGTGGTGATCCACCGAGTGCAAACCATTGCCGAATCGAATCATCGCTGTCGCCTGCGCCTTTTTGGCGATCGGCAGTTCGTTATCGATTGCGGCCAGCTCGCTTTTGACATCATCCAGAAGAGCCAAGAGCCAACCTCCTACCTTGCTGTTCTTCCCTAAATTTCAGGCGAGTCGCGGAATCATTCCGCACTGCCACGGCTTACTGTGATACCGAATATCTTGGACAATCACAGCCAGGTTTCTTTACATATGGACACTATTCTCTCATAATACGGTCATTTTTCCGCTGACCGCTTATCAAGCTCGCGTGCGGAAACGGAAACCGACAACCCCCTCGCACGCAGTCGCTTAGCCAAAGCCTCACTCATCGCGACAGAACGATGCTGGCCTCCGGTGCAACCAATCGCAATAGTCACATAATGCTTATCTTCCTGCGCATATCCTTCAATCGCAATCGAAAGCGCCTTTTCATACGAGTCGAGGAAGTCCGCGGCCCCTTCGCTGGAAAGTACGTAATCACTCACCTCTTTGTCGCGTCCGGTCAGCGAGCGAAGCCTGGGAACCCAAAATGGATTCGGCAGGAATCTCACGTCGGCCACAAAGTCGGCGTCGATGGGAATACCGTATTTGAAACCGAAACTGAAGATGTGCACGGAAACCGTGGTCGGACCGGATCCGAGCATGGCCTCATATAATTTCGTGGACAGCTGATGGATACTCAATGATGACGTGTCGATAACGATGTCCGCACGTTCTTTGAGATTCTCAAGCAGATCTCGTTCCTCGAGAATGCCGTCAATCAGTCGATTGCCCTGCTGCAACGGATGAGGCCTGCGTACGGATTCATATCGTTTGATCAGCACCTCGTTGCTGGCATCAAGGAACAGGATACGCGTTTTCACACCAAGATCGTCCAGATGGCTGAGCACCGCGGACAGGTCATCGAAATAGTCGCGGGAACGCACGTCGACAACAGCGGCGAGTTTGTGAATATTGGATCCCGTGGTCATCATGTCCACCAAGGGCACCAGCAGTTTTGGAGGCATGTTGTCAACCACATACCAACCCATGTCTTCAATGCTGTCGGCAGCATGCGAACGGCCCGCACCGCTCATGCCGGTGATCAGCAATACTTCAAAACCTTCAGCCGGCGAAGGGGCGCTGGCATGCGTGCCATTCGCCTGTACGTCGATGTCTTTCTGTGCCATCACAGAGCCTCCTCAAGCGCGATGCGCATGGCTTGTTCCAAACGCGCGGTGCAATCCTGATCAACCATACCGCTCGGCGGATCGTCATCCCAGATTCCCGTCATCAACCAGACCTGCACCATGGCCTGATACAACAGCATCTGCTCGCCGCCAATGGCGATTCCTCCCTGTTGGCGCCATGCCTGCATCAGCTTGGTAGGGCGTGGGTCATATACGACGTCGAGCAATGTTCCATGCATGCGCACACCTGGCATTCTCAATGATTCGGCAATACCGTCCGCAGCCAATCCGGGAATGGTGTTTATCGCCACATCAGCCTGGCGCAACGCTTCGATGGCGTGGTCCATGCCGACAATGCTGATCGGCTGTTCCGATGGCATATACCGTTCGGCAAGTGGCTTGAGATCGGCGTTCTTCTCAGGATGGCGAGCCACAACGATGACATGTCCGATCGCAGACATCTCCACGCATGCCGCTAACGCCGACGTTGCGGTGTTGCCGTTGCCGATGATCACGGCCGTTCCCGAACGGTCCGTCTTCGGCGTTATCGCACGTGTCTGATACGAGTGTTCGAAAGCGAGTTCGATGCCGCGTACGTCCGTGTTATATAGCCTGATGAAGGGGATGTTCGAATTGCCATTGACGCAGGTTTTGGTCCAATCAAACACCGCGGTATTGGCAACCATAAGCTCTTTGGCCCATGTATTGCACGGTGTTCCGTATGGCTGGATCGTTTTCTTCAATGGCATGGTCAGGCTGAGTCCCGACCAGGTCGGATCAAGCGATTCAAGAAAGCCCTCAAGATCAGGCTCGCCCACCTCATGCTTGTCGTACGACCAGTCATCAAGATGCAACGCGTGATAAGCGGCATTGTGCAGCACCGGAGACAATGAATGTGCGATGGGCTTGCCCAGAACCGCGCACCGGTGGTTGACCTCGGTCATATTCCCTCCCTATATATTCACCGTCATCATGCTAGCAATCCGATTGTCTTTTTTCGCTACCCAATCTTATTCCATTTCATCTTTCGGACTATTCGACGAAATGGCATTTTCCGTCGACGGTTGCCCGTCGTGGGCGTGCAACGCTTGGTAAATGGCTGCGGCTTTGGCTTTTCCGACGCCTTTGACCTGCTCGAAATCCTCGACATCCGCCTCACGCATGGCACGAACCGAGCCGAAATGGCTCAGTAGGCGCTTCTGGTATGCCTCGCCGACGCCTGGAATATCGTCCAAGGCGGAACGCAACGCGCCTTTCCTTCTGGTCTGACGATGATAGGTGATGGCAAAACGATGCGATTCGTCGCGGACGCGTTGCAGTAGATACATGCCTTCGGATTGACGTTTGAGAATGATCGGATAGTCGTCATCCGGCACCCACACCTCTTCCAAACGTTTTGCCAATCCGCACACGGCCACGTCATCCACACCGCAATCCTCAAGCGCCTTCGCGGCCGCCATGACCTGCGGTTTGCCGCCATCGACCACCACCAGATTAGGCTTGTATGCGAAATGATGCCGATTGGTGTTCTGCTGGACAGTCGGTTCATGAGTCTGGTCACCATGCTCGGATGCCCGACGTTCATTATCCATGCTTTCGCCGGAGTCACCGGCGATATTGCCATGTTGGAATCGTCGCGTCAGCGTCTCGTACAATGCGCTCAAATCGTCGAGTGCACCCTGTCCGTCCGCTCCGCGAATGGCGAAACGACGATATTCGGACTTTTTGGCAATCGCGTCCTCGAATACCACCATGGAAGCGACCTGGAACGCTCCGCCGACGGTATTGGAAATGTCGTAGCATTCGATGCGCAATGGAGCCTGTTCAAGTCCCAAAGCCTTGGCAACATCATTCATGGCTGTGCTGCGGGCGCCCATATCGCTGATGCGACTCATCTTGCTGCGCTGCATTGCCTGCTTGGCATTATCGTTGGCACGGTCCAGAAGCCGTCTCTTATCCCCTCTGCTGGCCACGCGAATGCTCACGGCACCACCGCGCAATCCGCTAAGCCATGATTCAAGCTCTTCACGCCGGGCCGGCTCGATGGGAACAATCACCTCGCGCGGCACCGGAGAGATAGGAGCCAACAAATCCGCACGACCGGTCTGATCCTGCCGCTCGTTACGTTCCCTGGTAGCTTGCGCGCGTGCCACCGCATCGGTCGCCGTCACGATTTGCGTCGATCCGATGGCATTGCGTTGTTCGGTGACAACAGTCGACTGCGAAGCCCTAATCGTCTCCCCTGCGGTTTCCGAATACACCTGCACAATAAGGTCGGCAATCAGCTCCTCATCCGTCACATCCTCAACCCGTTCCACACTCCAATTGCGTTCACCTCGGATGGAACCGGCACGCACGTAAAACGCGTGCACGGAAGCTTCCAGCTCGTCCGAATCGACGCCGAAGAAATCCGCATCGACATCGGAATCGAACACCACGGCATTCTGCTCACCCACTGTGGATAGCATCTGGATCTGATCGCGCAACCGAGCCGCTTTCTCGAACTCCAACTCGTCGCTGGCCTCCTTCATTTCACGCGTGAGCTGTGCGATATACGATTTGCCGATGCGACCGGTTAATACGCCAATAAGCTGTTCGCACATCTTCCGGTGTTCCTCGACGCTGATACGTCCAATGCAAGGGGCCGAACATTTGCCGATGGACGCAAGCAAGCATGGACGATGAGTGATTTCCGCCTTATGATAAACGTTCTGCGAACAGGTGCGCACAGGAAAAGTCTTGAGGAGACGGTCGAGACTGTGACGCAGATCCCATACTTTGGCGTACGGGCCGAAATATCTTGTATCGCGGCGTTTGCGGCTTCTGGTCACCCACACCCGCGGCACGCGTTCACCGGATGAGATCGCCAGATACGGATAGGTTTTGTCGTCGCGGAACACAACGTTGAATCGTGGGTCAAACTCTTTGATCCACGTGTATTCCAACGTCAATGACTCAAGTTCGGTACCAACGACCGTCCATTCCAGGTTACGGGCCGTCAATACCATGGTTTGAGTGCGGGGATGCAGCTGATACAACGGTTGGAAATAATTGGTCAAACGGTTGCGCAGGTTTTTCGCCTTGCCTACGTAAATGACCCTGCCTTCACCATCTCGCCACTTGTATACGCCCGGCTGCGCCGGAATGTCGGATGTTTTCGGACGAAACAGGTCACGTGAATCCCCCAGCAGAGGCGCGCCGTTCTTGTTTACGTCTTTGCCGGGAGAATCATCACCACCGACACTGAAACCGTCGCCGTTCAACTGTTCGGCGGTTTTGCGCCAAACCTCCTGGCTGTGCCGCTCGATGGGTGCGCTCACAGCATGCCCTTAAGGAACTTGCCGGTCCAAGACTGTTCGCATTGAGCCACCTGTTCCGGCGTACCTTCGGTAACGATGGTGCCGCCTCCGTCACCGCCTTCCGGCCCAAGGTCGATGATCCAATCGGCCGACTTGACCACATCGAGATTGTGTTCAATGACAATAACGGTATTGCCCTTATCCACCAATCCCTGCAAGACAAGCAGCAGTTTGCGCACATCTTCAAAATGCAAACCCGTGGTAGGTTCGTCAAGAATATACACGGTTTTGCCCGTAGACCTTCGCTGCAACTCGGTCGCAAGCTTCACACGCTGCGATTCGCCGCCGGAAAGCGTTGGAGCAGGCTGTCCGAGTCGGATATACCCAAGTCCGACCTGCACAAGCGTGTCGAGATAGCGGGAGATGGAGGGATACGCTTTGAAGAACTGGGCAGCCTCTTCGATCGGCATGCCAAGCACGTCGGCAACGGATTTGCCATTGTATTTCACCTCCAACGTTTCGCGGTTGTAGCGTTTGCCATGGCATTCCTCACAGTCCACATACACGTCCGGCAGGAAGTTCATTTCGATCTTCAAAGTGCCGTCGCCATGGCATGCTTCGCACCGGCCACCCTTGACATTGAACGAGAACCGCCCCGGACCGTATCCACGGACTTGCGCTTCAGGGGTTTTGGCGAACAGCGTGCGGATCTTATCCCATACTCCGGTATAGGTGGCCGGATTGGAACGCGGAGTGCGTCCGATCGGATTCTGGTCAACGTGGATCACTTTGTCGCACTGGCCCACACCTTCCACACGGGTATGCTTGCCGGGCACGATGCGCGCACCGTTGAGTTTGTCGGCAAGCACCGGGTACAGAATCTGATTGACCAAAGTGGATTTACCGGAACCCGAAACACCCGTCACGCAAGTGAATACTCCCAGTGGGAAGTTGACCGTCAAATCCTTCAGATTGTTTTCGCGGGCTCCAACCACGCGCAACTGCTTGGTCTTACGTACTTTGCGACGGGACTGCGGGACCTCGATCTTTCGGCGGCCGGCAATGTAGTCGCCCGTAACCGAACGCGGAGCGTCAACGAGCTTTTTCGCGGGACCGGAATAGATCACTTCGCCGCCATGCTCGCCAGCTCCAGGTCCGATGTCAATAACCCAATCAGCGTTTTTGATAGTGTCTTCGTCATGCTCCACAACGATCAGCGTGTTGCCAAGATCGCGCAGATGATGCAGAGTGGTGATCAGCCGCTCATTGTCACGCTGGTGCAAACCGATGGATGGTTCGTCGAGCACATACATCACGCCCACCAAACCGGAACCGATCTGGGTCGCCAAACGAATACGTTGCGCCTCGCCGCCAGACAAGGTTTTGGCGGCACGAGACAGTGTCAGATAGTTCAGTCCGACGTCGTTGAGGAATCCAAGACGGGCACGAATCTCCTTCAACACCTCGCCGGCGATCTGCGCGGCCGACCCTTCAAGCTGCAAGCCGTCCATCCATGCGAGGCTTGTCTCAGCGGACATGTCGCACACATCGGCAATGGATTCCCCGCCAACGGTCACCGCCAGCACTTCCGGACGAAGCCTACGGCCTTGGCATGCCTGACAAGGTACTTCACGCATATACGATTCGTAATACTGCTTCATCTGATCGGAGTCGGTCTCGTCATGCCTACGCATCAGCGTACGCACCACGCCTTCGAAACCGGTGGAATATTCGCGCATACGACCCCAACGGTTACGATACGAGACCTGCACCTTGAAATCACGCCCATACATAATGGCTTGACGGGCCTCTTCCGGAAGATCCTTCCAAGGGGTGTCGAGATCGAAACCCATCTCATCGCCGAGCCCCTCAAGCACATGGCGATAATATTCGCCGGTGCCTTTGGTCATGCCCCACGGTTCGATGGCGTTCTCATTCAGTGTCTTGCTGGGATCGGGAATCACCAGTTCCGGATCAATCTCCAGCTTGTATCCGATGCCCGTGCATACCGGGCAGGCACCGTACGGGGCGTTGAACGAGAACGTGCGCGGCTCAATCTCATCAAGTTCAAGCTGATGCCCGTTCGGGCATGCGCGTTTTTCGGAAAAAGGCTTACGGCGGTCAGGATCCTTCTCATCCAAATCCACAAAATCGGCCACCACGATACCCTTGGCGAGCTTCAATGCGGTTTCAATGGAATCGGTCAGACGCTGACGGATGCCGTCCTTGACCACCAGTCGATCCACCACCACTTCGATGGTGTGCTTTTTCTGCTTGGTGAGCTTGATGTCGTCGGACAGCTGCTTCATTTCGCCGTCAATCAGCGCTCGTGCGTAGCCGTCGCCCCGCAAGAGTTCAAGCAGATCCTCGAACTCGCCCTTACGCCCACGGACGACCGGCGCGAGAATCTGGAATCGTGTGCGCTCCGGATACTGCAGCAACGCGTCCACCATCTGTTGCGGCGTCTGTGCGCTGACCAACGCGCCGCATTCCGGGCAATGCGGAATGCCAGTGCGGGCAAACAGCAATCTCAGATAATCGTAAATCTCGGTAATCGTGCCGACAGTCGAACGTGGATTGCGGTTCGTGGTCTTCTGATCGATCGACACCGCAGGGCTCAAACCTTCGATGAAATCGACGTCGGGCTTGTCCATTTGCCCCAGGAACTGCCTTGCGTACGCCGACAGCGACTCCACATATCTGCGTTGGCCTTCGGCGAATAACGTATCGAAGGCGAGCGAGGATTTGCCAGAACCCGACAGTCCGGTGAACACCACCATGCGATTGCGCGGAAACTCAAGATCCACGTTCTTCAGATTATGCTCGCGAGCGCCTTGGATGGTGATTTTGAGGTCGTTGGGCAGGTGCTTGAGGTCGGCTGTAAGTGAACCGTTTTTCGTTTTGAGAGGGGCTTTTTTGATTTCTCTTGCGAGGAATGCGTCGCTGGTGAGAACGCGTTCGACTATGACGTCGCCGTTTGCTGCGTTGTTGCGTTTGGTTGCCACGGCTTGCCTCCGCTGGTGGTTGTTCTTTGTTCTAGTTGTTTAGGATACCTCATTTTCGTTATGATTTCGAACAGGTGTTCTATTTGTGGTGTGTTGTGTTCCATTGGTGTTGGTTGTGGAGTATTGTCATTGCGTCGTTGATGGGGATGCGTTCTTGTTCGATTCGTAGGTAGGTTGTGTTTTTCCCGGTGCAGAGTTGTTCGTATAAGTTTCTTTCGTGTTGCGTGAGTCCTGGTGTTGGTTTGGGGTCGCGTGTTTTGAGGGGTTGTTTTTTGGTGTCGAGTTTGGTGCCGTATGGTTCGTATGTTTTGTATGCTGTGCTGTCCATGAGTATGGAGTCGCAGGTGATGCCGGTTTGTCGTAGTTCGGAGAGTATTTCGAGGCCGTCTGCGTCTATGTCTCCCCAGTAGATGATGTGGGGTGTGGTTGTGATCCAAGGTAGTAGTGTTTTGATTCGGGTTGCCGCGTGTCCGCTGCCGAATATGCAGATGGCGTGTTCTGTTGTGGGTATGGCTTGGTAGGTGTCTTTGTTTTCCACGATGATGATGTGGGTGATGTCGTGTGGCGCGCCGTCTGTCCATGGTTGTGTCACGATGAGGTCTGGTTGGTTGTGGTGTTGTGCGTCGAGGAGTCGGAGTCGGATTTCTCCGTGGCGGTCGTTGAGGGCTAGTTGTTCTCGTTTGAGGAGTTTGCAGATTGCTTTGCAGCGGTTTGATGTTGTTTTGCCTAGCCATTTTGCGCTGAATCCGGGGATGGGGACCATGCGTGGGGTCATGTTTTCGGTGTTGTGGTTGGCGAAGTAGTGTGCGGCTTGTATGACGAGGTTGAAGTCGGTATCGTCGTGGTTTTTGAGGATTTTGGCGATGTTTATGGAGGTGTTGGAGTCGAGGTTGAATTGGCTGGTGATGGTGTGTGCGCGTTGGTGTTCGCGTTGGTAGAGTTTGCGTGTTTGTGGTGTGGTGATGTTGAGGGCCGTGTTGAGGTCGGGTATGGTTACCGAGTCGATGAGTTGGCTGGTTTGTCGGACGATTCCGTTGGAGATGACTTTGGTTTTTTCGCTGGTTTCGCAGTGGTGTTGTTGTGCCCAGTTGCGGATGGCTTCGTCTTGGGCGCGGATGTGCGTGTAATGGGCTTCGAGTTCGGCTTGTTTGGGTAGTCGGATGGTTTTGCGCAACGGCCAGGAGGTGTTGGCGTCATACATGTGCTTGGTGAGATAGTCGGTGACGTATCCGTTGAGTTGGCTGTGGATGTCGCTGTTGGTGGTGCTTCTGGCCGTTGCCATGGGTTATGCCTCCGTTGTTGGTTTCGCGGGTGCGGTGGTGGGCTGTGTTTCGTCCTGTGTGATGGTTTCGCTGTCGAGTTCCTGTAGGTATGAGTTGTCGGTGGATGGGTCTTTGTATGCGACGTATGCTCTGTTGGCGACGTTGAGGATTTCCGCGGTTTTGCTTTCCGGGGCGGAGACGATGATTTGGAAGCCGAGTCGGGGTAGTACGGCGAGCGCGCGTTTGGTGTAGCGGCCGTCGGCTTTGATGAGTGCTTCGTCGAGGAAGAGCGTGGTGTAGGTGGGGCGTGCGGTGAGGTCTCCGCCGAGTATGTAGATGAGGGCCTCGCCGTAGACGAATGAGGTGAGTTCTTGGAGGGCTCCGCCGGATTTTCCGCCGGTAGAGCTGATGCGTTCGTCGGGGGCGTTGTCGTGGTGCACGATTGCGTAGAATGAGCTGCGTACGCGTGGGTCGAGGTTGCGTGCGCCGTATGCTTTGATGCCGTTGGTGTCGTGTATTTTGTCGAGTTCGTTGTGCAGTCTGTTCACGAATGTTTCGCAGTTGTTGAATGCTTTGCGTGTTTCCGTGGGATTGTCGCTTGCGTTGCGCGTCCAGTCTTCCAGTTTTGACAGGATGCGGCTGAGGGTTGTTTCGAATTGTCGGTCGATTGGGCTGAAGGTCACGTCGAGTGATAGTCTGCCGCCTTGTGGGCCGAATTGTTGTCCTTTGAGCATGCTGTTGATGCGGTTGAGCTGTTCTTTGATGTTTTCTTCGTCGGTGCGTAGCGCGCGGTTGAGCTGTTGGAAGCTCATGTAGAGTTTTTTGACGCTGTTGGCGTATTCTTCGTCGGTTGCGGCGCGGGTGACGAGCATGTTGAGTTCGTCGAGTTCGTCGAGGAAGTATCGGTAGTCTTCCACGCTTGCCATGACGGTGTTGTCATCTGTGGAGTGGTTTTTGAGGTAGTCGTCCATGATGCGTTCCGTGTCGGCGCGCAGTTGGTTGGATCTGGCGTCGATTTCTTGGATTCGTGTGCGTGCGATGCGTACGATGTTGCGTAGCGCGCGCGTGTGGAATGGTGTTTCGCTTTCATGGTCGAAGAGGCCTGCGATGAGTTTTGGCCGGTCTTGCGCGCGTACGGATGCGCCGAAGCAGTTCTCGTATGCGTCGGCGAGTAGGTTCGATACCATGCTGGATAGTGTGGCGTCGTCGAAGTCGTCGTTGCCGTAGGCGTCGAGCCATGCTTGTTCGGCTTGGACGGCGTGTTGGGCCTTGTCGAGGTCGTCTTCGGCTTGGTACTGGTTTCTGTTTTCGGCGGTGGCCTGTTGGTTGAGCTGTTTCAGTTCGGTTTGCAGTTGGCCGAGTTCCGGGTCGTTTTCGATGCGTTCGATCTGCCTGCGGATTCGCGTTTCCTGTTCCCGTAGTCCGTTCACGTCGATTTTGCTCCATGGCATGTCGGCTACGATTCGTGCGAGCTCGTGCTCGTCTTGCAGCAGGCTGATGGCGTTGGACATTTGTTCGCTTCGACGGTCGGCGTTCTGCAACGCCTGCTCCGCCTTGTCGAGTTGGTTTTTCAGTTCGGCCAGGTATTGTTCGTTCATGAAGCCGATGACCTGGTGTAGTCCTTTGCTGCCGTGGAATCCACGGTCGCCGGATTTGATTTGTCCGTCGGCCTGCACTTGTCGTTCGTCATGGTTCATGTCGTCGATGGCGTGCACGCAACGCGCGTCGAACCGTGGCGACGTCGTCTGGTTTTTCAGCCATCCGGCGAACGGAGAGTCCTCCCGGTATTGCAGTTTCGACGACATCCAGCCTTCGCTGGCGGAGGATTCGTATTGCATGCCGGTGTCGATGAACCGCCACGTGCGTCGTGTCATGAGTTTCGGGTCGATGGCGCTGATTTTCGCCGCGAATCCTTGCTCGTGGCGTTTGTCGACGAGGATGGTCTGCGCGATGGGCGCGTAGGTGACGTTCATTGCCAGACGCCACTGTTCGTCCTGTTCGTTCACGTCCATCAGTTCGGCCACATACGGCAGTTCGGACGCGTCCAATCCGGTCGCCCGCATGATAAGCGCGCGCGCGTCGTCCATGTCATCGCTGATGCGCGTCCTGTGCGTGAGTTTGCGCTGATAGTCCCGTCGTAGGCTGTCACGGTCGCGCTGGCGGTCGTGACGCTCCCCTACCAGCTGCTGGAATCTGGCGTTCGCGTCCTTCAACCGTTCCTCGTACGTGTCGAGCGTTTCGGCGAGCATGGCGCGTTTGGCGTCCCATGTCTGCTCGCTGTCGGGAAGCCTGCCTTCGACCTGTTCGAATCGTTCGGCTATGACATGACGTTGCCTGCTCGCCTCGTCGATGTCCTGGCGCACGCGTTGAAGATCCTTGCCGAGCTGCTGCAGACTGCCGCCGTCGATGCCTTGGATACGTTCCTTGACGGCGTCGATTCGCGTGTTGAGCTCGCCGACGCGCTGCATCGCCCGATCGATGGCCTCCTGCGACTCCTTGACCTTGCGCTGCGCGGCCGGCAGACCAGCGCGCACTTCGCTGGCCATGCGCGAGCGCGCCCATGCGGACAGTGTTGCGTTGCCATGTTCGCTGTCGGGGTTGATGGGTTCGTATTCGCGTCGTTCGCTGGTTTGCTTTGCGTATTCGCCGTAGCGTGTCTGGATGTTTTGCAGGATGGCGACGCGGGCCATTTTGTCTTCCATGCTGTGGAAGTTTTCGTTGAACCGGTTGTAGTCGTCGACGGTTTCGTGGGCGAGGCGGATGGATTCGGGTATGTCGAGCACGCCTTGCTTGAAGATGTCGTCGAGTTTTGAGGGGGCGTCCGCCGATTGTATTTTGTGCAGGAGGCGGCAGGCGTCGGCGCTTAGGCCCATGTCCTGCCAGATGGAGGCGTGGAATGCCGCGGCGTTGGTGTGCGTGGTGCATTCCGGATAGGTTTTTTCGAACATGGACCGGGTGAATGGTGTGTTGCGGTACTGGTCCATGAGTCGTGGGTCGATGGTTCGGTTCCAGGTGATGTAGCGGCGGCGTAGTCCGTCTTGTCCGTCTCCGGCGTTCAGGTAGAGGAATTTGCCGCAGGAGAGCAGTCCTCCGTCGGTTTTGTTCACGTAGGTGTCGACGATTGCGCCCCAGATGTTCTGTGGGGTGCCGTCGGCGTCTTTGCCGCGCAGGAAGATCGGCGTTTCGCCGTTTTCGCTATCGCTTACGCCGATCATGCCACGCAGGTAGGTGTAGTCGTTGCGTTCCGAACGTCCGGAGTTCGACGCCTTGTTGTAGGGGGTTCCGGATGGGTAGAGGAGTGAGATTTGCGCGTCGACGAGTGTGGATTTGCCTGATTCGCTGGCGCCGGCGAGCAGGGTCACCGGCATGGTTTCGTCCATGGATGGGCGGAATTCGTGCCAGCCGCCGTATGAGCCCCAGTTGACGATTTGTCGGCTTTGTAGCATCCACTTGTCGGAAACGATCTTCATGCCATCTGCCATCAGTGTTCCTCCTCGTCGAAACGGTTGTCGTCGGTGTTGAAATCGAATGCGTCTTGTTCTATGTCTTCCATGGGCCTGTCGTCCGGGCCGGCGTTGGTGCGGCCGTCGGCGGATGCGTTCTCGTCCGTGGTTTCGGATCCGAGCCACTGGTCGGCGAGGCCGCGGTCGAGCACCATGGGCACCAGTGGCGTGAGGACGTACATGTCGTCGTCTTCGATCGGCGCGAGATACCCGTAGGTGCGCATGCGTGAGATGATGGACGTGATTTTCTTCGCAGTGCCTTCCTCGTCGTTGCTGGCGGTGAGGAATCCCGCGCCGGTGGCGAGCAATGCGCGGATGTCGTCGAAGCTGATAAGCCAGTCGCATGGTTCGGCGTTCTGGTTTTCGTATTCCAACGCTTTGATGCGTAGCGCGGCAAGCGTGGCGGCCTCCTCGCGGGTGAGGCTCATACGTGTTTTCAACGAACGGATGCATGTCTCCGAGTCGGTGACCGGCGACGCGTACATGATGCGGTATTTCGTGTTGTCGACCAGTCTGAGCATGTCGTTGTTGAGCGAACGTTCCACGACCTCACGGTTCTCGCAGGCGAGGTCATACAGGCTGCCGTCGATGTAGCGTTCGCGTTTGAGCGCGATCGCGGCCATGCGCGCTTCGACGGGCATGTCGCCGGTGTCGCCGTTGAACAGCGCGGTCGAGGCCTGCTGGCTGCCGGCCTCTTCCAATACCGGCTCCCCTTCTGTCAGGATCGTTTCCTCGATGTTGGCTTCGATATAGTCCGTCATGCTTATCTCTCCTCGATGATGTCGTCGAGCGTCGTTTCGGTGGTGAGAATGGGTTTGGTGCGCCATACGCGTTCGCTGCCGTCGATCGATATGCAGCGCCATGTCACGTATGACGAGTCGTCCTGCGTGCGCAGGGCGCTGAGGAAGCCGACCAGTTCGCTTTCCCTCCGTTCGGCTTTCGGCAGCTGGTTGAAGCTTGCCGCGAGGTCCACGAACATGCCGTCCGATGTCGTCACCGGATTGCTGCGGATAAGCCTGATCATGCGCGTCAGCCGTGGCCCGCATATTTCGACCATGTTCTTGAGGTCCGGCGCTTCGATGGTCGCCGCTGGGGCGTCGTTCAGGCTGGATGATGCGGCGCGCGCCATTGATCTGGCCGGACGAGATGGCAATGTCGGGAATTTCGCCTGCCCGGCGTCCGTATGGTAGGGCCGGCTTTGGTCATTGGGATGGGCTTTGGCTTCGGCGCTGGTCTTTGCGAACAGCTGGTTGAGTTTGGCGAGCATGGTCCGGTAGCTCGTGTCGGTCTGCTGGCGTACGAGACGGCTGACCGCCTCGTCGGACGTGCGGATCTGCCGGCGCACGTCCTCGATGCCTTCATAGATGCGTTTGAGTTCGGAACGCACCTGGTTGAGCAGCACGCTCGGCTCGCCATCCAAATAGGGGTTTCTGGCGATGTCCCGCACCGCGTCGTCGATCTCGCGCCGGCCTTCGTCGGTGACGATGACTTGGAACGCGTCTTCGAAACGACGTCCGCTGTCGGATTCGCGGAACGCACGTCGGTATTCGTCATGGTATGCGGTGAGGATGCTTTCCACGCTCATGGCGCCGGCCTGCATGCGCCGTCGGAGCGCGTCGCCGTTGTCCCGTTCGGAAAGGGCGAGCTCGCGCAGGTCGATGGGCACTCCTCGCAGAGTGTTGTGAATCACGCCGATGATGTCGCCGACCTGTTCGGACGTGAGCTTTTCCAAGGCCTCGCTATGTTCCAGCTCGTCGATTTCCTTCTGCCGTTCCTCAATGTCCCTCTTCAGCAGGCGGATGCGCTCGCGCGGATCGGCGGTCAACTGCATGCGAGCATGCTCGATTTCCATGATGATGCTGTTGGCCTGCGCGCCGGACAGCGCTTTCGTGGTGTCCTCAAGCCGGTCGAGCGCTTCGATGGCACGGTGCGCTCGCGCTGTGAGACGGTACAGGTAGCGGTGCGAGGCCACGTCCATGGAATTGGCGAGCCAGGCGTAGTCGCCTTCCCTTTCGCGGGCGAGGTCAAGCAGGACCGAATGCGCGGCCTCGCGCGCAGTCTGCCCGTCTTTCAGCGTGTAATCGTCGGTTTCGATGAGCCGGTTGAGACTGCGTGCGAACCGTTCTTCGACGATTTCGCGCGGCAGCTCCCCCGTCAGCGGGTCGAACGTGGAACGCAACAACGCGACGTACAGCATGGAATTGTTACGCAGCAGCAACCGTAGGACACCGGTTTCGTATACGGGTCGAAGCCGTTCCATCTCCCGTCTGATCTCAGCCAACAATACGCCTTTCCATGTGTTCGATGCCTTGGCGGCAAGTCTCCATTCTAAACGAAAACAAGGAAAAGACGCCGCAGTTACAGTACGAATGCGACGTCTTTTCCTGTCATGGAAGAGGGAACCCGGCCCCATCTAATTTCCGGCTAGATGCTCATGCTCATAAGCTGGGCCGCATACTCCTCTACGAGTTCGCTGTCCCGTTCCGTCCACTCGTGGCTGGCGGAATCGTCCGGCACGAAAATAATGTCGCTGTTCTCGTTCATTTGTTTTACCTCCGTCCGTTCCGCTCTCCCCCGGCATCGTTGCCTGTTTTGGCGGAACTTCTCCTAGCCTCTCGCATGGATTATCTCTTTTCAAGAGAACGTTCACATTGTGGTCAAACGTTTTCTCAACAGAGGAGGATTCCAGTTCGGATTTCGGTCGGGATGAATTGAGGATGACGCCCGGATTTGCGGTCGGATATGAAAAAAGCTTCCTTCCGGAAGCTTTCGAATGGAGCGGACAACGGGACTCGAACCCGCGGTCTCAACCTTGGCAAGGTTGCGCT
>ERZ507073.1171-NODE-1171-length-17524-cov-13.181407_pt1 | contig 17524 bp, 16 predicted proteins | sample MGYA00512290_ERZ507073 | MGnify/ENA metagenome assembly ERZ507073 | reverse complement strand
GCAGAGCCTTGCGGACGGGGCCCATGGTGCGATCGACCAGATCAGCGGTCAGCTCATTGAACTTTGCGCGGGTCAGGGTCATATCCAGATGCTTGGGGCCGGTAGCGTCAGCAGTGATGAAGGGCAGGTTGATCTGGCTGCTCATTGCGCTGGACAGCTCGATCTTTGCCTTCTCAGCAGCTTCCTTCAAGCGCTGTGCAGCCATCTTATCCTTGCGCAGGTCGATGCCGTTCTCGGTCTGGAAGGCGTCTGCCATCCAGTCGATGATGCGCTGGTCGAAGTCATCGCCGCCCAGGTGGGTATCACCGTTGGTGGCCAGGACCTCGGTCACGCCGTCGCCCATCTCGATGATAGAGACATCGAAGGTACCGCCGCCCAGGTCGTAGACCATGATCTTCTGGTCCTCTTCCTTATCGATGCCGTATGCCAGAGATGCGGCAGTGGGCTCGTTGATGATACGCTTGACGTTCAGGCCGGCAATGGTGCCTGCGTCCTTGGTTGCCTGACGCTGGCTGTCGTTGAAGTATGCAGGAACGGTGATGACTGCATCGGTGACAGTCTCGCCCAGATAAGCCTCAGCATCTGCCTTCAGCTTCTGCAGGATCATAGCGCTGACCTGCTGGGGAGTGTACTCCTTGCCGTTCAGGGTCACCTTGTGGTCGGTGCCCATATAACGCTTGATGGAAGCCACCGTGTTCTCAGGGTTGGTGATGGCCTGGCGCTTTGCGACCTGACCCACCAGACGATCGCCGGTCTTGGTGAAGCCGACAACAGACGGGGTGGTGCGTGCACCCTCAGAGTTTGCGATAACAACGGGCTCGCCGCCCTCCATAACAGCCACGCAGCTGTTGGTAGTACCAAGGTCGATACCAATGATCTTACTCATAATGAAAGCTCCTCTCAAATTCAGAACGTTTTTGTTTATGTGATGCTCAAATGTTACCAAGCGGATGTTATATTTGAAAACCCTTGCGGGGTCTTGCAAAATCACTCTGCCACAACAACGGTGGCATGGCGGACGATCTTATCGCCCAGCTTGTAGCCCTTCTGGTAAACCGTGATCACGGTGCCGCTCTCCTGCCCATCGGGGGCGGGGATCTGCTGCACGGCATTCATAAAGTTGGGGTCAAAGGGCTTGCCCAGCGCCTCGATCTCCTCCACATGGAGGGCATTCAGCGCCTTGGCGGCTTTGTCCAGCGTCATGGTCACGCCCTTCTTGTAATTCTCGTCGGTGGTGGGGGCGTTGGCCGCCATCTCCAGCGTATCCAGAATGGGGATGATCTGGTTCACGGCAAAGGACACGCCGTCGTTGAACTTCTGGTCAGCCTCACGGGTGGAGCGCTTGCGGTAGTTCTCATACTCGGCGGCCATCCGCAGCAGCTGATCCTTGGCCTGATTGGCATTCTTCTCAGCCGCGTCCAGCTTTGCCTTCACGGCCTCCAGCTCCCGGGCCTTCTTGTTGAAGAAGCCATCCTTTTTCTTGGGGTCTGCCGCTTCAGCGTTCGTCTCGGGAGCCGCTGCCTGCTCAGGTGCAGTTTCCGGGGCGGCCTGCTCGGCGGTGTTGGGCTCCACGGCAGATTCTTCTGCCTGCGGGGTCTTTTTTGTTTCTTCGCTCATTCCAGGTCCTCCTTATAGATCACAGTCCGCCGGGGTGCGGCTGCCTGCGGGGTATCTTTTCGTTTGCCGCTCATTCCTTCGCCAAGCTGATCGGCAAAGGTGTGGAGCAGCGGCATCAGCTTCTGGAAGGGCATCCGGGTGGGGCCGATGAGGGCCACGGAGCCCCAGAGGCCTCCGCCCACCAGATACCGGTCACTCACGATGCACAGGCCGGGGATCTGAGGTTCCAGATCCTCGCCCAGCAGGATGCTTTCGCTCTGCTCTGCCGGGGGTGCAATGAGGGCGGCGGCCTGCTCTTCGTCGTTCAGCAGGCTCAGGATGCTGCCCACCTTGCCGTCCAGCTGGGGCCAGTCCAGCAGGTACTGCTCACCCCCCAGATACACATGGGGCTGGGTGGAATCCTGCAGGATAGCGGCGGCGGCGCTGATCACCGGCACCAGCTCCGGGCTGATCTGGCTGCACAGCTCTGCAAGGAGCCGGGGCGACAGATCAACAGGAGCCACAAAGGTCAGGTTCCGGTTGAGCAGGGCGGCAAGCGCCGCTGCATTTTCCCGGGAAAGACCGGTGCGGACCCGCGCAACACGGGTGCGGACATAACCGGCAGTGGTCACAGCCAGCACCGCTGCGGCGCTGCGGCCCACCTGCACCACCTCGTAGTGGGCGATGCAGAGATCCTCAGCACAGGGGGTGCTGACGGCGGCGGTGCAGCCGCTGATGGCGGCCAGCGCCTTGGCGGCACCCTGTGCCAGCTTTTCCGGCTCGTGGTCAAGGCTTGCGAACACCGCGTCCACACGGGCGCGGGTCACACGATCCAGCGGCTGGTCATCGGTGAGAAGATGATCCAGATAATAACGGTAGCCCTTGGCACTGGGGACACGGCCTGCGCTGGTGTGGGGCTGCTCCAGCAGACCCAGCTTGGTCAGCGCGGCCATCTCGTTGCGCAGCGTGGCACTGGAAACTGCCATATCAAAGTAGTTTGCCAGCACACTGCTGCCCACGGGCTCGCCCTCGAGGCCATACAGCGCAACGATCGCCTGCAAGACACGCTGTTTGCGTGCATCCATCGTCATAGCGCCTGCCTCCTTCGTTCGCTTTTTGTTCTTTAGCACTCCTTCTTCCTGAGTGCTAAGACCATTATATCCAATTTTGCGGCGCTGTCAATAGCTTCTCAGAAAAGTTTTGAAAGATTCATAATTCTGTCATAAAGGCCGCACAAAAAAGAGCCGCCCTGCGGCGGCTCTCCTATATAATAGATCATTCCTCCATCTGCTTTGCCAGAAATGCCGCCGCCACGTTCACCGCCTTGAGCTGGGCGGCATCGGGCTGGGCAGTGCGGTCCTCCGTGAGCAGGCCCACACTGCCGGTGACATCCCCCGCCGCAATGATGGGCACGGCACACAGCAGCACCCGGGGCGAGCCCTCACAGGGCAGCAGTGCCTTTTCAGCGCTGCCATTGCTCTGGTAGGGTTTGCGGCTGTCCATCAGCTTTTCCAGCGGCTGGCTCACACTGCGGTCTGCCAGATCCCGCCTGCCCGCACCGGATGCCGCCAGAATGCGGTCCCGGTCCGAGACGAAGGCCGTCAGGGCAAAGCACTTGCTCAACACATCCACATACTGGGCCGTCACCCCGCTCAGCTCCCCCATGGGCGAATACTTTTTGAAGATGACCTCGCCATCCCCCGTTGTGAAGATCTCCAGCGGGTCTCCCCTGCGGATGCGCTGGGTGCGGCGGATCTCCTTGGGGATGACCACCCGCCCCAGCTCATCGATGCGGCGCACGATGCCGGTTGCTTTCATAAGGTTCCCTTCCTTTCCATGTTCCGGTTTTGCTTCCAGATTTCTGTGAAGTATGGTTATTCTGTGGAAACAGGAAGGGAATTATTCATTCAGCTCCGGCCGGAGCCTTACCTGCGCACATACTGCGTCTTTCTGCCCGCGCCGATCCTCTCCAGAACGCCCTCCTCTGTCAGTTTTTTCAGCGCGCTTTCAATCGAGCTTGTACCAAAGCCCGGGCAGGCCTCTGCGGCCTCCTGTTTTGTAAAGGCTCCCAGCCTTTCCATCGCATAGCTGCGCACTCGCTCGTACGCCGTCACGCGCTTCTGTCCCCCGCCGACCAGATCGACCCGCTGCTCAAAATCCTGATAACAGGAGCAGATCACCGCCAGCATATATTTGATGAACGGTGTCGGGTCATTTTCCTCCTCATGCCAGTGCTGATCAGCCTGCGCCAATGCTGCATAGTACTCATCCTTAGTCTCTGCAATTGCTTTTTCAATGCTGATGTACTGCCCCACAACATATCCATTCTGATACAGCATCAAAAGGGTCAGCAGCCGGCTCATTCTGCCGTTACCATCATTGAAAGGATGGATACAGAGAAAATCCAAGATAAAACAGGGGATCAAAAGCAGGGGATCAACGAGTTCTCTGTGCAGCACATCCTGATAAGTGCAGCAAAGTGCCTCCACAGCACCCGGTGTCTCGTATGGTTCCAGCGGGCGGAACAGCACATGGCGTTCCCCGCTGGGAAGGGTCATATCGATCTCATTGGGTGTAGTCTTAAAATGTCCTCGATAGGTCAAATTCGTATATTTCAGCAGATCACGGTGCAGTTGCAGGATGTACCCCGGCTCTACCGGAATATAGGCATAGTTCTCGTGGATGAGATTTAAAACATTCCGATATCCCAATATCTCCATTTCGTCCCGGTTACGTGGAGTCGTTTTATCTTCAACCAGCTGTTTCAGGCGTGCATTGGTCGTGATGATTCCTTCGATCCGATTGGAGGACTCTGTACTTTGGATCTTTGCGATCTCCACCAGCCGCTCCAATTCAGCGGGCCTTTGTTTCAGATATAGTTCCTGCCGCCCCTTGCATTCATGGATCTTCGCAACATAAGACAAGACCTCATTATCCCAGGAGTATTCTGCAATCTTTTTATAATCAAATGTACGCATGATTCACCCATTCCTTCTCCCAGCCCGTTCTTTCTTCTCCCAATTATATGCTCATTTTGGGAGAAAGCACAAGAAACTGGGAGAAAGTTTTTATCGTTCTCGTCACTCGCAGCTCCTGCCGGAGCGCTGCTTATCCTCATACATCCGGTGGTCGGCCAGGATGCGGATGGCACGCACATCGTCGCTGTCGCAGGGGTAGACCGCACAGCCGCAGCTGGTGCCAACCTGCACCTCTGCATCCTTCAGGCGGTAAGGCTCCCGGATGGCTGCCTTGATCTTTTCCACCCGGCTCTTGCAGAACCCCTCCGTTACGGCTCCGTTGACGATAAGGGCGAACTCATCCCCGCCGATGCGGAACACCGCATCGCTCTCCCGCACGCAGCCCCGCAGGCGGCTGGCCACCTCCTTGAGCAGCTGGTCGCCCACATCGTGGCCGTAACGGTCGTTCACAGGCTTGAAACGGTCAAGGTCGAGGTAGAACAGGACAAACGGTGTCCTGTTCAGCTCGTTTTCTTTCAACAATGCGTCAAAATAGCGTTCATTATACAGTCCGGTCAGGCCGTCGGTGTTGGCCAGGTCCTCCATCTGCTGGCGAGCCTCCTCTTCCTGCCGGAGGGCGCGCTCCTTTTCCTCCACGCGCAGGCGGGCATCGATGCGGACACCGTGCACCAGCACGATGCCTGCGCAGAAGAACAGCCCAGCCAGCAGCAGGATGGTGGCGTTCTGGATCTTCCGCATTCCACTGTCCACCACGTCACGGCCGACGATGCCCACAATAGACAGATCCTGAAAGCCCACAGGCTGGTAGACCAGATAATAGCTCTTGCCCTCAAGCCAGCAGGAAAGGCTGCCGCTGCGGCCCTCTGCCACGTCCTGCCGGGCCCGGGTAGTGTGCCCGCATCCACCTGCGCATGCTTCTGCAGGTAGTCGAACAGGTTGTCCATCCAGTCCTCGATCTCGCTCTTGGGCTCCTCCGAGAGCATCACATCGCCATCGGGATGGATGATGTAGCAGTCGCTCTGGCCGCCATAAGCACTGCCGCCGATCAATTCCTCTATGGTCTTATTCCGATAGCTCACGGCAAGGCTGGTGTAGGTGGTGCCGTCGATCTCCACCGGCGCAATGGGCGCAGAGTATACCACCCGGCGCTCCCCGCTCCGCATGATGTAGCTGGACACCGTAGGCTTGCCGGTGCGGTACATCTCCTCAAAGGCCGTCCAGAGGTGATCCACCTTTTCATGCTTGCCCCGGATGCTCCAATATTCGCAGTTTTCATTGAACAGATACACGCTGCTGTACCGCCAGATCTCCCGCTCGGCCTCATAGCTGCGCAGGCGTTTCTCCGTCAGGCCCTCCTCATTGGCAGCCTGCAGGCTCTTGCCCCACTCGTTCAGCATGTTCCAGTTGCTCCGGCTGAAGATGGTAAACGCCTTATCCACCTGCTCATAGGTCTCCAGCAGGTTGCTGGTGCCTTCGTCATAGAACTGCTGCCGGATGTACAGGATGTACCAGCACAGACCTGTCACCACGACCAGCGTCAGCAGCACCGCAGCTGCCGTCCATTTTTCTTTTTTCTTCCACATATTCAGCTTCTCCTCAGCAGAGTCCCAACTCCCTGCCCTTTTGCGGCCGCATTTCCACAGCCTGCGAAACCACGCAATTCCGTCGAATCAACACTACCAAATTCTGTTTTTTCTGTCAAGACTATCGCCAAAAATTATTGGGCGTAAATTTAAAGCATTCCGCTGTCCTTTTGCTGCCGTGTATGTTATAATAAAATGTATGGATTTCCGAGGGGGTGCTCTTATGCAGCAGATCGTGATATTGGGCGGCGGTGCAGCGGGCCTTGCCGCCGCATTGGCCGCCGCCCAGTCTGCCCCGGCAGGGGCAGTGCGGGTGACGGTGCTGGACCGCAACCCCAGGTGCGGCAAAAAGCTGTTGGCCACCGGCAACGGCCGCTGCAATCTGGACAACACCGGAATTGCACCGGAGCAGTATTTCACTGCCGCCCCCGCCGCCCTGCGGCCCCTGCTGGCCGCGGTGGATGCCTCCGCGCCGCTGGAATGGTTCGCGGCGCTGGGCCTGTACACCCGCACCGATGAAGCCGGACGGGTGTACCCCTACTCCAACCAGGCCGCAGACGTGCTGGCCCTGCTGGAAGGCCACCTTGCCCGGCTGGGCGTGGATGTGCGTACCGGCTGCACCGTGCAGACCCTGAGCCAGAACCGCAGCGGCTATACCATCCTGTGCGAGGATGCCGAGGGCCATGACCAGACCCTGCGGGCCGATGCCGTCATCTGCGCCATGGGCGGCAATGCCGGGCCGCAGTTCGGCACCGACGGCTTCGGCACCCGATTCGCCGCCCAGTGCGGCGGAAAGCTGGAGCCGCTGTACCCCTGCCTGACCGCCCTTCAAGCAGCCAGGCCCAACCGGTCTCTGGCCGGCATCCGGGCCAAAGCCGCTGCCGCCCTGCTGGACCTCGACCGCCACTGCACCGTGGCTGTGGAAAACGGCGAGGTGCAGTTCACGGACTATGGGCTTTCGGGCATCTGCATCATGCAGCTGTCCGGCCATCTGGCCCCGGGGCGGGGGCCAAAGCGCCCGGCCGTTGAGCTGGACCTCTTCCCCATGCTGGACGAGACTGCCCTGACCGCCCTGTTTGCAGCCCGGGTGCCCCTGCTGCCGGGCAAGGCACCTGCGGATTTCTGGACAGGCCTGCTCAACCCCAAGCTGGGCCGCGCCCTGTGGGCAGCGGCAAAACTGCCTGAAAAACCGGTGGACACCCTGCCGGATGCAGCCTGGCAGGTGCTGGCCAACGCGGCCAAGCACTGGCTGTTCGAGGGCCTGACCCCCTGCGGCTGGAAGCAGGCCCAGACCACCGGCGGCGGCCTGAGCCTGACCGAAGTGACCCCCAGCTTCCAGTTCAAGGGCTGCCCCGGCCTTTACTTTGTGGGTGAAACGCTGGACTGCGCCGGCAGCTGCGGCGGCTTCAACCTGCACTGGGCCTTTGGCAGCGGCATCGCCGCCGGACGGGATGCAGTGCATAGCCTGAAGCGGCCTGCCCCGAAGCCGAATAAGAAAAAGCGATAAAGAATGACCCTCTCCATCCTGCATCTGACAGACTGCAGGGACGGAGAGGGTCATTTTCGTTTCAGATACGCTTGTGTCTCCCGGACCACCACTCCCGAAAGCCCCACCACGCCCACAAGATTGGGCAGCATCATCAGGCCGTTGAAGGTATCGGAGAGCGCCCAGGCCAGATCCAGCTTCATCACAGCACCCACCAGCACCATGGCCGCAAACACCAGTTTATATCCTGCGGCGGCACGCTCCCCCAGCAGATACACCACTGCCCGGGTGCCGTAATGGCTCCACCCCAGCGTAGTGGAATAGGCAAACAGCAGGACCGACACCGCGATGAACTGCGGCCCGAAGGCCCCGAACACCGTGGAAAAGGCCTGCCCCACCAGTGCGGAGCCCTCCACACCGGTCAGGGCCGCACCGGTGTCCAGTTCCACAAGGCCGCTGGTGAGTACCACAAGGGCCGTGAGGGTGCAGACCACCATGGTATCTGCAAACACCTCGAACATGCCCCACATTCCCTGCTGGACAGGCTCCTCCACGTTGGCCGCGCAGTGCACCAGCACCGACGCGCCCAGTCCTGCCTCGTTGGAAAAGGCTCCCCGCTTGAATCCCCAGCTGATGGCCCGGGCCATGCCGTAGCCCAGCACCCCGCCCCCGGCGGCCTGCAAGCCAAACGCCCCCCGGAAGATGGCCGCGAATGCCGCCGGGACAGCCGCCCAATGGACACAGACCACGGTCAGCGCCCCGAACAGGTAGAACAGGGCCATGAGCGGGACGATGGCCTCCGTGACTGCGGCCACCCGCTTCAGCCCGCCCAGTATGACCCGCCCGGTGAGCAGGGCCAGTACGATGCCCGTTGCCACCGGCGGCACCCGGAACACCGCCTGCAGATTGCCCGCAATGGAGTTGATCTGGCTCATGTTCCCCATGCCGAAGCTGGCCAGCACGCAAAAGCAGGCAAACAGCACCGCCAGCGCCCGGCCAAAGCCGCCGCCCAGCCCCTCGGCCAGATAGTACATGGGGCCGCCGCACCATCTTCCGGCGGCATCCCGGCGGCGGTAGCAGATGCCCAGCACGTTCTCGGCATAGCTGGTCATCATCCCCAGCAGGGCCATGACCCACATCCAGAACACAGCCCCCGGCCCGCCCGCCAGAATGGCCGCCGCCACGCCCACGATGTTGCCGGTGCCGATGGTCGCCGCCAGCGCCGTGCAAAGGCTCTGGAACTGGCTGATGGCTTCATCGTCCGTGTGGGCGGTCACATTCCGGTCCAGGAAGATGGCCCCGATGGTGTGCCGCATCCAGTACCCGAAATACCGCAGCTGGAAAAAACCGGTGCGCACCGTCAGCAGGCAGCCGGTGCCAAACAGCAGTGCCAGCCCCACCGGCCCCCATACCACACCGCCGACCACCGCATTCACCCGCGCCAAGCTCTCCCACATACACAAACGCCCCCTGTGCTCTACTGTATGGCACAGGGGGCGTTTTCATGCTCGGGCAGCGGTTTCTGTATAAAAAAGCACATCCCGGCCCATCCTGTTCCAAAACGGAACGGAGGAACACGGGATGCACAAGAACGGTTGGAGGCCCTTCTGGGCGGCTTTGGGAGCGGCACTTCTGGTGCTGCTGCCGCTGGTGGGCGGCACAGTCCTGCTCACCCGGCAGATGGTGCGCACCCGCATCCAGACCGCCCAGCCCCAGAGCGGGGTGCCCATCCAGTTACCCCGGGCCGAGCACCGGATGACCCTGCTTCTCTGCACCGCCGGGGAACAGCCGGGCTTTTTGCTGGTCTACCTGAACGCCGCCCAGAACAGTCTGAACCTGCTGGCCGTGCCGGGGGAGCTGACCGTGCCCTTCAACGGAGAGACTGCCAGCCTTGCCCACTGCTACGGAGCGGCGGGGCCCGCCCGGTGCCGTCAGGCGCTTCTGGAGGTGCTGGGCCTGCCGGAGGATATGTTTTATCTGGCGCTGTCCCCCGCCGTGCTGGAAAAGACTGCTTCCCGTTACGGGCCGGTGCGGGTGGGGCTTTCGGGGGCACTGACTGCCGATGAGCTGGCCGAAACCGGGCTTTCCGCCGCCGTGCAGAGCATTTCGGCCAAGGAGGCCCACGCTCTGCTCTCCGGCTGGGATGCGGACGGCACCCTGCCGCCTGCCCGCCGGGCCGCCGCCCGGGCGGCAGTGTGGGAAGCCTTTTTCCGGCAGGACCTCGCCCTGCTGCCCGCCACCCTGCCGGATGCCCTGCGGGCCAGCAGCACGGCCCTGCTCACCGACTTTGCAGCACAGGATTATACCCTGCTGGGCACGGTCCTGGAGTTTCTGGCCAACAACAGCGCCCTCCCCCACGCCGAGGCCCTGCCCGGGGCGTGGGATGCAAAGGCGGGCACTTACACGGTCACAGACGTTTCCCGGGCGGCGGTGCAGACCTTCCTCAGCGTTTCGCCCGCCTCGGGGAATGATGCCTCGCTCAGGGAGCCATAGCCCAGCACAAACGTACCGGAAAAATCCTGTCCCCCGCCGGTCAGGTCATAATCGCTCAGCAGACTCAGGGCCACGCCCTGCGCCTTTGCGGCGGCGTGAAGGGCGGCATCCGGCGGGGCATTTTTCAGCCTTGCCAACAGATGCAGGCCGGTGTGCAGGCCAGTCAGGGTCAGCTCGTCCGGCGCAAAAGCAGCGCGCAGAGAGGCAGCCAGAGCATCCCGCCGGGCCTTGTAGGCCACGCGCTCCCGGGCAAGATGCCGGGTAAAGTAGCCCTCGCGGATGAAGCGGGCCAGGGTCTGCTGCTCAAACCGGCTGACGGTGCCGGAATAGATCCGGTACTTTGCCCGCCAGGCGGGCAGCAGCTGCCGGGGCAGCACCATGTAGGCGATGCGGATGCCGGGGGCCAGACTGCGAGAGCAGGTGGAAAGGTAGACCACCGGGCCGTCGGCCCCGGCCATGCCCTGCAGGCTGGGCAGGGGGCGGGTATCAAAGCGGAACTCCGAATCGTAATCGTCCTCTATGATATACCGCTGGCCCGGGCAGCGGGATGCCCAGTGGAGCAGCTCCGTGCGGCGGCCCGCCGGCATGGTCACGCCCGTGGGGAACTGGTGGCTGGGCGTGACATAGCACACCGCCGCGCCCGAGCCGGACAATGCCTCAACAGAAAGGCCGTCCGCATCCACAGGCAGGCAGCAGCACCCCACGCCGTTGTTTTCCAGCACCTGCTTTGCGCGCTGGTAGCCGGGGTTTTCCACCGCCGTTTTGCCGGGCAGGAGCGGGGCCAGCAGGCTCAGCAGATACTCCATACCGGCACCCACCACCACCTGCTCGGCGGTGCACCGCACGCCCCGGTATTCCTCCAGATAGTCCGCCAGCGCCTGCCGCAGCTCCACATCCCCCTGCGCATCGCCATGGGTCAGCAGCTGGGGTGAGGAATAGAGCAGCTCTTTCTGCAGCCGGGCCCAGGTGCGGAACGGGAACAGCCCCGGGTCCACGCCCCGGGTGGACAGATCGAACCGGACGGGCGGCTCGGCTGCTTCCGGCGGAGCGGCAGATACCGGGGGCGGCACTTCCTCGGGCCGGGTGGGCAGGGCAAGATATTCCTGTACATAAAAGCCGCTGCGCTCCCGCGGCTCCATGTAGCCCTCGGTCGCCAGGATCTGATATGCCGCGTCCACCGTGTTGACAGAAACCGACAGCTCTGCCGCCAGCCGCCGCTTGCCGGGCATCCGGGTGCCCGCCGGAATGGCCCCGCTGCGCATCTCGGCGGCAAGGCTCTCATAGAGCTGCTCGTACAGCGGCACCCCGCTGGCGGCATCCAGTGCAGTTGTCAGATGAAACATAAGACCTCTCCTCTTTTTGGATGCTTTGCCAAACTGACCCCATAAAAAAACTTTATTCTGGGTATTTTCATGGTGCCAGTTTCGCGTATAATAGGAGCATACCAACCACACACCCAAATGTCAAGTAGTTTTATGGGTAAGTGGCTTTGAAACGGGCGAACGATCCTGCGAAACAGGATGGAGGGGGTTCGCCCCGAAAAATTTGGAGGGAAAAATCATGTCTACAACTGCAATGTGGCTGCTGCTGGCTGTGGTGATCGTTGTCATCCTGTTCGGCAGTGTGCTGTACAAGCGCACCTTTACCACCAAGGAGCTGGCCCTGACCGGCGTTATGGCCGCGCTGAGCCTGGTGGCATACCTGTTCTTCCGTGTGCCGTTCTACGGCGGCTCCTCGTTCCATCTGGGCAACACCTTCACCGCCCTGACCGCCCTGCTGCTGGACGGCGTTTCCGGCGGTCTGGCCGGTGCGATCGGTCTGGCTCTGGCCGATATCCTGGCCGGTGACCCGGGCTATGCCGTGACCACCTTTGTGCTGAAGTTCATCATTGGCATCACCTGCGGTGCCGTGGCCCACAAGGTGTTCAAACTGCGCGATCTCGACCGCCACAGCAAGGGCTACCTGCTCAAGGTCATCGTGGCAGGCGGCTCCGGCCTGCTGCTGAACGTCATCACCGACCCATTCCTGGGCTATTTCCGCAACATTTACATCTTTGGCCAGGAGTACACCGTGGCACAGGCCCTGTCCAAGATCGCCGGTGGTGTCACCTTTGTCAACAGCGTAGCCTCCACCATCTGCGTGGTCATCCTGTATCTGGCCCTGCGCCCGGCTCTGGAGCGCGCCGGTCTGCTGCCCAAGGGCGAGAAAAAGTAAGCCTCTCATCTCTTTCTGACGCATATACGAAAAGCCCCCGGCCTGTATCCTCAACATGATATGCTACCCCTAGAGTAGACAGAGTAAAAAGAAAACTCTGCGTACTCTGGGGGTATTTTCATGTCAAGCAAGCACAATCACGATACAGCGGAAGTAAAATATCAAAAAAATGTCCCGTGTTGGGCGCTGCAAGCTCACGTCCGTGCCATGAATCGAGCGTCCTAACGCCGATTTGCACAAAAAATTCGCCGTTCCCTTGTGGAAACGGCGAACAAAAATCTTATATTATTTTTCTGTCTCCTTGACGGGGCACTTCACGGGCAGGCGATGTGGGACAGAAGCGCAGAAGATCAGCCCTCGATGAGCTCAACGGTCTTCATCTTGACGGGGGTAGTGGGCTTATCGTTCCAGTCGGTGCGGACGGAAGCGATCTTATCCACGACCTCCATTCCGGCAACGACCTTGCCGAAAGCGGCATACTGGCCGTCCAGATGGGGAGCGTCCTTGTGCATGATGAAGAACTGGCTGCCGGCGCTGTTGGGGTTCATGCTGCGGGCCATGCTGATCACGCCGCGGGTGTGCTTGATGGGGTTGTTCACACCGTTTGCAGCGAACTCGCCCTTGATGTTCCAGCCCGGGCCGCCGGTGCCGTTGCCCAGCGGGCAGCCGCCCTGGATCATAAAACCGGGGATGACACGGTGGAAGGTCAGGCCGTTATAGAAGCCCTCGCTGACCAGCTTCTTGAAATTCTCACAGGTGATGGGGGCGACTTCCTCATTCAGCTCAATGTCGATGATGCCGCCGTCTTCCATAGTAATGCGAACCATAACGCTACAATACTCCTTTTGTGTTGACCCCGCAGCGGGGGTGTGTGGGGCAGAAATGCCTGCCCGGATATCCCTTATAGTATACCATAGGTTTTGCGGGTTTCAACCACGCAGATGCAACCTTTTTGTAAATTCGTCAAAGTTCCGGGGCCGGGAGCCTGCTTATTCCATCTTCATCCGCTTTGTGATGAGTTGGCCGTTCTGTACTGTGCCGTCCGAGATATAATACTTCCACTCGGTCGATCCATCCGACATCAGGTACTCCACAGCAAACACCTGCCCAGCCTGGATTTTTACAGGGTAGTTGTCGGCTGGCAGAATCTCACGGGGTGTCGGCAGATTCTTGAAGTCCTCGTATGCGTCTTCCAACCGCCAGAACTTTCGGATCTTGTAGCCCTTTACCATCGAAATATCCTGCTCACCGAAATAGGATGCTGTGTAGGTCTTTCCGTTGACTTCCAGCGCGTCGATCCGTTCCGGTTCCTGCGTCAGATCTTTGGTATGGAGATGTTTCCCATAGTTCTCGCTCAACTGTTTTGCCATGCGAAAGTCCGAGTTCCGATACTCCGACTCCACAATATGTGTACTTCCATAGATCCCCATGATATCGGTGCGGCGTACCGCTTCCAGCTCCTGATAGCTGTGCCGGAAGTTCTCCACCATCCGATCCTCCCGGTATCGGACCGAAGAAGCTTCATCCGTCGCCTTGATCTCATAGTACCGTTTGCCCTGTTCCATATTTTCCTGCGCACGCCGGTACTCTTCGCTGTCCTTCTGCCCATTGGCTTCCAGATAGGCCAGATACCGCGGCCCGGTGCTTTCCCAGGTATGGCCCACGTCGGTGCCGTGGAACACGGTTTCCGGGTACTGCTCCTTGATCTGTTTCAGAAAATTCTTCTCGACCTCGGTGCCGCCTTCTGTGCCTTCCCAGTCCTTGAACTGCAGATCCAGCAATTCATCATCGTCGGCCTGCATCCACAGGTTCAGAAATTGTGCATCCGTATACGGGAATTCCACAAACAGATCCCGCATTCCTTTTTCGTAATACTCGCCCCAGATGGAAAGTTCCTTGTCGAGAATGCTCTGCTTGCTGTGTTCTTCTCCGTAAAGATAGATTTCGCCCTTCGGCCCATTTTTTACATAACTCCAGAACAGCCCCACCAGCAGGGTCACAATTAGCACGATGGCAGCATATTTCCAGCGTCCGGTCTTTGTTTCCTTTTTCATTCCAATTCCTCTTTCATCTCGGTCATATCGGCCCAGAAGCGTTTGGGGCAGTGGGTCATGCGGCCTTTTTCGTTGTGGCGTGCTCTGATCTCCAGCGTTTTGTAAAACTGCTTCCACAGGTCCTGAAACTGCTGCTCCTTTTCATCAGGTGGGGGCAGGGTGAGGGGTTCGGCCAGCTCCATGAGCTGAGCCTTGTGGTTCTGGTACAGCAGCACCGCCTGATGGACAGCATCATAGATCAGGAAGTTCTCCTCCGGGAAGCGGGCACAGAAATGCCCGCGCAGGAGGGGCAGAATATAGTTTTTGGGGTGGATGACTGCGCCCAGCATCCCCTCGTGCTCCTGAAAACGGACAAAGCCCTGAAACTTGTCCACTTCCCAGTCCAGGCTCTGCTTCATCTGGTAGAGCGGAGCCACCTCCGGGTGGCCCCGCCGCTTGACGGTGCCTGGCCCCAGCGCAAAGGCCAGATGCAGAAATCGGATGAGCCGCAGCTCCTTATCCTCCCAGCCCGAGAGAAAATCCCGGGTGACGAGGGATTCCGTCTCTTCGCCCAGCTTGGCGCGGAAGCTGGCAAAGACCCGCCGGGCCTTTGCGCGGTCAGTGGGGATCTCCTTCACAGGGTAGAGGGTAGCCGTCTCCCGCTCCGGGGTCCAGACCGCGAAGGGCAGCTCATGCTGGGCAAAACTCTCAAACACACAGCAGAGGAAGCCCTCGAAGCTGCCATCATAGAGGTAGACCACGTCGGCATCGTGGAGCTTCCGGGCAGGGCTTACAGGGCTCTGGCCAGACATTGCACTGCCTCCTCCCGCACCATTTTCTGGGCTGTGCGGGGCGGCACGCCCTGCTCCACCAGCCGATCCACGGCGGGCGGGCTGAACATGCTCAGCTGCTCCACCCCGCCGCTGAATACGTTGGGGTCGATAAGCGCCCGGGTGATGCGCTCCCGCCCGGCGCTGCCGCGGCCCGGGTGCGCCCCCGCAAAGCCCCGGCAGGTGATGAAATACTGCGCCCGTTTGAGCACCACGCCCATCCGCTTGAGCTCGTCCAGCCCCAGCGCGGCCTGTTTGCGGGCGTGCCAGATGCGCCGGGCGCTCTTGGGGCCGATACCCGGCACCCGCAGCAGCATCTCAAAGGGGGCGCGGTTCACGTCCACCGGGAACAGCCCGTAATGCTGCACCGCCCAATTGCACTTGGGGTCCAGATAGGGGTTGAAGTTGGGGTTGTCCCTGTCCAGAAGTTCCTCTGCCTTGAACTCGTAAAAGCGGAGCAGCCAGTCTGCCTGATAGAGCCGATGCTCCCGCAGCAGCGGCGGCTTGGTATCCAGCGCGGGCAGGCGGGTGTCCTCGGTCACAGGGATATAGGCGGAGTAAAACACCCGTTTCAGGTGATACTTATTGTATAATCCTTCCGTTAATTGCAGGATGTGATAATCTGTTTCCGGGGAAGCACCCACGATCATCTGGGTGCTCTGGCCCGCCGGGGCAAATCTGGGGGCCTTGCGGTAGAGCGCCACCTCTTCCCGGTTGGCGGCCCCCTCCACCGCGATCTGCTTCATGGGCCGGAAAATGGAGTGCCGTCCTTTGTCCGGAGCCAGCAGGTTCAGGCTGCGCTCACTGGGCAGCTCAATGTTCACGCTCAGGCGGTCGGCCAGAAAGCCCAGCTGTTCCAGCAGCTCCGGGCTGGTGCCGGGAATGGCCTTGGCGTGGATGTAGCCGCCGAAACGGTACTCCCCCCGCAGCAGGCGCAGAACCGCCAGCATCCGCTCTGTGGTATAGTCCGGGCTCACCAGCACGGCACTGGAAAGGAACAGCCCCTCGATGTAGTTGCGGCGGTAGAATTCAATGGTCAGCTCTGCCAGCTCCCGGGGGGTGAAGGTGGCCCGGGGCACATCATTGGACTTGCGGTTGACGCAGTAGCTGCAATCAAAGGAGCAGCAGTTGGTCATCAGCACTTTCAGCAGGCTGACACAGCGGCCATCGGCAGTAAAGGCGTGGCAGCAGCCCGGGGCGTAACAGCTGCCGACCCCGCCCGCTCCTGCTGCCCGGGAAGCGCCGCTGGAGGTACAGGCCACATCATATTTTGCGCTGTCCGCCAGGATCGTCAGCTTATCCATCAGGCTCGGTTCCATGGGGCACCTCCGAAAAATGGGTATAAAAAGAAAGCCATACAGGATGGCTTTTCTTTTTCAGGCGCTGGTGGGGCGTTTTTACCACTTCGCCTTGGTCTCCACCACACGGCCTGCAATGTGCAGGTGGTTGAGCTCCTCGCCCTTGATGACCATTTCCTTATAGGCCGGGTTGAAGGGCTGCAGCACCACGCAGTTGCCGCGCTGGAGGTAGCGCTTGAGGGTGCCCTCGCCCTCGTCGCCGTAGATCAGCACACCCAGGTCGCCGTTTTCCAGCGTGTCCTGACGGTGCACCAGGGCAAGGTCACCATCGTGGATGCGGGGCTCCATGCTGTCGCCGCGCACAACGAGATAGAAGTAGCTGGAAGGGTCCTTGACCCGGGCATACTCCTTGCCATAGTCTTCCTCATAGGCCAGCGCGCCGTAGCCCGCCTTGACCGTGCCGATGACAGGGATCAGGCTGTACACATAGCTGCCGAAGAAGCGCTCTTCGGTCTGGCCCTCCGCGGTGGGGTCGAACAGACCCAACAGATAGTCCGCGGTCGTGTCCAGGATCTCCGCCAGCTTTGCCACGGTGGTGGGGTCCGGGGAGCTCTTTCCGCTCTCCCATTTGCCCACGGCCTGCTGGGTCACGCCCAACAGGGAAGCAAGCTCCGCCTGGCTCATGTGCTTTTGCTTTCGGCATTGCCGTAACAGCTCCGGAAACGACATTGTTCAACACTCCTCTGCTTGTACCGGGTCCGGTAAGGTTTTATCTGTATTTATTATACAACAAAAAGATGTTTCAGTAAAGAGGAAATCCCGCTTTTTCTCGAAGAAAAGTTGTCGCTCCGCACAAAAATGCGCACAACGAGCGGAAATTTTGATTTTAGGCTTGACAGCGCCGCTGAAATCTGGTAAATTAAATAGGCATTCGGTACGGCGTGTGCGGGTGCCCACGAGGAGAGATGTCCGAGTGGTTTAAGGAAGCAGTCTTGAAAACTGCCGTACGGCAA
>ERZ507073.1155-NODE-1155-length-17868-cov-5.246618_pt1 | contig 17868 bp, 16 predicted proteins | sample MGYA00512290_ERZ507073 | MGnify/ENA metagenome assembly ERZ507073 | reverse complement strand
GCGCTAGCGACTTCGAGGGCGCGTGCGTGTGCCAGTAGTAGACCTCGCAGCCCTCCCCGCCGCCGGCGTTATAGTGGATTTCGAGCACGAGGGAGGGCCGTTTCTTCTCGACTTCCTCCATTTTGTGAGCAACTGTACAGCTTTTGTCCGTTGTGCGGGCCATGACGGTCTCGCATTCGTAATTTCTCAGGTAATTCTGGCAAGCCAGCGCGGTTTTGAGGGTCAGCGCTTTTTCGATGTATTTACCGCTTACCGCGCCCGGATCGCTCCCGCCGTGCCCGGCGGCGATGTAGATTGTTGCAGCCAATTGAGATGCTCCTTTCCTACTGTAATGGAGTTTCTGTAATGATCGGCAGCTCCAGCAGCTCACGATACATGATTTCGCCATGCCCGTTTCCGCCCAGGCCTGCATAGACGGCATACAAATTCACAAGCCTTTGCCGGACGGAGAGAGGGATGCCCGGAGCGCCGATATAATCGCGGTAGATTTTATCGAGGCTGTCATATAACAGCTCGGTGGAAGCCTTTTTGAGCAGCTCGCTGCTCACGATTTTTGCCTGATCCGCTTCAATGTGCTGCTCTAGCATGGCAAACATATCCGCGATCCTTTTTTCTGATGCATCCGTCCGGCTGGCGCGCCGGATAAAGCGCGCCAGCTTTTCACGAATCGGACGGATGCATAAGGCGAGGCAGCCGGAGATGGTTACAATATTTCCCGCCGCAGCGCCTATGGTTTTTAATAGTTCTAATAAATCCATTCATCCGCCTCCCAACCTTCTGGGTCATTCCGCGCAGGCGTCGGATTTTTCGCTGAGAAATCGGTCAAGCTGTGTTTTTGCATACGCTTCAATCGCGTCAAAAGCATTTTGTACAATCGAGGAGATCACACTGCGCGGAAAGAAAATCCGTATGGGTGCAGGCAGGATGCGGCAGAGAGCATCCACCACCCATTCAAATTTTTGACCTCCCGCCTTGGTGGTATCCGCAAAGGCCTTTTCCGCTTCGCCGATCAGCTGTCCAGCCTGCTGCTGAAGCTTGGTATTTTGCTTCCAATAGAGGGAGAGGCCGCCGAGTAGGACGAGGCCTGCCGTAATCAAAATTTTTAAAATCAATTCCCAGTTCAAAAAAGAACCTCCTTTTTATGATATTATTGCGGGATGTAGCCGGTGCGTTAAATGGAAACCTGCTCCCACATCGTTGGAGCCGTGCCCGGTATCCAGGTGCAGGGGGCCATATCCGACTTGCATAGCCACAGTTGATCCGCATAGCTGTAATACAGCCCGGCCTTGCAATCCATCCCATACACCCAAGGGATGGGGTCAGCCATTGTCCCAGCGTGTGCCGGTACAATCGGGCGGTAGACGGCCAGCATCCCCTCCGCATCTGGCGGGCGGTTATCGGTGGGCGTGTTAAGCACCCGGTACAGCTGGCCGTTGTAATTGACGATCATATCCCGCTTGCAGGACTGCCAATCCCACGCTGGGTACATCAGCGGCACTGTAACCGCTACATCCTCCGGCAGGGTTTGCGCAGCGGCACGGAGCAAGATCTCCCGCTGCTCTGCAAGCGCTTGGTTATGCGCACGCGATTCCCTGCCCAGCGCATTTATTTGCGCAATCATCTCTGCGTCTATCATCGGTCATCCCTCCTGTAAGATATATAGCGTGGCTTGAGTAAACATAGATGGGATAAGGTTAATCGAAAGATCTCCTATATCCCCCTCTGTCAATGCTCTCGAAATATCTGCACATATTACAAATCCATCTAGTGGAGCCACAGTGAACAGCCGTGCCAAATATATAGGTGTTGGTGTGCTTGCGCCAAAGGTCATTATGCCCGGGACGTTAAGGAGTGCGCTGTTGCTATTAATCACGCCGTCCGTCGTTAATACAACATGCATCACACGCACATAATTCTCCGGACTGATATCAATCGGTGCATATAGGACTTTTAGATCGTCGTCTCGCGTCCACTCCAGCGGGACGTCCTGTGTAGTAAAGGAGGAAGAACTCCCGGAGCCCCCGCCGCTTCCGTTTTGGCCTTTTAAATTAGGGGTAGTAATGGAGCCGTTTTTATCGGTGATGGTAAGTTTATATTCTGTGGACGTATTGCTTGCAACCGCCACAGTGGGGCTTACCCCGTCTGTGCCGTCCCTGCCGTTGGCGCCTGCTGGGCCTGGATCGCCTTTTGGACCCTGTATGCCGGGCTCTCCCTTGGGGCCTGTTTCCCCCTTGTCGCCGCGCGGAATGGTAAAGTTCAGCACCGGGGCGGAGGCTGTGCCGGAATTGGTGACGGTGGCGTTTGAGCCAGGCGCGCCGGTGGTTGTTTCACCGACCGTTACGGAAACACTGCCGCTGCCCGCACCATTCTGCCCTTTCAGGTTTGGGGTGGTGATAGATCCGTTTTTGTCGGTGATGGTGAGCCTGTACTCCGTGCCTGTGTTGATTGCGACTGAAACAGTGGGGCTCACGCCGTCCGCCCCGTTTGCGCCGTGTGGGCCCGGCGTGCCTTCGGCTGAAATGCCGGTATCCGTATCGCCGGTCATCCAGTGCTTCGTGGCGCTGTCGATATGGGGCGTGATACCGGGCTGGCCGGGTGTGCCCGGCGCACCTGCTTCACCCGGCTCCCCCTTTTGGCCAGCGGCGGAAACGCCGGTATCCTGGGAGCCGAGAAACCAGTTGCCGTTTGCCCCAATGTGGGGTGTGATGCCGTCCCGCGGGGAAGAGAGCGGTGTGTCAGCGGCGGATTCCTCCCCGGAAACGGCAGATTGGAAGCTAAGGCGAGCCCGGGGCGATTTGCAGAGCAGCACTTCCTCACCGTTCTTTTCACGGCAGCCCTCCACATTGAAAAAGAGGCCTTGCGCATCCGTTAAATCGTGCCAGAGCTTGCAATAAATCAGGTTGCCGGAGCGGTATGCGCGGTCGCCCTCCGTGGCTTCTGTGATCCGATTGGTTAAAATGCGCTCCTCGTTGCCATACCGGCAGAAGGCGAGGCGATAATATTCAATTTCAGAAGCCCCCATTTCCTCCGGCAGGCTGATGATGAGCTGTGTCATCAGGTGTTCGCCCCGCCGGCCGGCCAATGTGCCATCCGGATAGGAAACGGATTGGTTGGTGAAATCAATGCGTACGGTTCGCATGATGCGTTCATCCTTTCATGTTTATGGAATGGGGGAATTGCTATGCCTGCGGCTCGGAAATATTCGGAGATGCCGGTTGCTGGGCAAGCGCTTCCAGCTCGGCGAATGCGCCGCGTAGCTGCGCCATGCGCTCCCGGCAGGCTTTGAGCTGCCTGTTCAAATTCGATTTTTGAAGCGTCAGGCTGTTATATTCCTGCTGGAGTTCCGCCTTGCGGCGGGTAAGATATTCTTGCATAGTATATTTCCTCCACTTGGTTATTCTTTCGTTTCGCTCCACCAGCGTTCGTCTGTTCCCGGCTCTGTGGTGTTGCCGTCGATTTGTGAGGTATATTGTTTGCCGTTGTGCGTCACCTTGTCGCCGGTGTTGTAAGCGTCATGCGCGCCGGAGGGCCGCACCCAGGCGGGCCATTCGTCCGGCGTGACCTGCGTCCAGAGGGTGGGCGCGGCGCTGGGCCAATTGTCCTCCCGATCCCAGCAATCCGCATTTGCGCGGTAAAGGTTCCCCTCATGGCGGCGCACGCTGCGCGCGGGGATCAGGCCGCCATCCCCGCACAGCGGATCAAAAACCGATAAATAATCCCCGGATGAAAGCAGCTCATCCGGGGCGCTTTGCGCAAGGGCGATATAGCTTGCCCGCATGGCGCGGGCTTCGTCGATGATGCTCATGCGTTTTCTCCTCCCATCAGGATATTGGTTGCGGCGGCGAGCTCGGCATAGGAGGGGGTGGGCAAGTCTTCCTCCACGTCGTCTATGCAGTCCGCAAATTTTTCAGCGATTTCAGGATAGGAATCCGCGTCCTGCGCCTTCATTTTAATGTCCTCGTAGATCATGCGGAGGATGTCGGGCAAGTCTCCGCCAATTTGCAAAGGGATTTCTCCAATATAATAATCGCAGATGATTTTGCCCTCAGCCGCTGCCTCTTTGCTCGCGTAGACGCATACGGCATAGTCCCAGGCTTTTTTTCTCGCGCTGAATTCCGCGCGTGTGACTTTTAAATAGGCGTTTGGGACGTGAAATCCATAACAGGTTTCAACGTCGGATTTTATAAATGCCATTTTGCGACCTCCTTATCTTGGCTCAACCGCGATCCACTGCACAGCGGTATAGCCGTCTGCTGTTTTGGTGTTTCTTTGCACGATGATTTTTACACTGTTGGCCGTAGGCGGTCCGCCGACTGCCGCTTGGACAGTGTACGGGGCCCCGGTTCGGGGTGTTACAATAACGCGAGGCGCTTTCGAAAAGGCTGGTGAAAAGTATACAGTTGTTTCTCCGGTATAAATACTGCCGGACAAGGAGCCGTTTGGCACCATTGCTTCGCCGCTTTGGATAGTGCCTGTGTGGTACAAATTTTGGCTGTTAAGACTGGCATAGTTTCCTTGCATACTTATATATTTTCCAGAGCTATTTTTGACTACAGCAATAGATACACCGTTACATTCTATCCCTATAGACGAACCGTAGCTCCCCATGTCCATGCCCCACATATCGCCATATAAAGTGTTGCTAGCATTCCTAAACTGTAGGCCTGCACAGTTATAGTTCGATCCTGATTGTGTAAAGCCGGATATAGTAACAGATGATCCTTCTCCCGATGTATAATTAGGAGATAGTGCCTTGAAACTACCTGACATCTCCGCATTCTTACCTACTATCTTCCCGTTCTCCAGATCAAAGTATGAACTCCCATCCTTCGACTGCAACCTCCCCGCCTTGATCTGCGTCGCCGTGATATTCAGCTTCCCGTCGCTGCCGAGCCAAAGGCCGTCCGCCTGCGTGGGGGAGAGGGTGTTGACGAGATAGGAGCGGTCTTCCGGGGCGGGCGTCCAGTCGGTGGCTTTTGATCCTTTTTCGAGCTTCATGTGTTCGTATTTTAGGCTGTTTCCAGCCGTGCTTCCGGCAACGCCTGCATAGATTAATAAGCTCAAGGCGGCGCTGCTGGGTGGCGGGGTAAACGAGATTTGCTGCTTGCTATTGGACACATTTAAATACATCGTTTGAATGAGTTTTGCGTTATTTATATCATAGATCAAAACGGATACCTTGGTTGCGCTTCCCGAAATGACGGAAATTTTTCCTACGCTAAACGTGTATTGCGTATTTTCTAAGCCTGTGTATAGGTTGTTATAATACCAATCACTCGTGGAATTGGCAGTTAAAGTTCTTGATACACTGTCCTTAATATAATTCCGGCTTCCAATTTGCAGCCCATTGATCCCGCTCGTCAAATCCCCCTGCGTCGCCACCTGGTTCCCCGTGATGCTTAGGCTTTTGACGTTGAGGGAGACGTCGCCGTTCTCATCCACCCGGAGCGTGTCCGTCACGCCGTTATTCACCGTTAAGCCCTTTGCGTTGATCAGCCTGCCCTCAATCTCCCCGCTCACCTTCAAATTTTCGCCGATGATCAGATCGCCCATGAGCAGCTTCGCATTCAGGCCGTACATGTAATTCTTCCCGTCCGGCGTGGTCGCGCCGTCGGGCAGCAGGTTTTTACCCAGCACAGTCTCCGTCGTTTCGAAATCGTCCGTGGAGAAGGCGATGGTATTATTTGTGATTTTCAAAACCTCAGGCTCGTAGTCGCCGGTTGGAAGGCCGTCTTCGCCGATGACCGCCCTGCGGCCGTTGATGCCGGAGGCGTCGATGACCATCACCTGGTTATCCGCGTTGACCACCATATTGTGCGTGAGGTTGATCGATTCATCCTTCAGCTCCGCCAGATGGTCGAGATCGTCTTTTTGCTGCTTAAAATCGAAGGTGGTGCGCAGGTATTCCACCGTGCTTGCCGTTTTGGCGATGGAGCCGCCGACGAGATCGTTGAACAGCGCGCTCGGGTCGCTGAGCTTATAGCGGTTGCCAAAGGTGAGGGAGAGGGAGCGGCCGTCATAATCCACCGCCATTTCAAGCAGCAGGAGGCTTGCAATATCCTCCTCGCTTAGCCGGATGTCGATCAGGCAGCCGGATTTGAGCTGGCTGGTTAAGTGGGCAAACTCCTTTTGAAACACGAAGCTCGCGGTTTCCACAGAATACTCATAGCGCGGGGTGGAGATGGTTTTGAGCAGGCTCTGCGCCTTGTTGTAAAGCTCCAGCGCCTGGGCCTGCGCCTCTTCATAGCTCATGTTATCCTGCTTTGTGATGTTCTCTTCTGTATACGCGCCCTGCTGGATGAAGCGAGAGAGCACCTCCATCTCCGCCGGTGTGAATACAGATTCTAAGCGCACCTGTTTTTGGAGCGCCAAAAGCTTGTCGTTCTCTGTGTTGAGCTGTGTTTGAATAGAAGAGAGCGCGCCTTCCGCCGTGCTCAGCGCCGATTTTGCAGCTAGGATTTGCGGGTGAAGAGCTTTGAGATTTGCATTTTTGATATCCTGTGACGCCGTATCGCTGATGATGGCGGATTGCTGCACCTGCAAGTTTGAAAGCTCCTGCTTGAGGCGGGTGATCTCGCCTTCCTTTTCGGCTTTTCGCCCCTGAAGCTTGCTGATTTCCGCACGCTGCACCTGAAAGGCGCTGTTTTCTGAGCTCGTGAGGGCGTCCACATGGGCCTGCCAGTTTTTTACCTTTTCGATCAGCGCGGCATCCATCCACTCCTCTGTGGCGTAATAGCTGAAGTTATAGATCAAGTTGGTGCCCAGCGGGTTTACGCTGAGGATGTCGAGCCCGTTGCCGCCCTTGACGAGCAGGGCGGTTTTGATCTCGTCGGATTTGGTGCGCAGGGTCAGCCCCTGGAGCACATCCTCCGTGGAGAGGCAGATATCCGTGCGGTTATCGTATTGATAGCGGTCGTAAACACGGATGACGCGGTTCAATATGTCAAATTCAAACAGGCATTCATACGCCTCCTCCAATTCCGTCATGAGGAAGGCATAAACCGTTTGATCGGTTGTGTCAAAGGTGCGGGAGCGCGCGGCAACGGCGGCGGGGATGCCGTCCGTATCCAGCCGCCAGGAGGGGAGGCGCTTCATGATATCTGAGAGCAGGGAGTTTTTCGGGTCGCTGTCGTCTCCGCTGTAAAACCGGTAGGTGCCTTCATAGTAGCCGAGCTGAATGTTGTTCAGCTCATATTCGCAGGAGGAGGCCTCCACGGTTTTGAACGCGTCGTTTCCCTCTTCGGAAACGGACACATCCGTGATGACGAAATAGCCGATTCCATCCACCAGGAGGTAGCGAAAGGGCTCCACCTGTTCATAGACGGGGCAGCGGCACTCCTTTGCGCCGCGCTGGATGGTGAAGGAGAGATCGGATAGATCGTTAAACCGGATATTCATCTGCCGGTCCGAGAGGTTCGAGAGGATGCCGAGCGCGCGGCCATCCGGGTTGCAGAGCGTGATCTGCGGGATTTCAAAATTCCCGAAGGAATCAAATTGAGCAAGCAATTATATCAGCCTCGCAATCCTGTATTGAAATGTGAGCTTCTGTATGTCCCCGGTCGCGGCAAAGCGGTTCAGGCCGGGGAGCAGGCGGAAGAAATTTTTGTTAAAGCTGTTATAGATCGGCTCGGTCGAAAGGGTGGAGCGTACCTCCAGCGTTTCCGGCCGGAGCGTGATGGTGTGCGGCGTGGCGTTGAGGCCGGTAAATGCCGTTTGGCGGTTTTGATCGGTCACGTTTTGCAGCATGACGCTGCCGCCCTGCGTTCCGGTTTGTAGAATAACCTCCGGGTAGAGATAGCCCTTGTAAACGGACGGGTTCTCAAACGCCATCTGCGTGCCGATCTCCGCCGCTTCGTATACGGCTTCGCCATCCTCCCAGCCCCAGGGCGCGTCGCACAGCAGGGTGGCCTTGAAGCCGACCGCTCCATACTTGCCGTTTACGCCGCCCTCGATCTCCTCCACGGCGTGGAACACACAGTTGAGGTAAACGCCGTCGTATTCGTCGGAGAGGGGTTCGAGCTTGCGAAACGCTTTTTCATGAAAAAGCCAGGCGTAAACCTCGCCCACCTCCGCGTCTGACAGCACGCGGTCGGATACGATCTCCACATCGAAAGAGAGCGGCTCCTCCCATGTATCCTGCTGGAGAAAATGGTGGTGTGAAAGCCGGTTATATTGCGTGGAATAGGCGGGGCCGCCCATTCTGCGCCGGTCGGGGGTGAGCTCCACCTGCGCGAAAAACAGCCCCCAGATGGCGGAGGACTGGTTGTTGTAGTTGAAATACTTTCCGGAGAGATGCATAAAAAGCCTCCTTCATCCATCCCCCGGGGCCTGCCGCTCCGGGGGATGTGTCAATATCTGTCGTCTGGTTATTTAGAATCCATTACCCCAAATGCTTTGGGTTGATCGTATGGCCGCTGCGCAGGTATTTCTTATTCGCCTGCGTGAACACCTTTTCCGCAATGCGGTTTTCCGCCTTTTCGAGCGCCTTGACGGTTTCCATATCCGCATTGCCCTCCACGATCACCTTGGAATCGATCTGAATGCAGGGCGCGGCGCCCGGGGCAAAGCCCGCGCCGAAGGCGGAGGAGAGCTTGGCCATGCTTTGGTTGAGGAAGGCGGCGGGGTTCTGCGCGAGGGCAATAATGCGTTCGGTGAGCGTGCTGTTGAGCACCCCGTCGCCGCGTGAAAGGTGCGTCAGCCGCCCCTGAACGGGGTTGCGGATAATTAGCTCCGGCCCGGCCTCGTCCACCAGCGCAAGCTGATCGGAGGGGATGAAGGGGGAGCCGGAGCGGTAGCCCTTCACGTTCTTTTTGTCGACCCACGCGATGGTGTTGCCAATTTTTGAGGTGGTGCCGATGGCAACCTTCCCGTTGGCGATGTTGGTCACGTAGAGCTTCTGGTTCCAGCCCACGCCCGCGTTCTTCGCCATCGTGCTCCAGGAACCCACGCGTTTGCCGGAGGAGGAGGCATAGGCCGCTGCGTCCTTTGTGGTCACGCTCGCTCGCCCACCCTTGACCGGGGCCTTGGCGGCGGACGAACCGCCGGAGGACGCGGCGGGCTTTTGCTGCGCGGCGGCGCTGGGCGTTTTGACGGGCGGCTTGATGTCGCCAGGGTTTTCGGAGATTTTGATGGCGTTTGCCTGCGTGCCGTAGGTTTTGAGCGCATCGGTGGCGGCCTTCCACGCGTCGGTCACGGTTTTGTTGATGCCGTCGCCGTATTTCGCGTTCCACTCCATCAGCTCCTGGTAGACGGTTTCGCTGCGGGTCATGATATCCGCCATGGCCTGATCGCGCACCGCGCCCTCGTTATCGAGGAATTCATCAATCTTCTCGATTTTGGCGTTGTTCTGCTCTTCCAGCAGGGCGTATTCCTCATCGAGCTTTTCCTTCTGCCGCTCGATGGACTGCTCTTTTTCGTATTCCTCAAGGTCCTCCTGCTTTTCGGCAAGCTCGGCGCGCAGCTCGGCCTGCTCGCGCTGGGAGGCGGCGCTCGTGTCGGCGGAGAGCTCATTCAGCCGCGTTTCGATCTCTGCGATATCCGCGCGCTTTTTGGCGGCGGTTTTGGCGTAGTCGTCGGCTTCCTTCTGCTTGTCGAGAGCCTTTGCCTGCGCGTCGTAGAGCTTTTTGTAGCCGTCGAGCTCGTCCTCCAGCGCTTTCTTTTTGAGCTCCTGCTCCTTGCGGATATACTTCATGCGCATGTCGACGATATCTTCAATCGCGTCGGCCGCGTCTTTGGCCTTTTTGGCCTCGGCCTCCTGATAGGCCTTGGTCTCCTTGTAGATCTGCTGCTCAAGCTTACGCAGGTCTTCCTTCTTCTTGGCAAGCTTGTTGTAGGCGTAGGTCAGGTCGGCGATCTTCTGGGCCTGGTTGTCATCGTACTTGCCCATGGCCTCCTTGTAGGAGATTTCGTCGAGGTAGTCATCGAGCTGCTGCTTTTCATAGGCTTCGCGGGCGGCGTAGATTTTCTCCTCGAGCTGCCAGCGCTCGGATTCCTTCTTCGTGAGCTTGGATTTCGCGTTTTCCAGGGCTTTGATGTAGCCGAGCTCGTCGTTTTCGTATTTGCCGATGGCTTTGAGGTGCTCGATGCGCTTTAATTCGTTGTCGAGGGCTTCGTTTTTGTAGGCGGTTGAGCCGGAAGAAGTAGATTTTGTCTGGTTTTTCTTGGCCGTATCGGCAGCGCGTTTTTCGTAATCCTGTTTGAGCTTCAGGTTTTTCTTTGCGTCTTCAATTGCCTTTTGCAGCTTTGCGCTTTGCTCATAGCTGGCGGCAAGATCGCTGTCGAGGAAGCTGGCGAGATATTGTTCATAGCTTTCATAACCCTTGCTGTTGTTCCCACGGCGGAATTCATGCTCCGTCATGACGAACTTGTCCGTTTTTGAGGCCACGGTAGCATAGTCGAGGCTTCCCATGATGCCGGCTTCCTGCTGCATGAGGTTGATGCGGTTCTGCGTTTCCGCGAGAGCGGCCTCGCTCATTTTGATCTGTGCCTGAATGTAGCCGGTGCTGAATTGGCTCGTTGCGCCGCTGAGCAGGCTCATCGCGCCTTCTTCGATTGCAAAACCGTCCGCCGTGGCGGTCACATATTGCTGGAGCTCCGGGTATTTGGCGCAGAGATCACTCACCTCGCTGGCGTTTAGAGCTCGTTGGGAGTTAACAGCGCCTTCAATATCGGAAATCTTCTGGTTGGCCTCGGCGAGGGATGCCGTGGCGGTTTGCAGGTTTTCTGCCGCCGACCGGGCCTGTTCGCCGGTTTGCGCCATAGCTGCTAGCTGCTCGACTGTCGCCTGCGCGGAGCCGGAAACGGAATTGAGCTGGCTGGCAAGGTCGTCGCCCGCGATTTGGGCAAGGTTTTCCGCTGTCAGTTCCCCGGCGGCGGCCGCATCGAGCAGTTTATCCTTTGCGTCGTTATCGCCGAGCTTGTTGTTAAACAGGTCGGCGCGCGTTTCCGCGTCGCCGAGCGCGTAGGTAATCTGGTTGACCTTTTCGCGCGCCGCGTCGCCGATTGCGCCGTCGCTGCTCTGCGCAACCTTCTGGTATTCCTCGGCGATATTCAGCAGGTTGTCACGCACGGTCTGGAATTGTTCGGACTGGCGGTCCAGCCCGTCGGTTGACAGGCTATCCGTCCAATACTCTGCGTATTCCTTGGCGGACATGCTCATGTCGTCCATCATGTCCATCTGCTGCTGGGCCATGTCCGGGTCGAACAGCATCATGTTGGAGGCGGATTGCATGGTTTGGCCCTGCGCCATGCTCGCCCCGATCTTTTCCCACCAGGATAGTTTGCCGCCATCCTTGGAATAGGAGGAGTCGAGCCCTTCGGATTCGAGGTTGTCCATGAGCTCCTTGCTGCTCTCGGCCTGCTTTGCTTTGAGCGCTTCGCCTTTTTCCTTGAGCAGGGCGACCTGAGCGGTGAGCTCTTCCCGCTGGCGTTCGAGCTCGGCGGTTTCCTCCTTATCCGCAAGGGAGGGGTTCTGGATGCTGTTGAGGGCGTTGAGGCGCTCTTCCACCTGCGCGAGGCTGGAGCTTGCGTTGTTGAGCTCCGTCTCGTTTTCCGCATAGGCCTGGTTTGCGTTATCCACCGCCTCCACGGCGCGCTCGTGGGCGTGCGCGAGGTAATCGAGGCCCATCACAAGGCCGTTCACGGCGAGGGTTACACCCATGCTGATCGCGCCCGTGAGGGCGGCGGAGGCGACGGACTGGGCGATCATGGAGCCTGTGGAAACCTTGGTCGCCATGCTGGCGGCTAACTGAGAGTTATGGTACTTGTCGATGTCAACGGGCAGGCCGTTACTTTGCCGGGCAGCTTCTTGGGCGGCTTTGGAGACATTGGTTAGATGATTGGCATAGGCTTCGGCGGGGGTGAGGCCGTCTTTTAGTGATTCATTAAAGTTTTTAAGAGCAACCTTATCCCTGTCCAAATTGTTGCTGAGTTCCGGTGCTGCGATGATAGAGCCGGGTGTTGCACTGGAGTCTATATCTTTTGCTTTCAATAGGCCGCTTCCCGCAGCCATGAGGGATTGTTTAGCGACATTCGTTACGCCGCCTAAAACGTTCAGTTTCTTTCTGTTACTTTTGTGACCATGATGAGTGGTGTTGTTTTGACAATAGATATGCCGTTTGGTATAATATTCCTGATCTAAGGTGAGAGACTAAAATCAGGGTGAGAGATAATATTAGACCAAATGAAAGGAAGGTAATTAAAATGAATCAGGAGTATTTTTGTCCGGTGTGTGGTTATGTGATAGATGATGATGGGCTGGAAATGCTGCATATGGGAAAAAAATGTAGATTCTGTGGAGCAGAATTGCAAGGGACAGGAAAGTCTCATGAATCTTTTTGGAAGAGATCGGAAGATAAGCATGAGCGGGGGAGACTGTTGAAACGCCTTCCCGAGACCGTCCGAGAAGAATACTTCTACAATAATCCACTTTTCGATAAAGCGAAATATGAGGCTCGTGAGCAAGAAGATCGCGAGTGGGCCGAGCGCAACAAAGCCGGCCTAAACCCCCTCGACAACCTCCCGAAATGCCCCACCTGCGGCAGCACCAACCTCTCCCGCCTGAGCGGCGTCGGCATGATCACCATGTTCGGCGGCTTCGGCGTGACGGACGGCAACGCGGGCAAAACCTTTAAGTGTAATAACTGCGGCTACCGGTGGTAAGTGTAGTGTGCTGATGATCGCTGCAAGGTGGAAGTTTTCTGCGGCTGGGCATAGCCCAATTCCGGTTTGCCTTTTTGACCGAAAAGCACAAAACTTCCAAGATGAAAAATGTATTTTTCATTTTTCCACCCGTAGGGGCGAACTGTGTTCGCCCGCCGGTAAAAAACGATGCTTGCGGGCGAACACAGTTCGCCCCTACCGAATTTATACATATCGTAAAACAGGGCTGCGGATCGAAACGATCATTTCTATCAACTCCTTTCTTTGTTCATTTTGCAATCTGTTCCCCTGCCATAGGAAACAGCGTCTGCGCCATTCGTTTGGATTGGCGCAGACGCTGTTTTCTATAGGCACGCATGGTGCGGTGAGCTCTTCACGCTGGCGTTCGAGCTCGGCGGTTTCCTCCTTGTCGGCAAGGGAGGGGTTCTGGATGCTGTTGAGTGTGTTCAGCCGTTCCTCAATCTGCGCGAGGCTGGAGCTTGCGTTGTTGAGCTCCGTCTCGTTTTCCGCATAGGCCTGGTTTGCGTTATCCACCGCCTCGACGGCGCGCTCGTGGGCGTGCGCGAGGTAATCGAGGCCCATCACAAGGCCGTTGACGGCGAGGGTTACACCCATGCTGATCGCGCCCGTGAGCGCGGCTGAGGCGACGGATTGGGCGATTATCGAGCCGGTGGAGAGTTTGGCTGCCGCTGCGGCTTGGTTTTGCCCGTTGATAAAATCGTCAATCACGACTAAATTTCCCTTGCCTTTTTGGGCGAGTTCTTGTGCGGCGTTTCCAGCGTCGTCAAGAGCTTCCATGTGGGCAACCGTGCGGGGAACGCCTGTGTCCAATAGTTCGTTATAGTATTCCAGTGCGTAAATATCATCTTCTATATTTTCACTGAGTTCTGGCACCGGAATGATGGAAGTTGATGCAGCGCTTTTTTCCCTGAGAAGGCTGGTGCTGGTATTGACGAGGGATTGCTTCACAACATTGGTTGTGTCGGATAAAAGATTAAGCTTCTTTCTGTTACTTTTGTGACCATGATGAGTTTTGTTTTGACAGATGCTATTGCAGTTGGTATAATATTCCTGGTCTCAGGTGAGAGGCTGAAAACAGGGTGAGAGAGATATCATACCATGTGAAAGGAAGGTTGCTAAGGAATGAATGAAGTGTTTTTTTGTCCGGTTTGTGGACACATAACCAATGCGGAAAGATTATTATTGACGCACAGAGAAAATAAATGCCTATATTGTGGTTCTGCCTTGCAGGGAACGGGGAAAGATAAAAAATACTATACGGAAAAAGCTTTTAGCACTTATGAGCTTGGCAGCAAAAATTTTCCTCAATACGCCGATGAAATGATTCGTAAAGAGGTTTATTACGATAATCCACTTTTCGATAAGGAAAAATGTGAACTTCGGGAGCAAAAACAGCAAAGAATTGCTGCTCAAAACAGGGCTGGCTTGAATCCCCTTGATAACGTTCCCAAATGCCCCACCTGCGGCAGCAGAAACCTCTCCCGCCTGAGCGGCGTCGGCATGATCACCATGTTCGGCGGCTTCGGCGTGACGGACGGCAACGCGGGCAAAACCTTCAAATGCAACAACTGCGGCTACCGCTGGTAAAGTCATATTATACATACTGTAAAACAGGGCTTCGAATCAAAACGATCATTTTCAATCAACTCCTTTCCATATCTGTCCGGCAGGCACCGGGCGGCCTCGGCAACGATGCCGGGGCTTTTTTGTTGCGAGCGGCCAGCGGCTTGCTTTGTCCCTTTTGTAGCTGAAAGGGCTCGAATTTTGACAAATGTTTATGCAGTTGGTATAATATTCCTGATCTTAGGTGAGAGGCCGAAATCAGGGTGAGAGATAATATGATACCAAGGTTAAGAAAGGTGAATGAACTATGGACCAGGTGTATTGTTGTTTAGTATGCGGTTATGTTACAAGTGATGAAATAATTGATTGTATGGAGGCGCCGTCATGGAGAAGGAAATGCCCGCAATGCAAGGGGAAAATGATTGCGACGGGGAGGGATTATGAGTCTTATTGGAACTGTTACGATACACCGGAGGAAAGAGCTGACGCAATAGATAATTTAGAGGAAACCGTGCGCAAAGAGTTTGTTTACGGTAATCCTCAGTTTAACCAAAAGAAGTTTGAGAAACGGGAGCAGGCAGACCGTGATTGGGCAGCACGCAACCGAGCCGGGCTAAGCCCGCTTGATAACCACCCGAAATGCCCCACCTGCGGCAGTGAAAATCTTTCGCGCATCAGCGGCATTGGAACGATCTCGATTTTTGGCAATTTCGGCATCACCAATGGGGACGCGGGCAAAACCTTCAAATGCAACAACTGCGGCTACCGGTGGTAATTGCCGCCTTGCTGATGGCTCCACACCTACCGTATTTATACATATCGTAAAACAGAAACAGCCCCGGTTTCCGCCGGGGCTTTCTTGGTGCGGGAGTTAGCAGCCTGTGAATTGATTGCGGTTTGTTTTGTTGCATTTGTAGCTAGAATGGCCTCTATTTTGACGAATATTTATGCAGTTGGTATATGATTATGGCTCCACACCCGTAGGGGCGAACCGTGTTCGCCCCTACCATATTTATACATATCGTAAAACAGAAACAGCCCCGGTTTCCGCCGGGGTTTTCTTGGTGCGAGAGTTAGCGGTCTGTGAGTTGATTGCGGTCTGTTTTATAATATTCTGATTTCCCCTTTTAAAATATCTTTATCTTCTTCAAAGGTCCTAGCCGATGCTGGGGCCTTTTTTTGTCTTTCGAGCAACATTCGGAAGATATTGGGGAGCAATGCAATTATTTGAGCAACTTATTATCCATAAAGAGCCCCTCTTCATTTGTTTTGGTCATTACAAAATATGGAATATGATTCGTTCTTTATCCGCAATTATATCCTCAACAAGATACAATTTTTATTATTCTAAATTTTTATTATTTATTTTTTTGACTGCAATTAAATAAAAAAAATATCTTTAAAATCATTTTTTAAAAATTCTCTAAACCAATTTTATGGGTTTTTGTATTGCTTAATATCCGACAAAATATAGGTAGTTTCTATCGAATTATATTTACAACTTTTGTTAATATGAGGAGATAATAAAATTTTTTTGTCTTATCCACACTCCCTAAAAAAAGATTATATTATCTTATATTAGAAATTAATAAATATCACTATTAGGGGAAAATATGGATCTATCATCTATTACAAGATGACAATATATTTCTAATAAGTCAATATCTATACATATTTTGAACAAAAACGTACGCATTAAATTGTAGTGACTTACAGAAATTGGAATTAGTGAATGAAATGTGTTGAAAAATGATACAGGTATGGTTTATTATTGTGGGCGTGGCTCATGACAAAAAGATAAAGGAGAGTTCAAAAATGAAGACAGCAAGTTATCGAGTTGTTCGGATGTCTGTGTGCTATCAAGATGTGGAAGAAGAGGTGATGTACGGAATCGAGGCTATCTGCCCAGAGGAGGGAAAAGTATTAGACCGGGTTTGCAGGATTTCTGAAAATGAGGCAGAGGTTCAAAAGCTCTCTGAGATGATGAATCAGAATGAGCTGTCGCTGCGTCACTTCCGCTGTGTCGTTGACGATTTCAGGCATTAAGCCGGGTTTTGCGTTGCTTTTAGAGCGGGTAGCCTCTGCTCTCACACAGGGGCTTCCATCGGGCTCTCTCATCATGGCGGACAGGTCTTTCAGCCTGCCTCTCGCATTTCATGGTGTTATTGTGCGAGTACGGACTGGATCTTCACCCTCCCCGGTGGGAGGGGAGCAGCTCAGGCCCCAATGTTGCCACTGCGGCCGTTACAGTCTCTACGGATTCCGGGGGCGTTGCCGCCGCCGGCCTTTCCTCGGTCTGAACCACTGCTGGCCTTTAACCGATACAGCTGCTTTCTCTGCCGCATATTACTATGCGGCACAGGCAAACATTTCATTACCTGCACTGCCGCTTGAGGCGGCGCTGAGCTTCCCGCCCAGGGAGATAAGGCCTTGCACGCTGGATAATCCGTCAAGGCTTTCCCGCAGCCGGTTGAGCTTTGCTTGAAACTGCTCTGCTTCGGCTGAATTTTTTTGCATCCAGGCGCTTAGTTGATCGGATAAAACGAGCCTGTCCGTATCCAGCGCCACGGAGAGTGAGAGAGATTGGCCGGATAGCAGGCCTTGCGCCTGCCGCATAGCGCTCATCGCCTGTTCCTGAATTGATGCGGGGTCGATAACTGCCTGGATTTTTAGTTTGCCGCGCTGCGCAATTTCATCGGAGAGCTTCGGGAGTTGCTTTGCGATGGCTGCGGCGCTTTTGGAAAGATCGGCCTGCAAAACGATCTTTGCCGTATCGTTATTCAAACAGGATCACATCCTTTTTTAAGATAGGCGTTTTTGGCTCATTTTAATTTGGCATTGCCGGCTCATTCGTCTGTTGTGCGGAATGCTCCAACACCGCTGCCACGAGTTTTTTCTCATCAATTGATTCTAACTGAGAAAGCCTTTGGGCAAAGGCATGCAGGTCGATGCCGTCGAACGCCCCTTCCCATTGATCGAGCAGACGGGCCGCGCTTTCAAACACGCTGTCTAGCTTTGATTTGCCTGCTGCCTGCTGCCGGAGGAACTCAAGTTTTTCGAGCACCATGCATTCCAGCCGGTCAAAAAGCTTCCAGAGCCGGCGTTCGTCTTCGTCCTTGGAATTATACATGGCGCGGATGCGGGTGAGCAGGTCCATAGCATCCATCATCTCCTGTAATTTCGCAAGGTCCAGAAGCTTGCGCTCGGTTTCCGGCTCTTTTAGCTCCGGTAGGGGCACATTGCTTAAAAATTGCAGGACTGCGCCAAACATCATTACCTCCTGGTATTCTGGAATATAATCGCCCTCTGCTGTGAAGGAAGCCAGCGCGACGCGGTCGATAAAAGCGGAGGTATCCGCAAGGCTCAATGTGTTTTTGAGCTGAACCGGAATTTCATCCTCTCCGCAGCGGTAGAGAATACTAACGCATCCGGCGGGACGCAGCGCCGTGAGTTTTTTTACCTGCGCATTGGTGAGCTTTTTTCGCATGATCGTCGTCTCCTTTGCGATTGGTTTTTTATTGGGTGAGCATGGTAGGGGAATAGGGCGCGGATTGATGGGAGGGTAAAAGCGCCCTTTTTACGGCAGGAATGCCTGTTCCAGCCGTAAAAAGAGGGCTTTTGAAG
>ERZ507073.1151-NODE-1151-length-17940-cov-9.067654_pt1 | contig 17940 bp, 7 predicted proteins | sample MGYA00512290_ERZ507073 | MGnify/ENA metagenome assembly ERZ507073 | reverse complement strand
TAATAGATTTTATCCGAGAGATTCAAGGACACTTTCAGCTCTCCATTGGGAGAAATTAACTCTAACTTATTCTGTGCACGAAGTAGTGATGCCAAGCACAAACACACAACTAACAGGAAATATCTTCTCATGATTTAGATATTTAATTAATAATCGTTTTACAATGGCAAATGTAATAAAAACATCACTTCGTACTATCAAACGGACTGGGTAATACTCCTTCAAAAGTTATTTTCACTGGTTTGATATACCCGTTTTCATCAAATTTACCTGATATTTCATTGTCTTTCCAGGCAACGACAAAGAAGGAGCTACCGCTTCATCCGATACCGCACGCTTATAGTTCGGTTTACTGCTCATGACAAAACGTAGTTTCACGCCATCACGTATATCCTCATATTTCAAATAAGATTTGTCATACTTCTTGCCATTCACATACAATTCCTTTACATACACATTCTTCGGCGACCAATTATCTGCTACCATTTCAATAACTTTTCCGTTGCTCATCCGAACTGTTATTGCCTCAACGCAAGGAGAACCAATGTTATACATATTGCTTGAAGGAGCCACCGGGTAAAAGCCAATGCAATTGAACATATACCAAGCTGACATCTGTCCGCAATCGTCATTGCCACTTAATGCATCCGGAGTATCGCCATAGAAACGGTCAACAATCGTACGGACCCACTTCTGACATTTCCAAGGTTCTTTCAAGTAATTATAAAGATATGCTACATGATGGCAAGGTTCATTTCCATGCCAATAGGCTCCGATACGGCCTTGAATATCATGTGCTCCCGGAATGTCATCCGGCAACTCTACCGTGAACAGTTCATCCAACCGGTTGCGGAACCAATCTTCGCCAGCTTCGTTCATATATCCTTGTACATCTTGTGGTACATACCAGGTATATTGTACAGTAAATCCTTCCGTAATATCCCCCCATCCATTTACAGATCCGGGTCCCTGATAAGCTACCGGAGTAAACGGTGTACGCCAGTTTCCCTGACTGTCCTTGCCACGCATATACTTCGTTTCCGGATCAATCAAAGTCTGATAAGAGAGTGCACGATTCAAGAAATAACGGTAATCATCCTCTTTACCCAAAGCCTTGGCAGCCTGTGCCATGCAATAATCATCATACGCATATTCCAATGTTTTAGATACTGACTCCGCCTCTTTATCAAAAGGCACATATCCCATCATACGATATTCCGGCAAACAGTCATAATTCGGATTCATCGCCGTGGTCTTCATAGCCTCATACGCACGTTCGTAATCGAATCCTTTCACTCCCTTCACAATCATGTCAGCCAATACGGAAACTGCATGATAACCAATCATACACCAAGTCTCATTTCCATAAAACGACCAGATAGGAAGCATTTTCTCCACACTTTTATCATAATGAGCCAGCATGGAATTGGCTATATCGGCATTCACTTCCTGCTGCACCAGATTAAACCAGGGATGCAAAGCCCGGTAGGTATCCCAAAGAGAGAATACCGTATAGTTGGTAAATCCTTCGGCTTTCTCTATATTTTTATCTAATCCTCGAAACTGCCCGTCTGCATCCTGAAAGATGAACGGATGCAAAGCCGCATGATAAGCCGATGTATAGAAAGTTCTTTTCGTTTTACGGTCGGCAGTAAGGGTATATTTTCCAAGTTCTTTTTCCCATAGTGCTTCTCCTTTAGCTTTCAGGTCATCGAAAGTGAGTCCGGCAAGTTCCGCCATATTGTTTTTTGCCCCGTTTGTGCTGACCGATGAAATAGCAGTTTTTACAATCACCTCCTCTCCGGCTTTTGTATCAAAAGAGATGCAAGCCATCAGATTCTTTCCCCAAGCCTCATAGCTGCTACGAAACCGGGAAGTATTGTAAATCACCGGCTTCTTATTCTGCATAAAGCGCAAGCCGGTCAACTTTTTAGAGAAAGTAGCCGTGAAATAGATATGCCGTTCCGGTCCCCAGCCTTTCACCAGTTTATATCCGGTGATGGTAGAATCATTTTCCATGCGCAGATTCGCCCATTCACAAGATTGCCATAAAGTATGGTTCATATCGATCATAATAAAAGCTTTATCCGATTGAGGATAGGTGAAGCGGAACATACCACTACGTACCCCTGACGTCATTTCAGCCTTTACTCCATAATCTGACAGTTCCACCGCATAATAATTAGGTGATGCCCATTCCTTTTCATGAGAATAACGTGAACGGTATCCCTTTTCCGGCTCCTCACGTGTCCCCGGATCCAGTTTCATCTCTCCTGTTCCGGAAATAAACAAGAAGTCTCCCAAATCAGGTATACCAGTCCCGCTTAAATGAGTCAGACTGAACCCCAACAAAGTGGAATGATTATATTTATAACCGGAAGCCGCATCATAGTATTTACTATCTGTGTCCGGACTCATCTGAATTCCTCCGAAAGGAATCTGCGCACCCGGATACACATTACCATAACCATCTGTTCCCACAAATGGATTCACATAATCAATCAGTTTCTCGGTTTGAGCCATGCCCGGCAAAATATTCACCAGGCACAGCCATACTAAAAACAATCCTCTTTTACCCATTACACTCACCATATTTACATTATTATGCTTGTATATCACCTACCGCAACTTGATATTCATGCCACAGTTCATCAATATTATATTCGTCTCCTAAAACATGCTTGATAGCTCCATCAAACGACCAAGGGATAACCTCCAATGTACTCCGGTTAAACTTACGCAGGAATTCAGGATCTTTGTTGTCACGTAACCACACGAAGAAATAACCCGCCGTACGGTATCCGTCCATATAATTTCCACCTTTCGGACGGGCATTCGGTCCGTCAAATCCTCCATTGGCAACCCGCACAGCATCTGCCATTCCCTCGATAAATGCCCAGAACACACGATTGGTTCCATAAGAACCAATTCCCTGCGGTTCCAGCTGATATGCGTGCGTCAGTTCATGCAAGAGCACCCCGCGCGTTTCGAAAAACAACTTTGCCGTATCATTCGCTGCAAAAGATTTTTCAATATGACGTGTACTGTAGAAAATCGTCACATCACCATTGCCACCACCTTTAGCAGAAATACCGTTGATATCTTCCAAAGTATAATGTATCTTGTGCACTGCAGGAATACTATCTTCCGGAGAATTGTAAAGAGTAGCTAATACAGTACGTGCCTGTTCCTTGATATACGATTCAGCATCGGGAATGATCCGGTGGTAAATGTCCGATCCCAACGTTTCCGGTGCTTTATCCTCAAACAATATAGCACCTGTATTGTACTCTTTCCATACATCAAAATTATCCTTCACCTGCTTTTGCACACTTGCAGCACAAGCCCCCATACCTACCAGCAGGCAAGCAGCATAGATTAAATGTATCTTTTTCATATTTCTTTATTGATTATTGATTGATTCCGTTAGTTAATGAATAAGGTTTATCCTCCGGTGATAATCCGCGGCGTTTGTTAGGTGACGCACCCATCTTGAATTCAAGCACGCCTCCTTTCAAAATGTCTTCATGTGTAATATACATCTTGTCGTATACTTTGCCGTCCAATTTCAGCGACTGCACGTAACGTTTCTTATCGCTGACACCCGGCGCTTTGATCTCTAATGTTTTTCCATTAGGAAGCGTCATCTTCAGATAAGGTAGGTAGGGCGCTCCCAATACATACTGGTCTGTACCAGGACAAACCGGATAGAAGCCCATCACGGAGAAAAGGTACCATGCTGACATCTGTCCGCAATCATCATTTCCACCCAATCCGTTAATATCATTCTTATACATCTTATTCAGAATCTCACGCAGCCAGTACTGTGATTTCCACGGCTGGGAAGTCCACGCATATAGATAAGGAACATGGTGGCTCGGTTCATTACCATGCACATATCCGCCGACCAAACAGTCTTCCGTAATATCCTCATTATGTTCATAGTACTTCTCCGGCAGATGCATGGAGAACAGTTCATCCAATTTCTGCACGAACGTCCCTTCTCCTCCCATCAAATCGATCATGCCAAATACATCGTGCGGCACATGAAAAGAGAAATTCCATGAATTGCCTTCGATAAAACCTTCACCATAGGTTTGTAATACATCAAACTCTTTCTTGAAAGAACCGTCACTATAACGGGGACGTGCAAAACCAATACTTGTATCATAGATAGTACGATAATTGAGGGCACGCTTTCGGTAAGTCTCCGCTATTTCCTTGTTACCTGCCTTCAAAGCTGTCTGATAGATAGTCCAATCGTCGTATGCATACTCCAAAGTAGAAGAGGCTGCTGTACCACTTTTGTCAAGCGGAATATATCCCAGCTTCATATAATCAGCTATACCTTCATAATACGGAACGGTGGATGTACTGACCATTGCCGCCAATGCCTCATCCACATTCGAAAAGACGCCTTTGGTTATTGCATCCGCCAGTACAGACACAGCATGATAACCGCTCATACACCAGTTTTCATTTCCCATCAGACTCCATATCGGCAACATTCCGTGCACGCTTTGTTGCTCATGTTTAATCATGGATTCCACCATATCCGCATTGCGTCCCGGTTTCACCAGATTCAGGAAAGGATGTTCCGCACGATAGGTATCCCAAAGGGAAAATATAGTATAGTTGGTAAATCCTTCCGCCCGGTGTATGTTATGATCCAGCCCACGATAGGAACCGTCTACATCCATATACACAGACGGATTAATCATGGTGTGATAAAGGGAAGTGTAGAACATTGCTTTTTGATCGGGCGTACCTTCAATCTCGAAATGCTCCAGTTCGCTATTCCAATCTGTACGAGCAGCTTCCGCCAACTGTTCGAAACTCTTTCCGGAAGCCTCGGCACGCAGATTCTTAATGGCCCCTTCCGTACTGACTGCTGACAATGCCACTTTTACAACCAGTTCCGAATTGTTAGCGGTATCGAAGTTAAAGTAAGCCACGATTTTTCGACCTGTGATTTCGGGGAAGTTCTTTTCCAACTTAAAACGACGCCAGAAGCCATTGTACAATACTTTTTCTTTATCCTTATATCCGTAGTCTTTAATCGGCTGTGACAAAGAGATAGCAAAATAGGTATAATTCGTACGCGCCCATCCGTTAGTGATACGATATCCGGTCAACAGAGTATCGTTTTCGACTCTCAAGTTGGCCCATAGAACTTTGCCGTCATAATTATAAATACCATGCACCAGATCCAAAATCAAATGCCCATCTTCTCCTTTCGGGAAGGTATATTTATGTATGCCCGTTCGTTGCGTTGCTGTCAGTTGGGCTTTAATGCCATAATCATCCAGCATCACTTCATAATATCCGGGAACAGCTTTTTCTGTAGCATGGTTAAAACGTGAACGGTATCCCTCTTCCGGATAATCCGCCCGGCCGGGATTTAACTTCACATCGCCAACAGCAGGCATCAACAAAATGTCTCCCAAATCAGAATGTCCCGTACCACTAAGATGAGTGTGACTAAAGCCAACAATGGTCTTGTCCCTATATTGGTAACCGGCACAATACTCGTAGGCATTTTTCTGATAAGCTCCATTTACATTATGCGGAATTGTGTCTGTGTCCGGACTCAACTGTACCCATCCAAAAGGAGTACAAGCACCGGGAAAAGTGTGCCCCATCCCATTGGTCCCGATAATCGGATTCACATAGTCTACCGGCTGTTGAGCTATGGCGGACAAAGTTGCTGCCGCCATAGTCATCATCAATACTTTCTTTCTCAAATTATTCATATCAGCTTACTTTGCGTCACGAGAGAATGAATACGGGAAGTCAGATTCGTTGACACCTCTTCCCTTATTCGGCTTGTTATCCATATCAAACACCAGACTCCCGCCTTTCAACAGGTCGAAATGGTTCAGATAATTCTTTGTATAATTCTTGCCATTATAATTCAATGAACGAATATAACGATTATCATCGTTATTCTTCGGGGCGGAGATTTCCAGTTTCTTACCGTTCTCCAGTGTAATCGTTGCTTTCTTGAAGTAAGGAGCTCCCATTACATATTCATTGCTGCCGGGACATACCGGATAAAATCCCAATGCAGTAAATACATACCAAGCCGAAGTCTGACCGTTATCTTCATCTCCACAATAACCGTCCGGAGTAGGAAGATAGAGGCGGTTCATCGTCTCACGCAACCAATATTGGGCTTTCCACGGTTCGCCGGCATAGTTATACAAGTAGATCATGTGCTGGATAGGTTGGTTACCATGTGCATAGTTACCCATGTTAGCAATTTCCATTTCACGAATCTCGTGAATCACTCCTCCATAATAGCTATCATCAAATACAGGAGGAAGATTGAACACAGAATCAAGCATACTGACAAACATCTTCTTGCCGCCCATCAGGTCAACCAGCCCTTGTACATCGTGAAATACCGACCATGTATAATGCCAACTATTTCCTTCCGTAAAGGCATCTCCCCATTTAAAAGGATTGAAAGGAGTCTGGAAAGTTCCGTCGGAATTCTTTCCCCGCATCAACTTAGTTTCCGGATCGAACAGATTACGGTAGTTCTGACTCCTTTTCTTATAAACATCCAGTTCTTCTGCCGGACGGCCTAATTTTTCACCCATACGGTAAATGCACCAGTCATCGTATGCATATTCCAATGTACGTGCCGCATTCTCATTAATTTTCACATCGTATGGCACATAGCCCAGTTTGTTATAATATTCATATCCACGGCGTCCGGTAGTAGAAACTTTCGGATGTACGCTATTGGCCCCTTTCAGTAGGCCTTCGTACATTTTTTCTGCATCCGCTTTGGTTACATTCTTCATGAAGGCATCCGCCACTACAGAAGCAGAATTATTCCCAACCATGCAACCACGATGGCCCGGGCTTGCCCATTCAGGAAAGAATCCACTTTCAAGATAGGTATTCAACAGACCTGCCTGCATCTTCTCACCCATTGAAGGATATATCAAATTAACAAATGGAAACAAGCAACGGAAAGTATCCCAGAATCCAGTGTCGGTAAACATATATCCTGGACGGATTTCACCATTATAGGGGCTGTAATGCACAGTTTCCCCCTTACCGTTTACTTCGTAAAACATACGAGGAAACAACACCGAACGATACAAACAAGAGTAGAACGTACGCATACGGTTCTCATCGCTGTCTTCAACCTTGATACGCCCCAAGACATTGTTCCATGCCTTACGACCGGCCTCTTTTGTCTGTTCAAAGGTCTTATTACCAATTTCTTTCAAGTTCAGTTCAGCCTGTTCAGGACTGATGAATGAGGATGCCACCTTTGCATGTACCTGTTCTCCTTTCTTCGTTGAAAATCCGATAGCAGCACCCACGTGATTGGATTGTAGTTCGAGATGTGTTTCAACCAAATGATAGTCTGCCCATACTTTATTGAAAGTAAAAGGCTTGTCGAACTCTATCACAAAGTAATTCTTAAAGTTTTGAGGAACACTGCCACTATTGCGTGTCGTATAACCAACTATTTTATTTTCTTCGGGAATCACCTTCACATACGAACCGCGGTCGAAAGCATCTACCACCACATAGGCATCGGAGGTTTCAGGGAAAGTGAAACGGAAATATGCGCAACGTTCCGTCGGAGCTATTTCAGTTGTCATGTCATACTCTGACAAATAAACACTATAATAATAAGGAGTGGCTTTCTCTGCCTTATGAGAGAACCAGGAAGCACGACTGTCCTGATCGATCTTCAACTGTTTAGTCATCGGCATGATTGAGAACTGACCGTAGTCATTGATCCACGGACTAGGCTGATGGGTTTGCTTGAAACCTCTGATTTTGTCGGATGCATAAGTGTAAGCCCAACCGTCACCCATCTTTCCGGTTTGTGGCATCCAGAAGTTCATTCCCCAAGGCAACGCGATGGCAGGATATGTATTCCCATTAGATAGTGATATTTTCGAATCAGTTCCCATTAAAGGATTCACATAGTCTACCGGTTGCTTTTGCGCAAAGGTAGAAGAAGCTCCCAATAGCAGGGCTATTGCGAAAGATAGTAGTTTCTTTTTATTCATGGTCTACGAATTAAGCTATTAATTAGATTATCAAGTCTTTTTTATTTACGTTACAAATTAAAGCATCTTTCTGTAATTATCAGTCCTCTGATACGCCAAAATAAGAAAAAAATAGCATATGGTCAACCAAAGGATACGAGCGTCAACGAGAGTACAAGTTAAATAAGTGAGAATCAGGATGTAATATTTATGTGCATACCACGAGAGTACAACCGGAGGACTAACTGTTTAAGCAATAGAGAGAGGATAATTTGCCTTTACCCTCTCTCCAATTCTATCAGAAACAAATATTTATTATTACCTAATTAATTCCATCCCGGGTTCTGATGTCCTTCTAACGCAGGATTAGCCTGAATTTCATCTAACGGGATAGGCCATAACAAAGCATATTCAGGAATGGCGCCGGCTCTTGTGCTTCCATCGGGCTTGTTTTGGATTTGAGCCGATGCAAGAGCAGTCCATTTCAATTTTCCTGATTCGGTAGATGCTTCCGGATACAAACGAGTACGACGAATGTCATCCCAAATCTTAAATTCCAACGGTAACTCATGCAAACGTTCAGTCAAAATCGATTGTATTAAATCGTTTCCTGTAGCCGTCTCATCTGCCAATCCAGCACGTTTACGCACTTGATTGAGATAATATTTAGCTCCACCGACAGCATTATCTTCATGATTTGTACGTGCCAGACCTTCGGCCGCAATCAGCAAGACTTCCGCAAAACGGAATACCGGCATATTATAATCACCGTCGTGACCGCTAATCAAAGCATTTTCATCAAACCATGCCCAGTTGCCTGCATTATTCAACGTATGAGTATTTCCTTCAGCATCGGTATATTGCTTAAAGAAGAACTGTTTCTCATGTCCTCGAATATCATTAGAGGCATAGCTGTTAAGCAACATATCACAAGGAAGGTATGCATTATACAGCACGTCTCCTCCCGGATGGAACACTCCCCACTGAAAAGCATCTGTACCAATAGAACGACAAGCATAAGAGTTACCTACACTATAATCACTATAATTATATTCTTTAGCATAAATGATTTCAGCAGATTCTTTCGTTGTCTTAATCACATTATACGCAGAGTTCAAATCATCAGTCGTTCCATTCGGATGAATAAGTCCATGAGGACTATCATTAATCACGTTCAATGCCATCTGTGCAGCTTTTCCATAATAGTCTGCCCCCCCGTTTAACGGTGCACCAGCCCATTGTAAATAAACTTGTGCCAGCAAAGTCTGCGCCATTGCCCTAGTGACATAACAGCCATTTTCATAAAACGTTTTATTGGGTAATGCATCCCCGTTGACAATATCCAGCAAGTCGGCTTCAATTTTCTTATAAACCTCTTCAGCAGAAAGACGTTCTTTGTACATACCTTCTGTAGATGTGTAAGGTTCTGAAATATAAGGAACACCACCAAATTCTTTGACCAGCCAGAAATATCCATATGCACGGAAGAATTTACCTTGAGCCACATAATTATTAATAGTAGCTTCATCCAGCACACCGGTCATTGTCGGAATATTGGCAATAACAAAGTTGGCACGTGAAATACCTTTATAAAACTCATGCCAGTATTTCATTGCAATATCATCAAAAGATTCAATATTGAAGTTACACCCTTCGGATGCCGTAGTAAATGTTCTATCCTTACGCTTATCAACGTACAATCCGGACACAATACCACCCCACATTGTCGCTTTAGGAGTCCAGCCACCGCCTACATCAGTGTTGTGTAAATAAGGTACACCACCAAAATACAATGCGTTCACCCCCGACTCCGCATCAGCTTTCGTCTTCCAGAATTGGTCAGATGATTTCATATCCAATGGTTCTTCTTTCAGGAAATCGTCGCATGAATTCAGCAACACAGAAAGTGAACACATACAAAATACAGATATATATACTTTTAATAGTTTCATAATTCTTATGGTTTTTATAACGGTGAATTAAAATGCTACATTAAGACCGAACGTAAACGTTCTCGGACGCGGATAGGTGAAGAATTGGCGGTTAGCCCCCCATTTGTTGTCACCTAAACGAGATGAGTTATCCGGATCGTATCCGTTATAGTCCTTAGAAGTAATCAGGAACGCGTTATTCACATTCGCATACAAACGCAATGAAGACAGACCGATCTTCTTAATCAGTGTTGGATTGAAGGTATATCCGAGCTGAATCATGTTACAACGCAAATAAGAACCATTGCAAACCCAGTCATCATCTGCCTGGTTATTAGCTCCCTGACCAAAGTTATTCAGACGAATTGCCTGTTCTTTACCCGACGGATTGAGAGTTGGATGCCATGCTTCCTTATAAAGACGGTCTATACCGTTAGTCAGGAAACGGGCTACAGTAGAGTGATAATATTCTTGCATCACGTCTACCCCCCATGTAAACTGGAAGTCTAAAGTCAAATCGAAACCTTTATAATTGAAGGTATTGATAAATGAGCCCATCCAGTCAGGCAATCCGTTACCAATAATTTCGCGTTTCTTATAAGTTACCTTTTCACCGATAGTGAAAGGTATGTTCATTGTCTCCGGATCCCAGTTAGACGGAATACCATCGTAAATACCGGCGCGCTTATAACCATAGAAAGAAGAAAGCTCTTCACCTTCACGGATCAACATATCGTAACCCACAAAACCATCGGTTGTAATCTGACGCTTACCGGTGACAGGATCAACAGATGCACTTTCATCCAGTTTCTCTACACGGTTTTTGTTGAAACCTAAATTAAGAGTGGAAGTCCACTGGAAATCATGTGTCTGAATAGGATATGCTGTAACCAGAATATCTACACCACGATTGGAAACGGCTCCAATATTATCCATAATGGAAGAGTAGCCTGTTGATTCAGGAACCGGACGGTCGAGCAACAAATCTGAAGTATATTTATAATAATAGGAAATATCGAAATTCAGTCTGTTATTGAATAAACCCAACTCGAATCCTAAGTCCCACTGTCCAGTCTTTTCCCATTTCAAGTCAGGATTAGGCATATTGTCCAGATAAGATACAACGTGCAAAGCATCACCAATAATCGTATTTGACTGGCTTACCGTGGCCAATGACTTATAAGTACCGATTTCCGAGTTACCTGTCACACCGTAAGAAGTATGCAATTTTAATTTGCTAATCAATGAGTTGTCTTTCAAGAAGTCTTCATTAGAAATCATCCAGCCCAAACCTACTGACGGAAAAAATGCATATTTATTGTTCTGTCCGAATTTGGAAGAGCCATCATTACGACCGGTTACGGTAGCCATATACTTGTTGTCATAAGAATACGCCAGACGCAAGAAATAAGAGTTCATTGCCCACTTGTCGTAATCACTGCCAACAGAAGGACGGTTCGTTCCGGAACCTAAATTATAATATCCGTAGAAGTCATCAATATACTTACTGTCGGAAGCTTCGAATTTGGTATAATTATACTCTTGCCAAGACATACCCGCCATTGCATTAATGTGATGTTTGTTTATATCTTTCACATAAGTCAAATAGGTTTCTTCCTGCCAATACAAAGAGTTGGAGTTATTTGCAGAAGCTGCTCCCTCGGAACTTTGATTAATCATCGGACGCGGAGTGAACGGCGTATAGTTAGCATCACGATTATTGTGGTAGTCGATACCGAACTGGGTCTTCAAATCCAATCCTTTCATGAGATGGAAAGTCAAAGCAGCATTACCAAAAATCTGCGTACGATATTGCATAGCCTGCATCCGTTCGAGCAACTCAACGGGATTACCTACACCTTCCGGGCTGAATCCTTGTTTTCCGCTATTAGGATCAGTCTGATTATTGAGAATAGAGCTTGTATTAATAATGTTCGTCTGCGTATATTCACCATCCAGCTTAACCGGTAAGAAAGGCAACTGTTCGATCATTGTACGCAATGCGCCTTGTCCGTAAGGGTTATCAGAAGTTCTATTACCCCAAGTATGATTTACTAATAAATTAACGGAAGTAGACAGCCAATCAGTCGGTTTGTCATCATACGCCAATTTTGCATTGATACGTTTAAAGTAAGAATTCAACAAAATACCCTGTTGATCGGTATAATTGATGAATGCTCCGATAGAAGATCCTTCTCCTGTACGTTGGATACTGATCTGATGGTTATGAGAGATGGCAGTGCGGGATGCTTCATCCTGCCAGTTGGTATTATATTTCGGAGAACCGTCTGCATTGAACAAACGTTCGTCTGTGAATATCTGTGACAGATCAGTTGTGAAGTTCTTGCCTTGAAATTCGTTGGCATTTTCCAATCCCTGCTTGAAGGTAGACATCCATTCGTTAGCATCCATTACATCTATTTTTCTAGCCATCTTACCGATAGACAATGAACCATCATAGGAAACATGGACTCCTTTTCCTGCATTACCGCGCTTGGTAGTCACCATGATAACACCATTTGCACCACGGGCACCATAGATGGCAGCAGAGGAAGCATCTTTCAATACTTCGATAGATTCGATATCATTCGGATTAAGCAATTCGAAGTTTGACATCACCACTCCATCGACTACGTACAGCGGTGATGCTGATGCGTTGATAGTAGAAATACCACGAATGATGACACGTGATTCTCCACCCGGCTGACCGGTATTAGAGAAGATATTCACACCGGCCACTTTACCTTTCAATCCGTCAAGCGCATTGAATGATTGTGCTTTCAGCATGTCTTTACCTTTGGCTGTGGAAATGGAACCTGTCAAGTCTGATTTGCGCATGGTACCATAACCAACAACGACTACTTCGTCCAGTGCTTTCGTATCCGATTGCAAAACTACGTTCAGAACATTACTCTTTAATTCCGAGACTTTAAATTCTTGTGTGATATAACCAATATACGAAAACACCAAGGTGGCATTGGAAGGAACAGAGAGAGTGTATTTACCGTTAATGTCAGTGATTGTTCCTGTACTACCGTTTTTAACTTTCACCGTACCACTGATAACCGCCTCTCCCTGATCATCGGTTACCGTACCGGAGATTGATTTTACAGATTGAGCATTCATGCCCAAACTCAACATCATACCTATTACAAATAAGGTAAGATACTTTAGTTTTTCATTCATAATTCCTTTAAATTTGATTAGTAATAAGGTTAATTCCCTTTAAAAAGATTGTTGCAAATAAAGGTTATTCGAATAAAACTCCAATGCTCTACCTTGCCAAAAAAACGGCAAAATAAAGACACATCTTTAAAGCACAGAAGGGCAAATTAGAGCACAGGTTAATACCCTAAAAATCAATACAATAAAATTAACAGAAGGGATTTAGAGCACAAGGTTGTGACAAACAAATAAATAATAATGTTTCCCAACCAATCACCTATACGAAAGAATTTAGCCTGACAATCAGCATACCTTTCGCTGTTCCCGATAATCTTTCGGTGTCATCCCGAACCGACGGGTAAATTCTTTATAAAAATAAGACCGGCTGGAAATACCGATCTCCATAATAACATCTTGAATAGAAAGTTCTTCATCAAGTAACAAGCGGGCTGCCTTTTCCATACGGTAACTCTTTATTAAATCACCGGGAGCAGTATTGGAGATTTCCTTGAATTTACGATAGAACTGACGGGAACTCATTGCCATACGATCAGCGATCAACGTTGAGCCCAGTTCTTCCTTGTCCAGGTTTTCTTCAATCACCTTTAACAATTTACGAATAAAATCAGCTTGTTCGGTAGTTGTACAGACAATCTGTCCCGCCAAATCTCCCAGTTCCTCCATATATATCTGCTTCGCTTCCCGCTTTCCATAAATAGCATTATGGACAACTTCCCGCAAGAATAATATATCATAAGGAAGTACAATATAAGAATCAGACCACAAGATCAGTTCCCGCTGAATGGCCGAACCAACTTTCCAGGTTAACAATGGAATAAAAGCTGTCTTTGAAAGCAGAGTACGATTTCGGCTAACATACTCCATAAAAGTACTTTCAGCATTGGCATACATTGTCATATCCACTAATAATAGAGCCGGAGCCGACCGACGAATTTCGTCAAAAGCAAGCTGCACACTCTTTACCTGATGAACCACATATTCATCAGCCAGGAAATTACTAATCAACCAAGTCATTTCATCTCTGTCTTCCAACAAAAGCACAGTTTTTTTCCCTTGTTCACCTGCCACTGTCAAGACCGCCGGTTCAAAGATAATCGTCAACCGACTACCACTCTCATCATCATAACGAAGAACGGCATGAATACGTTCCAAAGCCGACCGTACAAAACCTAAAAGTAAATGCACAGCAAACACATGATCGGAATCTTTCTCCGTCACTGAAGAAGCTTTATCTGAAAGATATTCATACAACGCTTTCGCAGTAGCATCTTTAGAAGAAAAATGTAGCTGCATCTTACCATCCTGTTCTGACATTTCTACTATTACGCCATGAGTACCTTTCATTTCAGTAATCCGGAGATAGCAGCAATAAAGAATACTGTATAATGCATTCTTGTAAACTGGAAATGTTAAGTGTTCCGGAATCATTGACGATATAGAAGAATGATCAATCCCTTGTTCTTCCAACGTACGTAACACCTCTTGAGAAACTCCCTGTATACTCATACGTGCAGAAACAATAAACCGATCCGGAAAGAATTGTTTAAGTTCTTCCAAAAACAGAGCGTCAGGATTAAGAAGTGCGTTCATCACAGTTTCGCGTATCAGTGACACTTTCTCAAGACATTGCTCATAAGAAAGATTCTCTGCACGCAATTGGTCACAATAATTATAAATAAGAGTAAAATCTTCAAGCATCCTACGGTTTGTATATACAGTCTCGGATTTCCGGCAACTTTCTGTCCCCATCAGTGTTTTCATCATCCGTTCCTGAAGGTAGTTTTTACGTAGTAAATATATCACATACCCTAACAGCAACAAGAAAATGATCAAATAAACCAAATAAGCCGCCACCGATCGATACCAGGGAGAAAGGATATATACCGGAATAGAAAAATGCCGATATTCCGTATCAAATACATCCCTCTTATAGCGTACCTTAAAGATATAATCACCTGCCGGCACTCCTGTATATGAGGCTTCATTAATACTACTAAAAGAGGTCCAATCCTTATCATATCCTTCCAACTGGTAAGAATATTCTATATCTTCTCCTGATAAAAAATCCGGAACAACAAAAGAAAGTGCAAATGAAACCTCCGTCCCCTTCAACTGTAATGCCTTACCATCGTCTGTATAGTAATCTCCATCCCCCTGAACCACTTGCGTATGTCCAACAGTCAACTTACGTAACAAAATATCCGGATAAAATTCCGGAGCAGCCTGCACCTCTTTATCCAAATAAAGCAACCCGTCAATCCCACCGAAAAAAAGCTCCTGTGTATATGGACACATGTAATAAGCATCATCACTAAACTCACCGATTTGAACACCTGCACTGTAAAAGTAGGCATGTGATGAGCCATTTATCGGATTATATTTAATCAGCCCCCGATTCGTACCAAGCCATAAGAGTCCGTTCTCATCTTCAAGTACACCATGAATCATATCATTGAGCAAACCTTGCTCCCGTCCGATATAAGTAGCTTTCATCTGTTTTCCATTAGAATTCAGACATACCAACCCTGATGTTGTCCCTACATATAACAGCCCTTCTTTGGTCCGATACAGGCTAAGCACATCGTCTACCGACTTATGAAGCATTTCTTTCAAAGAAATCACTTTATATTCTTCAGTCCGCTTATCAAACCGTACGAGTCCTTTCTCCCGACTGCCAAGCCACAAAATAGAATCCCCTTCGGGCAGCATTGGATAGAACATCGTAATTTCTCGCTGACCGTGAAAAAAATGATAACTTTTCTGCGACTTGAAACGAATGGTACCTGCCTGCTTCTCAAGTATTAATTTATGAAAACCGGAACCGGCTGTCACCACATAAAGTACACTATCATTTTCCTCATAAATGCCATGTATCTCGGTGGGTTGTGCCGGCAGATTCTCCACAGAATGCAAAGCTTTGTCTTCAAAAGAATAGTAAAATAGTCCCGGATCTCCAGATCCTATCCAAAAGCCATCCATATAACGGCTTTGAACCAATTTATAAACAGGAAATTCTTTATTCCATCGTATATAAGACACAACATTTTGCTTACCTTCAGGAGAGTAAACTGTAACGGCAGAAGCCTCCTCATTCTCACGATAATCCGGTATATGCAACAGTCCATCACCCTTCGTCCCGAACCATAGCCCACCACTATTGTCTGTCATAACAGAACGTACCTGCCTGCTTAAGTTAGATGACAGTTGATTGAGCATCAAATTGGTGGCAATAGAATATTTCTTAGCATACATAATCGTTCCTTGTCCGTCTGAAGCAACCCATAAGACATTCTGATGAGGATCTCGATAAATACTATATATACGTACATTCCGGTCGACCACTTCTTCTTTATATTTTTGTGAAGTACGGAGACGGACTAACCCATTCGTTCGAAAACCAATAATAATATCTTCATAGAAAAGGGCTATTCCTGCAATAGTTCCATTCTTCTGCACTAATGAAGAAAGGTTACGAATATAAATTTTAGATTGTCGGGAAATATCATAAACATAAAGATCATGCTCACTATCGATAAAACAAAGAACGCCATTCTGATAAAAGACATCTTCAATAGGTTTCGCATGAAAACTAGTAGATGAAACAGTTGAATGAATTGATAATGTGTCACAATCAAAAGCATCCTGCGAAACCTGTAACAGCTCCCCTGTTTGTTGAGTGAAAATCCACAAAACACCATCATCCGTGACGAACGCCCGTTTATCCATATCTTCTACGGGTACTTTCAGATTCTTAATCTGTACAAATCGTTTATAAGATGTATTATAGTAGAAAATTCCACCATGACTCACCACCCATGTGTTTCCTTTAGAATTGGAATGTAGATAATAATCATCTGTAAAGTCATAATATCCGACAACTTGCCGTGAATCCTGTGAAAGACGATTGATCCCCAAATGGGTAGAAATCCACAAACAATTATTATCCGCCTGCTGAATAGAATGGATTACGTTGTTACTCAAAGCCTTGGGAGCTGAAAAATCGGAACGGAAAACTTCCATGCTTCTGCCGTCATAACAATTGACGCCATCGTAAGTACCGAACCACATCAACCCTGTATTGTCTTGAAAAAGACAAAGCACAGCGCTATTAGATAATCCTTGCTGATAATCTACTTTCCGGAAGATATATGAATCTTTACCGCCATCTGCCTGACAGATCAATGAATAAATCAATAGAACAAAAGGAAAAATCAAGCGCATTTTCATTGTGTTAATCATTAATATCATCTATTAAATATCAGGCAATCGCTTATATGTTTTGTTTCGCAGTGCGAAAAAAAATAGCCATTAATAATCGATGTCTTTGATTCTCTTTACACAAAGATACGTTTTTATACGGAAAATGCAACTCTATTTTATCAAGTACCTCTATTTTTCAACAATTACTTCACTACTAAGTTCACACAATCTAAGAGTCTGCCTCTTCCATTTTTCAATGATCTCATCATTATAAATAATAATGCAATCAGTTTTATTTTCATATCGCACGTTTATCAATATGTATATTTAAGCCATGTGTTTATCATTGATATAAGACCTATAAAGTTTTGTATACCAATTGATATTCTTGTAGTGTATCTATGCTAACGACGCAGAAAAGTAAGCTTCGTTGATTACTTCTCTCTCAACACTGCTTACTTCTCATGTAATCTATTAATAGAAAAGTTGCTCTTGATTAAGTCCAAACTTTCTTTTTATTAACAGTAAAGTTGCTTTTCATCCCTCAGGGAAAACGCACGAGTGCTAATTGTTTAATAATCAATAGTTCCCTTCTCTTC
>ERZ507073.1147-NODE-1147-length-17970-cov-5.543734_pt1 | contig 17970 bp, 16 predicted proteins | sample MGYA00512290_ERZ507073 | MGnify/ENA metagenome assembly ERZ507073 | reverse complement strand
TCCGATCTGCGCGGATGCGTTATCCTTTCAGGCCGACGTTGCCGACCGGGAACAGGTAACGAACATGATGCATAAAATAGAACAAGCTTTTGGCGGCATAGATATTCTTGTGCATTGCGCAGGGATTGCGCAGCAGTTACTATTTACAGACATTACGCCGGAGGATTGGCGCCGGATGTTCGCTGTGCATGTTGATGGGCTTTACCATTGCTGCCAGGCCGTTCTGCCCCATATGATCCGTCAAAAGGCAGGCCGTATTGTGACCGTATCCTCCATGTGGGGCGAAGTTGGCGCATCGTGCGAAGTGCACTATTCAGCGGCCAAGTCCGCTGTGATCGGCATGACAAAGGCGCTCGCCAAGGAGCTCGGCCCCAGCGGGATCACTGTTAACTGCGTATCGCCCGGCGTGATTGATACTGATATGAATAACATGCTCACGCAGGAGGCACGGGAGGCCCTGTGCGAGGAAACGCCGCTGTGCCGAATTGGCACAGCGCGGGAGGCCGCTGAAGCGATCGCCTTTCTTGCATCCGGCAAAGCATCCTTTATCACCGGGCAAGTGCTCGGTGTAAACGGAGGAATCGTGATTTAAAGGGAGAAATTGAGAAACGCTGGTGTATCATATATGGCAAACTGGCTTGGGCATTTGAAAACCGTCCACCATCATAGAGCGCTTGTCCGGAAGCATTGCTTCCGAGTGGGCCTTTATTGGCAGGGGTTGACGCATGATCTCTCCAAATATGCCCCTGTTGAATGGATTCCAGGGGTAAAATATTATCAGGGAAACCGCAGCCCCAATGAAGCGGAACGGGCCGCCAAAGGCTACAGCAGCGCATGGCTGCACCACAAAGGGCGAAACCGGCACCATCTGGAATATTGGATCGATTATTCTCCGGTGGGTGGCCACGGGCTTGCGGGCATGGAGATGCCCGTCAAATATGTGGTGGAAATGTTTTGCGATCGCATGGCGGCCAGCAAAACCTACCGCGGCGCCGCCTATCGGGATAGCGACCCTTTGGATTATTATCTGCATTCCCGCGATCACTATCTGATCCATCCGCATACAAAGGCCCTGCTGGAAGCGTTGCTTGCGCGTCTGCGGGATGAGGGGGAGGATGCCGTTTTTGCCTATATTAAAAAAGAGATCCTAAAAAAATAACCGTTATTCCACGGTGCGGGCTGCATTGGCAGCCCGCCCTTCTCATTTCATAGGGATCTGTAGCCCATCCAACTGAGAAAATCGCTTTCTTTTTACCGCAGGTTTTTATGCATCCCGCTATTTTCCCCGCTATATAATCTTACCATGGGTTTCCGGCAATACTGACAATAGGCCAGTATGCTTATTCCAGGGCTGTTCGCTATCCATTTTTTATGGAATGTAACAGCAGGATTCCCAGCTTTTTCTCCCCTATCGCCATTGGGTGATTTGATTTGGGGATTTCGCACGAAAAATGTGAAAAAACATGTGCCTTTTTCTAGTTGAAAAAAAAGAAAAAGTCGGTTATACTGTAGTCGTTAAATAATTAACAAACAATCTCCGCAGCATGAAAACCCGATCAATATTTGATAAGGAGCGATTGCAATGGCAAACGAAAAACAGGAAAAGAAAACCCCTGAGATTGACGTGGACGCCATGGTAGACAACCATGTGCAGAAGGCGCTCAAGGCTCTCGAACAATTTATGGACATGACGCAGGAGCAGGTGGATAAAATCGTGGAGGCAATGACCGTCGCCGGCCAGGAAAACCACACTCGGCTCGCGAAAATGGCGGTTGAAGAAACCGGCCGCGGCGTGTATGAGGACAAAATCATCAAAAACATGTTCGCCACGGAATATATCTGGCACTCCATCAAGAATGAAAAAACCGTGGGCATTGTTGAGGAAAACGAGCTGGAAGGCTATGTGGAAATCGCGGAGCCGGTCGGCGTCGTTGCCGCTGCTACGCCCGTGACGAACCCCACCTCCACCACAATGTTCAAATCCTTGATCTGCATGAAATCCCGTAATCCGGTTATTTTCGGTTTCCATCCCTCGGCGCAGCAATGCTCTGTGGAAGCGGCAAAGGTCCTATATGATGCGGCAGTAAAGGCCGGTGCGCCGGAGAACTGCATCCAGTGGATTGAAACGCCCTCCATCCAGGCGACCACCGCGCTGATGAACCATCCGGGCGTGTCCCTTATTCTTGCCACCGGCGGCGCGGGCATGGTGCGCAGCGCTTACAGCGCGGGCAAGCCCGCCCTTGGCGTCGGCCCCGGCAACGTGCCGTGCTATATCGAAAAAAGCGCGAAGCTTGAGCGTGCCTGCACTGACCTGATGCTCTCCAAAACCTTCGATAACGGCATGATCTGCGCCTCTGAGCAGGCGGTTATCGTCGATAAGGAGCTGCACAAGGATTTTGAGCGCATCATGAAGGAGAACAACTGCTACTTCCTCAACGCAGAGGAAACGCAGAAGGTTTCCGACTATGTCATCAACGCCCAAAAGCAGGCCGTTAACCCCGACGTTGTCGGCAAGAGCGCCAACTGGATTGCCGAGCATGCAGGCATCAAGGTGCCGGAAAAAACGAAAATCCTGATCGCGAAGCTTCCGGCCGTCGGCCCGGAATACCCGCTCTCCCGCGAGAAGCTCAGCCCTGTGCTGGCCTACTTTGTGGTAAACGGCGTGGAGGAAGGCTTCCAACGCTCGCTTGAAATGCTGCATATGGGCGGCTTGGGCCACTCTGCGGTGATCCATTCCACCAACGACGATATCATCAAGGCCTTCGGCGAGGAGATGAAGGTCGGTCGCGTAATCGTCAACTCCCCCTCTTCGCAGGGCGGCATCGGCGATATCTACAACTCCAACACGCCGTCGCTCACCCTGGGCTGCGGCTCCTATGGCCACAACTCCACGACCTCCAACGTTTCCACCGTTAACCTCATCAATAAAAAGCGCCTTGCCAAGAGGAGGGTCAACATGCAGTGGTTCAAGATCCCGCCGAAGATTTATTTTGAGGAGGATTCCATCCAGTATCTGGAGAAGATGCAGGATATCGAGCGCGCATTCATCGTGACCGACCCGATGATGGTCAAGCTCGGTTATGTCGATAAAATCCTCTATTATTTGCGCAAGCGCGAGCACTACTGCCACAGTGAAATTTATTCCGACGTCGAGCCCGATCCCGATGTGGAAACAATTATGCGCGGCGTATCGGTCATGCGCGAATTCCAGCCCGATGTGATCATTGCGCTCGGCGGCGGCTCCGCAATGGACGCTGCGAAGGGCATGTGGCTGTTCTATGAGCATCCCGACGCCTCCTTCGACGGCCTCAAGCAGAAGTTCATCGATATCCGCAAGCGCGCCGTCAAATTCCCGAAGCTTGGCACAAAGGCAAAGATGGTCTGCATCCCGACCACCTCCGGCACAGGCTCCGAGGTAACAAGCTTCGCGGTTATCACAGATCGCAAAAACGGCAACGTGAAATACCCGCTTGCAGACTACGCTCTGACCCCGGATGTGGCGATTATTGACCCGCAGTTCGTCATGAGCCTGCCGAAATCCGCAACCGCGGACACGGGCATGGACGTGCTGACCCATGCAATCGAAGCCTACACCTCCACGCTGGCAAGCGACTACACGGACGGCCTTGCCATGCAGGCGATCGAGATGGTGTTTGAATCCCTGCCCCGCGCCTATCAGAATGGCGCGGCCGATAAGGAGGCCCGCGAGAAAATGCACAACGCCTCCTGCATCGCCGGCATGGCGTTTACCAATGCCTTCCTGGGGCTTAACCACTCCATGGCGCATAAGCTCGGCGGTGAGTATCACATCCCGCACGGCCGCGCGAACGCCATCCTGCTGCCCTATATCGTCGCCTACAACGGCCAGAAGCCCACGAAGTTTGCAATCTTCCCGAAATATGAAACCTTTGTTGCGGATAAGAAATTTGCCAAGATTGCGAAGCATCTCGGCATTGCGGGCAAAACCACAGAGGAGAGCGTTGCGAACCTTGTGCAGGCAATCAAGGATCTGCGCGCAAGCCTCAACGTGCCCGGCTCCATCCAGGAGTGCGGCGTTGACGAGAAGGTATTCTTCGACAACCTGCCGCGCCTTGCGGACAACGCGCACGCCGACCAGTGCACCACCGCCAACCCGCGCTATCCGCTGGTGTCTGAGATTGAGCAGCTCTATACAGACGCTTATTACGGCAGATAACCCCCGCACCTGCATCCTGTTTTAGAACCGCAAAGGAGCTGCTGCAAAATGCGTTGCATTTTGCAGCAGCTCTTTCAGAAAATCCCGCTTTTACCCCACCGGCTGTGGTACAGGCATTAGATGTGAAAATTTAGGGATAGCATATTTTTTCAAAATATACTATGATAGAATCAATCTCTGAACTTTGACATCTGATGACTGAAATCTGTTTACGGAGGTGCTTTTTCGTGGAGATCACTATTTGCATTGGCAGCTCCTGTCACCTGCATGGGTCGCGCGATGTGATCCAGGTGCTCGAAAAGCTTGTTACCGCCCATGGGCTTACGGACAAGGTGGAGCTCAAAGGCTCCTTCTGCATGGGCGAATGCACCAAAGGCGGCGTTTGCGTGCGTGTAAACGAGCAAAAATTCTCCCTCACCCCTGCGGATGTTCCCTCTTTTTTTAAAAATGAAATTTTAGAAAAGCTGGCCTAGCCTGCCCGCAAGAAAGGAGCCGTCCAAATGAGCATCATCGGCCTGCAAAAGGCAAACTGTAAAAACTGTTATAAATGCATCAAGGTCTGCCCGGTCAAATCCATCCGGCTGGCAAGCGAGCAGGCGCAGATCATTGAGGCGGACTGTATTCTCTGCGGCAAGTGCCTCAACACCTGCCCGCAGAACGCCAAAACGCTTTCGAGCGATCTCGACAAGGTAAAGGGATTTTTGAAAAACGGCAAGCGCGTAATCTTCTCCCTCGCCCCCTCCTACTACACTTCCTTTGATTTTGACGATGAGCGAAAGCTTCTGGGCGCCTTCCAACGGCTCGGCATTTTCGGCACGGCGCAGACGGCGGACGGCGCGGCCTACGTCACGGCTGAATACCACAAGCTCATCAAAGCGCATGAGATGGAGAATATCATCACCACCTGCTGCCCCACCGTCAACGACCTGGTGGAGAAATATTACCCCGAGCTGATCCCCTATCTGGCCCCGGTCGTCAGCCCCATGATCGCGCACGGCCGCCTGCTCAAAGAAACCTACGGGCACGATGCGAAGGTAGTTTTCGTCGGCCCCTGCATTGCCAAAAAGGCCGAGGCGGACGACATCCGACATGAGACGGAGATCGACGCGGTGCTCACCTTCCACGATATGCACATGTGGCTTGAGCAGGAAGAAATCCGTGTGAATAACTGCGAGCCCGCAGACTTTTTGCGCGGCGATTCGGAGATTCTGCGGCTTTACCCCATCGCGGGCGGCATTATCAAAACACTCAAGCGCCGCGAGGGCGGCGACCTGCCGCACTATAATATCATGAGCATTGACGGCATCGACAACTGCAAGGATGTGCTCGACGCCATCCGTGCCGGGCAGATCACCGGCAGCTTTATTGAGATCAACGCCTGTGTCAGCGGCTGCATTAACGGCCCGGCCCGCGTTTCCAGCGCGCATGACCGGTTTACCGGCCGCATCCGGATCAAGGAGCATGTACATACGACGGGCGACGGCTATCCGGCGCTGACCAACGTCATCCCCATGCACAAGGGCTTCGTGGATCGGACAGACAAGCGGGAGATCCCCAGCGAGGAGGTCATCCGCTCGATTTTGCAGAAGATCGGCAAGGATTCACCAGCACAGGAATTAAACTGCGGCTCCTGCGGCTATGCCACCTGCCGCGATAAGGCGATCGCCGTCTATCAGGGTAAGGCGGAGCTGACGATGTGCATGCCGTTCATGCGTCAGCGCGCGGAATCCCTTTCCAATGTTGTCCTTACGGAAACGCCGAATATCACGATCATTGTCGACGAGGATCTCAACATCGTCGAATACAACGCGGCGGCGGAAAAGGCCTTTGGCGTCAGCCGCGCCGCGGCGCTCACGAAGGGGCTTTATGAAATTCTCGACCCTGCGGATACGCTCGCCGTTTTTGATTCCAGGCAGCCGATCTTTGATAAAAAAATCACGGTGGATGCCTATCACAAAACCTTCCTCGAAAGCATCGTCTATATCAAGGAAGGAAACTACTGCATGGGCATCTTCAAGGATATCACCGAGGAGGAAGCTCTAAAGGAAAAAAGCCAGAAGCTGCGCATGGATACGGTCGACATGGCGCAAAAGGTAATCGACAAGCAGATGGTCGTCGCGCAGGAAATCGCGAGCCTTCTGGGCGAGACAACGGCGGAGACGAAGGTCACGCTGACAAAGCTCAAGGATATGATCGCCCGCGACGACACGCGGGCTTGAGGGGGGATTCCGGATGAGCGTACATATCGACGTTGCATGGAAAAGCCTCAATAAAAAAGGCGAGGAGCTCTGCGGCGACAAGGTCGTCACCGTGCGCACAGCGGATTCCACCATCGCCGTATTGGCGGATGGCCTTGGCAGCGGGGTCAAGGCGAATATCCTCGCCACCCTCACCAGCACGATCTGCGCGACCATGGTGCGCGAGGGCGCATCCGTGGCGGACGTTGTTTCAACCATCGTCAACACCCTGCCCGTGTGCAGTGTGCGCAAGGTGGCCTACGCCACCTTCAGCATCCTAGAAATTAAGGACAGCGGCGAAGGCTATCTCGCGGAATTCGACAACCCCTTCTGCATTTATATCCGCGACGGGCAGCGCATGGAGTTCAAGTGCGAATATAACGAATACTCCGGCAAGGGCGTGTATGAAACCCGCTTTCAGGCCCTGCCCGGCGATGTCATCACCATCGTCAGCGACGGCGTGATCTATGCAGGCGTGGGAGAATCGCTCAACTTCGGCTGGACGTGGGAGCACGTGGTCAAATGGCTCTTAAACGCCACGGCGCTTGATATGTCCGCGCCCAGGCTGGCCGCCGCGCTCTCCGATACGGTCAATGACCTCTATATGAAAAAGCCGGGCGATGATTCCACCGTGCTCGTCGCAGAGGTCACGCCGCACAGGGTGGTCAATATGCTCGCCGGGCCGCCGAAGGAAAAGGCGGACGATGAGCGCATGGTGCGCGATTATATGCGCTCGCAGGGCAAAAAGGTCATCTGCGGCGGCACAAGCGCCAATATCGTCGCCCGCGTATTGAACCGTAAAATCCGCACGTCGCTGACCTATTCCGACCCTTCCATCCCCCCCATCGGCTTCATCGAGGGCGTGGATCTTGTCACGGAAGGCGTGCTCACGCTCACCCGCACGCTGGATATTTTGCAGGAATACTGCGAAAAGGACGCGGACTCCTATTACTTCCACCGCATTGATGAAGAGAACGGCGCGGCGATGCTTGCGCGGCTGCTGCTGGAGGACTGCACGCATTTAAAGCTCTTCATCGGCACGGCGATCAACCCCGCGCACCAAAACCCGAACCTGCCCGCTGACCTGAGCATTAAACTCAAGCTCATCGACCGCCTGGCGGAGCTAATGGTAAGGCTCGGCAAGCGGGTGGATAAAACCTTCTATTAAAATACATATCCCTAGTTTTACCCGAATGGAGTGGAAACACAATGAAAAAATTGTTTGATACCGCTGTGCAGAAGCTCAAATATAAGGTTCTGCGCGAGGTGGCCCGCCTTGCATTTGAGGATCAGCTCGACAGCGGCGCACTGCTCGATATCCCCGCCAAAATCATGCCTGGTCCCAAGCCCACCATGCGCTGCTGCATCTATAAGGAGCGCGCCATCATCGGGGAGCGCATCAAGCTCGCTATGGGTGGCAACAAGGAAAATCCAAACGTCGTCGAGGTGCTGGATATCGCCTGCGACGAGTGCCCGGTCGAGGGAATGCGCGTCTCCGAAGCCTGCCGCGGCTGCATCTCCCACCAGTGCGTGGACGTCTGCCCGAAGGGCGCGATTAGCATTGTGAACCACCGCTCCGTGATCGACCAATCCAAATGTGTGGAATGCGGAAAGTGCCTCAACGCCTGCCCCTATAACGCAATCATTCAGTGCGTGCGGCCGTGCGAGAGCGCCTGCCACATCAACGCCATCCACATGGGCGAGGATAAAAAAGCGAAGATTGATAACGAAAAATGCATCTCCTGCGGCGCGTGCGTGTATAAATGTCCGTTCGGCGCGATCGCCGATAAATCCTATATTCTCGAAGCCATCAAACTCCTGAAGGAGTCTGAAAACAATTCAAAATACAATGTCTATGCGGTCGTCGCCCCCTCTATTGTGAGCCAGTTTGTGCAGGTGCGCGTGGAGCAGGTGGTGTCGGGGCTCAAGCATCTCGGCTTTTTCAGCGTGGTCGAGGCGGCGCTCGGTGCGGATATGGTGGCCTATCAGGAGGCAAACGAGCTGTATGAAAAGGGCTTTTTAACCAGCTCCTGCTGCCCTGCCTTCGTCACCTATGTCCGCAAGGCCTTCCCGGACCTTGCACAGCACGTTTCGCACAACCTCTCCCCCATGGCGCAGATTGCAAAGCACATTAAGCGCCTCGATCCTGGCTGCAAGATCGTTTTCGTCGGCCCCTGCATCGCCAAAAAAATGGAGCAGAAATGGGAAACCGTCAGCCCCTATATCGACTGTGTTATCACCTTTGAGGAGCTGCAAGCCCTGTTTGATGCGCGCGATATCGACATCGCCTCCCTGCCTGACGAGCACCTCAACAACGCCTCTTACTACGGCCGCATCTTCGCCCGCAGCGGCGGCCTTGCCAGCGCGGTCGAGCAAGCGCTTCGGGAGCAGGGCCTGTATGACCTGGGCGATTTCCGCTATAAGCCCGTTTCCTGCGACGGCATCCGCGAATGCCGCACCGCCCTGCTCAAGGCGTCCAAGGGCGTTTTGCAGGAAAACTTCATCGAGGGTATGGCGTGCGAATCGGGCTGCATCGGCGGCGCGGCCTGCCTGACACACGGGCCGAAAAATAAGCTCGACGTCGATAAATACGGCCAGCTCGCCAAGGAAAAAACGATGACAGACGCGATCAGCGTTTATGATTTTGAATAATCCGGTTTGGGAATTGACATCAATATCAGACACGCTATAATAGAATAAATGAGTCGTTTTTTCCGAATTGCGGATTCCAAAAGGCTTTGGCCTGTGAAAGGATGAGTTTACAGATGACTACGATCTATGTCTGCATCGGCAGCGCCTGCCATCTGAAAGGGTCTTATGATATTATTAACCGCCTGCAAGCTCTGATTGCAAAGCAGGAATTGGGCGAGCGCGTAGAGGTGCGCGCCAAGTTCTGCATGGGGAACTGCGGGCAGGACGGCGTATCCGTCAGCGTGGATGACGGCCCGGTGCAATCCCTCCTGCCAGCGGATACGGACACGTTTTTTGAGCAGCAGGTTTTGCAGAGCCTTCGGGCAGGCGCCGGCAAGGCGTAAAAAAACACGATAGTAATAAAAACGGCCGTTGCTTTCCCGCAGCGGCCGTTTTTGCCTATTTTCATTTGGACTGTTATGGATGAAAAAACAGATTGTAAAATATTGACTGATAAGGATTCATCATATATAATTGACACGTGGTGAAAGCCACCGATGGCACTACCTCAGCGGTAGGCAGTTAGCGTCCTCGCTCCTTGCGTGTTGTTTCGCGCGGGAGGGAGGTGAGGCGCATGGAGTACATCATCATTATTTTCACTTTGATTTTGCTGCTCGTGCTCGCAATAAAAAAAGACTAGCTGCCCACGTCTCCAAACTGCGCAACTAGCCTAAGCAAATTTGAGGGACGCTAACCGCCGAAACGGGTAGTGCCATCGTTCATTTATATTGTAATGTGAAGGAAGCTGTTTGTCAATACCTGTCAGGCGAAAGATCGAAGCTGAATCGTAAATTCGTCAGGCTTCGATTTTTTTGCGGGAATCGTCTGTTAAATATTGACTGATAAGGATTCCCAATATATAATTGACATGTGGCGAATGCCACCAATGGCACTACCTCAGCGGTAGGCAGTTAGCGTCCTTTCTCCTTGCGCGTTGTTTCGTGCGGGAGGGAGGTGAGGCGAATGGAGTACATCATCATTATTTTCACTTTGATTTTGTTGCTCGTGATCGCAATAAAAAAAGACTAGCTGCCCCAGTCCACGGTTGCAGCTAATCTAAAGCAATCAGGACGCTAACCGCCGAAACGGGTAGTGCCATCGTTCATCTATATTGTAGCGTGAAGGAAATCGTTTGTCAATACCTGTCAGATAACATTCCGGTAAAGCATATTGCTTTTCCGGAATTTTTATTTTATATCGTAATGACGGCGATATATAATAACAAAAATTATAGTTTTTGATCTGTATCTGAGGGAATGTATTCGACAATATTTTGCAATTCACATGACGCTTCTTTAGTGTTTGCCAAAATTCCTATACAATATTTATGATTGTGAATCGTTTTGATTATGACAAAAAACGGAACACGCGCTCAAGCCGCGCGGGCTCACGCCTTTTCCCGTTGGAAAAGGGTGCAAAAGAACTTTTTGCACGGCACTTCGGCAGCCTTCTATTTATAAGCCACGTTGGAACCCGTTCGGCGAGCCTTCCCAAACTCGCCCGCTCACGCGGTCTCAAACACATGGAAAGGCTCGTTTTTTGTTGCTGCGCATGCTACGGCTATGCGCAGCAACAAAAAATCCCCTCACGAGCCACGCAATCAGATTCTGCGGGCGCTGCCTTGGCCTACAGAAAGCTATTTAAGGCGCAGTCTATTTTCAACGCAAATTTGTTTTGTGAAACCAATCTTTGCACACAGGATGTTGTTACGCAGCCGATGGTTAAAATCTCAAAACAGTTCTCACGCTAACCCTTCGTCTACGGAAACGCTAACGGAAGGCCAAGGCAGCAGAGCGCTGCGCCTTCTGCGTGGCTCGTGAGGGGATTTTTGACCGCTCGACATGCGCCGCTTTGCATGGAGAGAGGGCAAAAACGAAGCTTCCCATATGTTTGAAACGCCGTGAGGCGTTGAGTTTGGGGAGCTTCGCCGAACGGGTTCGTTCGTGGCTCAATCTTGTCGCTGCTGAAGTGCCGTGCACAAGCGACCGTCGCGACGGTCGCTTCGGCCCCTTTTGCTTCCTTTTCCGGCCGAACGGAAAAGGAAGTGCCTGCGCGGCATGAGCGCATACGCATTTTTGTCTGTGATAAAAGCAAGTTATAACCGCAAACATAAAGAAATATTTTTAAAAAAGATTATTCTTAATCGCCTTTGTGCATTTTGTCGAATTGATGTTTCTTTTTCGATAGCCTAATCTTATCTGGTTATATTTCTCCATTTATATCATAGTCTATATTTCAACTATGGTCAAATATTTAATCACGATTTATACTAAATTTAACTCAAAAGAAGTAACCTTATTTTTTTCATTCGTTTATACTATAAAATTGTTATACAGGCAATATTATCCCCAATTTTTCCCTATAATATTGCACCTACATTGTCGCACGTTTTCTATGTAAAATATGAATAGAGGTGATTACTATGTTTGAACCAGTAAAAAAAGAAGCATCCAATAAAACGGTTCGACTGCCTAATGACTTGATTGAAAAAATCGAACACCTTGCTTATGAAAAAGATTTGTCATTCAATCAAGTGGTCGTGCAATGCTGCAAATATGCAATTGATCATAGCGGAATATGATTGAAAGATGCATATTTATATTTTCATCCTCGATGAAGTTTTCCGCTTTATCGGGGATTTATCTATGGCGATTTGAGCTTTGTTATGAGGTGATGCCATGGAATCCTGTTGTTTCACCGGCCATCGTAAAATTCCAGAAGCCGAACGATCCACCGTGCAAAAGCGCCTGCACCAAATGGTAAAGGCACTTCTTAACCGTGAAATAGCCACCTTTTATTGCGGCGGGGCGCTGGGCTTTGATACGCTCGTAGCGCAGGCCGTTTTGAAAGCGCGGCGGTTCCACCCGCAGGTGAAGCTGATTCTCGCCCTCCCCTGCCGCGATCAGGCGGAACAATGGCGGGAAGCGGACAGGCTGCTCTATGAATCCATCAAACGGCGGGCGGATGAGGTGGTATATCTTTCCGAGTGTTACACGCGGGGATGCATGTTCGAGCGGAACCGCTACATGATCGATCACAGCGACGTTTGCATTTGCTACTGCACAAGCGGTCAAGGCGGCACGGCATATACGGTGAATTATGCGCGGCAAAAGGGCGTTCCGGTCATTTGGCCGGGGCGAATGAAAAATCCCCTGACGCATGGTCGGGGGAAGCAAGAATTTTGACAATAGCCCCTGTTTATTTTTCAGGATCGGATGTGGTGAACTCCCTTTCGGGTTCACAAAATCGCAGGATATCCCCGACGGAACAGTGAAAATAGCAGCAAAGTTTGGCAAGCGTGTCCGTATCGATTTCCTGCAATTCATTTTGGCACCACCGGTTGACCACTTCAAACCGGCAGCCAATTGCTCTGGCCAGCGTATTCCGCTTCATGCCGCGGGAATCCAGGATTTCTTTGAGCCGAACCTCAATTCTGCCGTGATCTTTTAAGGCAACGAGAGAATCTTCTGGAGTGGAACGCTTCTGATCCATAAGATTTTATCTCCTTCCCTAAACAATACTTATATAATAATCTTATTAGAAATGCTTGACAATTCACTTAATAATAGTTACTATAGTTATAGTAACTTATTAAATTTAAAAAATACATATTTTGATTATAAAACTTGATCGATAGTCCGCATTGTTCGGTAATATCCTGCTATCCGAATCATGAAAAATACCATTTTCGTCTATAATCAGTATCGTTTTAAAGTTTTTGTTTTTTTCTAGGATATGGCCTGCGTTCATCCGTTAAATCCAAAAGGTAGTCTACACTCGTGTTGTAAAATTCCGCCAGTTTAATCAACATGGGAATTGAAATATTTAATTCCCCCAACTCATAATCTGAGTACGTCGTCTGGTGAATATGTAGATAAGCAGCAATATCTTTTTGAGATAAATCTTGATCTTCGCGTAAATCGCGTATCCGTTGATACATAAAATATCATCTCCTTGATGTAAGTATGTATCAAGGGAATATCCCTTAGACAGTTTTAAGGGATATTCCCTTATATCGAGCTGAAAGGCGGCCTTTTTTGTGAATAGTTGCAGCTTTACAGGCCATCGAAGAATTCCACAAGACGATTTTTTAAACTTGCAAAAGCGGCTGCAAAAAATCATCAAACAATTGATCAAGCAGGGCATCACCACCTTTTACTGCGGCGGAGCGCTGGGCTTTGACACGCTCGCGGCGCAGGCCGTTTTGAAAGCGCGGCGGTTCCACCCGCAGGTGAAGCTGATTCTGGCTCTCCCCTGCCGCGATCAGGCGGAACAATGGCGGGAAGCGGACAGGCTGCTCTATAAATCCATCAAACGGCGGGCGGATGAGGTGGTATATCTTTCCGAGCGTTACACGCGGGGATGCATGTTCGAGCGGAACCGCTACATGGTCGATCACAGCGACATTTGCGTCTGCTATTGCCTGAGCGGTCAAGGCGGCACGGCATATACGGTGAAATATGCGCGGCGCAGGGGCATTCCGGTCATCAATCTGGCAGAGGAGGGAGGGGATCAAGAAATCCCCTGACGGAGTGTCAGGGGAACGCCAAAATATGTTGCACGCTGCCGGTTTCATCCGGTTCAATCATCAAAAGGAGCTGTTAATGATGCACAAATCAAAAATTCAACAAACGATCGTCCGCTTGAGAGAAAAGCGAAACCCGCCTATCAGCGAAGAAGAAGCGCTCCAAAAGGCCAGAGACAACTTCATGAAAGCGCTCACTGAATGTTTGATCCTCGCCCGTCTCAGCAAAGGCGATAGCTATGGCTATGAGATCAGCCAGTCCATTAAGGCATATAGCGGCGGATGTTTTCGCATTCCGGAAGGGGCCATGTATCCCACGTTATATCGCATGTTGGATCGAGGCTACATCACTACCTACACCTCTGATTGTGGAAAACGGCAGATGCGCATTTACTACCAGATCACATCCGCCGGCCGTGGTCATCTCGAAGCGCTTATGAAGGCCTATCATGAGGCCCATGCAGGCTATCAGTCCGTCCTCTCTGCAACGATCTAAAAAAAGAGGCTGTCAAAAAGAATCCATATGTCTGCGAGCGAACACAGTTCGCCCTTGCGAGATTGGGCTTTCTAAAAAATTCTATGCGCCTGCGGGCGACATACAAAAAATTGAATAACGTCGCCACCTCAATTGGCCCGCAGGCACAGCCCGCCCCAACAACAACCGGCTCAACAGTTAATGAAATTGGCGGCAACGCCGCTTGTTCCCTTCCTTTATGCCGCCGAAGCCTGCGCCTGCGTGGTTGCCGGCGGCGCAGTGGTCGGAGGCGGCACGGTCGTTTTCGGCTTCTCCTGCATTTCCTTCGGATAGGCCGGGTCAAAGATATCATATTTGCGGAAATACTCCTTCGAATCTTCATCGCGCACCACCGTCGCCTTATTGCGGTTTAAAAGCTCCATGAGCGGATAAAGATTGAGCCAAATCTGGTTGATCCCTTCCTTCTGCGATTCGTCAAAGATCAGTTGCAGGCCGATGTGCAGATGCGGCTGGGTCATGCCGTTGTTATCCTCCTTGGTCGAATAGCCCGTGGAGCCGAGATACCCGATCACCTGCCCCGCTTTGACCTTGGAGCCGAGCTTGATGCCCGTCTGATAAGGGTGGCCCTTGCGCAGATGCGCATAATAATAGGAGCGTTTCCCATCAAAGCTGCGGATGCCCAGCCGCCAGCCGCCATACTGATTCCAGCCGTAGGCCTCTACGACCCCACCCTCCACAGCGACAATCGGCGTGCCGATCGCGCCGAGCAGGTCATTGCCGAGATGCCGCCTGCGGTAGCCGTAGGAGCGGGAATCGCCGAAATCGTCATAATGGCTGTAGCCAAAGCCCTCCGCGATCGGGCAATAGGCCTTCAGCCCGTATTTTTTGACAATGATCTTCTGGCCCTCATGCTCCTTGTCCGGCGCCTCCTTTTCGTATTCGCCCACCATGCCGCCGAGCACCGCTGTGTATGCCCGCTTGTAATAATCATAGTATTTATTATCCGCCATCAGCTCATCTACGGTTTTTCCATCTGCCAGCGCATCCTTGAGCTTTTGCAGCTGGGCGGATTTATAACCCTTCCAGTTGCCCCCGTTTTTACAGGCAAGCCAGGCGAGCGAATCAATCCAGCTAACGTGCGGCCCCTTGCCCTCTTCATGCGTTTTTATATCGAGTGCCAGCGTGTCGCTCAGAGCAGTGTACGGTGCATTAAACTCTACCCATTTGATGTAGGAGGGCTGCGTTGTATCCGTCTGCCCGGTGGACGCCTGTGATTCTGCGGGCGCAAGGCTGGAGGGAGCGTCCGTTTCTACCCCCTGCGCCGCTTGCACCTTCTGCGTATGCTCTTCCACCCCCTGCGCCACGCCAAAAACACTCAACGCACCGAGCGCGAGGCAGATGACGATGGACAATATCATATTCAGCCTGCTTGTTTCCTTCGTATGCAACGTGATTGTCACCGCCCATTTCCATCGCCGGTTTCTGGGAAACCGCTTCTGGGGTTTGATCCGTAGTTTCATTTTATGAGCGATATGGGTGGAACATGCCTTGAAAAAAGAAAAGGGGCGGTTCCAAATGCGCTGCATTTGGAACCGCCCCTGCGAATAACTAAATTTCGTTTATTCCACTGGCTCTTTCATCTCTTTTTGAGAGGAAACCGCCTCGTAATCCTCCAGCATCTCCTTGGAGGGCGCTTTGGTCAGCAGGCTAACCACAACCATCAGAACCAGGCCGAGCGCAAAGCCCGGCACCAGTGAATAAAGCCCTGTGCGCGTTGCCAGCGTTGCGCCGCCAAACTTGATATAATCCCAAACGATCACAGTCAAGCCGCCCGCGATCATGCCGGAGGCAGCGCCCGCAAAATTCGACCTTTTCCAAAACAACGCCAGGATCACCACCGGGCCGAAGGTTGCGCCGAAGCCCGCCCACGCGTTGGAGACGAGCCCCATCACGCTGCTGTTGGGATCCAGCGCGACCACAAAGGCAATTGCGCTGACCACCAGCACCGTAATACGGCTGACACGCAGCATGCTCTTATCACTTGCATTTTTGCGGATCACGCCTTTATACACATCTTCCGAGATGGAAGAAGCCGTGACAAGCAGCTGGGAATCCGCCGTGGACATGATCGCCGCCAAAATACCGCACAACAGCAGGCCGCCAATGAAGGGGATGCCCAGCCGATTGGTAAAGACTTCTCCGATCATTTCAATAAACACATTTTCGGGGTTGCTGATGGGGTTGCCCAGGAAGAACGCGCGCCCGATTGCACCCAGGAAACAGGCGGAAGATAAAGAAATCACTACCCATGCAATCGCCACTTTGCGGGATTTGCGCACTTCATCCTCATTCTTAATCGCCATAAAGCGGATCAGGATATGCGGCATGCCGAAATAGCCAAGGCCCCAAGCGAGCTGGGAAAGGATGCTGACAAAGCCCAGAGGCTTGCCGTTATCATAAAGCGGATTAAGGAAACTAACGCCCAGGGAATCCAGCGCAGCCTTCGCCTCACCCGGGCCGCCCAGCATAGCGAGTGCGATCACGGGCACCACCATCAGGGAGATGAGCATCATAAAGCCCTGCACAAAATCCGTCCAGCACACGGCAAGAAAGCCGCCGAAAAACGTGTAGATCAAAATGACAGCCACACCAATCACAAGAGCGAGCGTATAATCCAGCCCGAATACGGAGGAAAACAGCTTAGCGCCCGCAGAGAAACCGGAGGCCGTATAAACTAAGAAAAAGATCATGATGAATAAGGAGGACGCCACACGCAGCACCTTCGTGTGATCCTGAAACCGGTTTTCAAAAAACTCCGGCAGCGTCAGGGAATTTCCCGCCTGAATCGTATACCGCCGCAGACGGGAGGCGACCAGAATCCAGTTGAGGATCGTGCCGATGGCTAGCCCCACAGCGATCCATATCTGCCCTGTGCCAAATGCGTAAATTGCCCCGGGCAGCCCCATCAGGAGCCAGCCGCTCATATCTGAGGCCTGTGCGCTCAGCGCAGCCACCCAGCCGTTGAGCGAGCGCCCACCTAGAAAATAATCCTCTGAATTCTTGGTGCGCTTATAGTAAAACACACCGATTCCCATCATCGCCAGCAGATAGCAGCCGAAGGCCGCAAAAATCCATACTCTACTTGACATCCGGTTCCCTCCTCAATGCTTTTCCAGTTTAAAAGAATAAAATAATGGTGTTATTATAGCATAAAGCGAAAGCAATTTCCACCTTTTCCATGATATTTCGCGGGAAACATCGAATGGGGCTGCCGCAAGGAAAAAGCCCTGCAACAGCCCCGTTTTCTTTTGATCCGTATCCATCTCAAACAAAATTTAATAAATCCAAATTCGGAACAGGAGCTTTTTCCAAAGCGGCAGCTTTTCATAAGTGGATTTGCCTGCCTGCTCCGCCTCCGCCTGCAAGGTGGATAATTCCTCCCGCGTGAGCACGTGGCGGCTGAATTTCGCCTTGCGCGCCAAGCGCTGTGCCTCCCCGCTGACCATATAGCCAAAACGGGCCAAGCGGCAAAGGTAACGGTAAACCGCAATCGCCGCCCGGTTGCGGTCTTTCTGCCGGAAGGCGAGCTTTCTGCGCCGCGTCAGTTCCAGCCGCGCGGCAACCAGCGCCAGCACGCATAACCCTGCCAGCAGCGGGAGGAGCCAATGCGATGTTTTTACGCCTGTCTGAGCTACAGAGCCGTTCGTCGTCGGCGCCTCAGTGGGGCGGCGTGTCGTCTCATCCGGCCGCACATCGTTTTCATCCGGGTTTTCCCGCAGGGTTGCGGCTCCGCCGGGCGTTGCCTCAATGGGCGTCCACCCCTGGCCATCCGCCCACACTTCCACCC
>ERZ507073.1121-NODE-1121-length-18345-cov-4.362603_pt1 | contig 18345 bp, 16 predicted proteins | sample MGYA00512290_ERZ507073 | MGnify/ENA metagenome assembly ERZ507073 | reverse complement strand
CTACACGACGCTCTTCCGATCTCGGTTTGAAAATAATAGTTCAAGGGGGTATATAGGAACATTTTATAGTGTTGGTGCAGTTGGTTTTCGCGATATAAATGATGATGAAAAAGAGGACATTATAATAATAACATATTATCACTCAGGAGCAGGACCAACGGGTATGGTTCCACGTCCCGGTGTTACAATATATTTAGCAGGAGAAAATGAATTTTATCTTGCAGAGGATATGATAACAGATGTTGAAGCGAATATTATAGAACAGGATAGGACTATTGCAAATATATATAATTTTTTGATAGAAAAAGAACCCATTATGCAGGAACAATGGGAAGATACATATAGAGATATTATAAGTAATATAGATGATAATTTAGTAGATCCCTATAGTTTAAGAACAGATTCAAATGAGTACTATTATATCGCAATACATGATTTTGATAATAGCGGAGAGCCTGAATTAATAATAGGAGACAGCGTATCTGTGGCCATATTTACTTATACAAATGGTACGAGTAAAAAGGTTGCCGATTTATATGAGCCTGTGAATTGGGGAGGGATAAATGGGCTATGTTATAAAGACAATAAGCTGCTTCTTGTAAATGCTGGTTCTGATGGATGCGGATATGTAGGCTTCACCTATGATAAGGGAAAGTACTTAACAGGAATTTATGATGACTATAACCCGGAGGTGGCAACCATCAATGAAAAAAAAGTTAAAGGAGAAGAATTTAGGAAGCAATTTAATTTAACTGAATTTCGGGAAAGTGATAATAGTCTTCCACGTATTAAACTTTGGGAAAATGTTGGTAGCATTCCACGTATTAAAATAGGATTTGAAAACAAGGGTACTTTAAAGATAGAAGATGAAGAGATGGTAATAGATGATTTGGATTTCAGCGTATTGCAGTGGTAATATAGTAGTGATATGAACTGTTTACTTTTAGAGAGAACAATTATCACCCCTGATAATATAGTCAGGAGATGATAATTGTTTCACAGATAATCCTTATTTTAACTACTTTGAAATTGTTTAAATCTTTAATAGGCAGGAATAATATGATTCAGCATAACCTCTTCTGCTAGGTGTATCAAGATAGTATTTGCTGTTACAAATATTTGGCTCCTGAGAAAACCGATCTAATGTTAGCCAACTAGAGTTGGCACAAGCTGATTTAACGTCCTCCCAAGTATCTTGATTATAACATCGTTCATATAGTGCTGTAAAATAGTCTGCTGCTTTTTTTACACTGTTAATAGTGTCTGTATCCTTCAAGAAATTAAAACAAGTTACCGCCTGACTATCTTCATAGGTGCCACTACTAGTTCCCTCTTCTAAAATAAATGCTGCCTGTATAGCGATATCTGTTTTAGAACCGGATACAGAATTTGCATATGCTTCAAGATTATCACTTCTAGGCGGTAACCACTGGCAAATACCAACGGAACCTTGATCACCGCTCCATTTAGTATTAAAAGAACTCTCTGCATGAATATTTCCCATTATTCCTGCAATAGCAATTTTTCCAAAACCGGCATTGAGTAAGCACTCATATACGACTTGCTGATTGGGGTCGAAACGTTTATTGATATCGTCAAAGTTGACGTTATAAATGGCAGCATCTAGTGCGATAAGAGTTTTTTTATCTGCTTTGCCATCAATAGTAAGGTTGTTTTCTTTCTGGAAAGTTCTTACAGTGATATCTGTTCCACTACTAAATTTACCATCAGGTGTTCCGCAATTATATCCTATTTTGTTAAGTTTTGTTTGCATTGTTTCAACACCAGCACTGTATCGTAGTTGACTATCAAACTGATAATATCCCATTCCAGAAAGAACCTGATCATATGTATACCGTGAGTTATCGTAGCCAGGGATGGGAATATAGTTTTCAGGAGCAGTAGCAGTTTTGCGTGGAGATGCAATACATTTGTCGTAGTCCATTCCGCTAAATGTGGAGTTTGCCACACTAATTTCAGCAAATTGATCATACGCCCAGTTTTCAGGCATTTTCTGACCTATATTGCATGTGAATCCGGAGGACATATCGCATACAAAACTGCTGGTGCAAAGATCCATTTCAGCCAACTTTGTACATATGTAACGGGGACCATATGCTCCAATCTTATAGGCATTACCTAGAGCTGTCTTGACACTTCTAAAGTAAGGAAGAATTTTACTTTCAACATCTGCCATTAAAACATCATAATCTACGCAGAAATATATTGTAGCAGAGGATGGAAAACCAAGGTTCTGTGCTGCTTCTTTGGCAGTCCGTGCATCTTCAGTTCCTTGTTTTGCTGTAAAGTAGGATGCTTCATTTCCTTGTGTCTGAAAGATAGGGAAAACGTTTAATCCTGCAGATTTTAGAATTTCCATTTCTTCATACGTCATAGCCTTATCGAATGTGCTGTTTGGAGTATTGGTTAAATATCTTCCAATATCTGTATATCCTGCATTTTTTATGGCAGCGGCATTTTCAAGCGAGATTTTCTTTGATGTATCCAAAGCGGTAGCTTTTCGATTGGATGCACCACGGCTTACAATTAGTGAAGCCCATGCCTGCTTTCCACAAATACCATCTGCATCTAAACAGACAAATTTCTGAAAAGCATACAAACTGTTATAAGTGTTTGTATCAAATGTTCCGCTATAAGATCCCGGATAAAAACCATTAATCGTTAAGCACCATTGCAATAACCGCTTTGAATTTGTGTATCCATTAGTGTTTTTAGAAAGAATGGGAGCCTTACTTAATGTACCATCGCCAAAAGAACCATCAACAACTGCTCCCCATTCTAACTGTATTGCTTTAATCAGATTTTTGTGTGATTTTCGTTCCCATACTCCATTAGGAGCAATTAATCCGATTTTTGATCCATAATACTTGTTAAGCCCCATCTGCACTTCATGTCGATACGTATCGTATATATCATCAGTTTCTTGGAAGGAATAGCCGTCTGTATTCATTATGCCCTGAAGAACATAAGGATACACAACTTTATCTGGTTCTATACCAGCAGCCAATTGAAAATTATAAATGGCATTTGCAGTAAAAGGACCGAAAATTCCTGTAAAACCTTTGGGCGAAATTCCTTTGCACCATAATGAACCCTGTAAAATGAAAATAATATTCCGAGGAATTTCAGAATCCGGTATAAGACTTTCTCTTAGAGTAGGACATTTGCTTAGTGTGTCATTACCGAATATGCCATCAGGGTTACTGATACCAATTTCGATCTGTAGAGCATAAATCAATGCTTTAAATGTTGCCTGACCTGTTATGCCATCTTCATCGACAACAGGAAAGCCAGCAACATCTCCATAAGTTTTGTTTAACCATTCTTGTGTTTGTAATACCCTTGAATCCATATAAATTACCACCTTTCAGTATTTTTTATGTTTACATTTAGAATAAAGCCTTTATAAAGATTAAGGTAAACTTGATTTTTTGATGACTGCACGAATGTGCGAATCTGAAACGTTGATTACAGAACTTCCGTTTGTTCGGATATTCCTTCCATAAGATCTCTTAAAAAATTTCTGTAAATACGACAACGTGGATAGTCCACGATTTGTTTAATTTAAATCTGATAGTCCATATTTAGTTTTTTCTAAAAAGAGGAGACATTCATCACAAGAATGTCTCCTCAGACTGTAGACAAAACGCTTCCAGATTGTTAGCTAAAAGTGTTTTATTTACAGTCTGAGGGTACAGCCAATAATGCTGTACCCTGCTTAACTATATTAGATAGAACCAATTAAAGAAGCATTGGAAGAAAAATCAGAACCTTTAGTATAACCAAGATCAACAAAAGCATTTGAATTGGAAACAATTCTTTCATATTCGCCGGTTCCGATTCCTGTTTCCAGGTAGATAACTGATAACCACTCCGGGTGAGATGCACCAGCTGTTGAGCTTTCGCACAGAATGCAGCGATCCTTAAATGCTAATTTTCCGATAAGAGCGTTTCCAGAGCGATCAAATAATTCTTCAGAACGACGCATTTTGAAACCATAATAGGTTTTATTGTTGATTTTTTTAGTAAACTTGGCAAGGGAACAGATATTGTTTGCCAATACCTTGTCACTTTCACTGGCAGCAATCCAACCGTGCGCCAATGAGCCATCACTCGCACGGAAAGAAATTGCCTGATAAGAATAGCCGGCGGTATTTCCTTCCCATGCAGATTTCCATGTAAAAAGTTCGTTGTTATACAAGGTACCAATCTGTTCATCCGCATTGTTTTCCTTGTAAATAGGGTAAGATTTTCCACTGCGATTTACTTTTACAATAGCCATATAATAACCTCTCTTTTTTATTTTAGCTTCTGCAGTTGCTATGATACATATAAAGAGTAATCCAGTATAATTGGAAACCAAATTTTTAAATAATTTAAAAAATGAAAACTAAGGGGCAAAAATTGGAATGAATAAAGTATTATAGATTTCCTGTTTCACGGATATGATGTGGAAGACATTTAAGATAAATGCCACCATAATCATGGCTACAAGAATATAGACAAAAGTACTGATGTAGGATGCGTCCCCCCTTTCGGACTTTAATGATTTTCTGATATGCAATCGATCACCTCTCGATTTGAAAAAATAACGCAGGAAAGCTAAAGGGGGGAACTTTTCTGCGTTATGTGAAGGATAATTATTCACGGTGATTATTGTAGCATAGCAAAATGATAGCGTAAATCGCAAAGCATATCTTTTGCTATGCTAAAGTGAAAAAACTATCCGTACCGAAGCGGAGAACGGCTAGAGAAACTACTATTGGAGCCGTTATCACAGCGACGGCTAGATAGTGGAAAAGGACTTAGACAAGCACATTGATGATTACAAAGAGCTGTTTTAGGTGCAGAAGCGCAACGAGGCCGGAAACTAGCGGAGTATTCCGCTACTATTCCACTCAGCGGGCACGCTGACCTCGGTACATGCCCGAAGCCGCCCGAAAATACACCTGTGGAGATCATTGAGTTCCAGAGGGACTATGAAAAACTTTGGGACGAGTGTCCGATGTTTTCACAGAACTGTCTGCGCTGGTGGAAAAGTAACATGAGGGTGACGGGGCTGGCCTGTCGTCCTCTTTTTTCTATTTAAATGATGAATTGCTGACTTGAAATTTTAAATTCCAGTGCTTTTATTAAATTATATAAAGCCTAATCTACAGAGAACTGGTATAATTAGCTTAACGTCCCATAAAATATCTGAATTTAAGGCATGGTAAACAAGCTTCTGGACATCCGGTGTGCGAGACTGAATTCCACAGGCCACATCCTAAAAATGTGAATTGTTAAGTTCCAGTCTGACAGCAGATTTTTATGATAAGTTAACGGTTAAAGCGTATCAGCTTAGGCGTCAGATTGACCTCATCGGGTGGAATCGGTCTAAGCTGAAGTGCTTTTAGGATTCCAATGCCGTAGTGTTCAAGGACCACATCGTATGGGGTGCGACCGCCAAGACTTTCCCGGGGAGTGGAGTTTATATGATCTACGATGGTACGCAGATCCCACTGGGTGAGAAATTCAAAGCTAGTCTTTTTTGGCAGAACCATAAGAAGCATGGTGTGAGCCTGCTCAATGCCACCCTTTTGACCACTTCTCGTAGGATCGCAGAAATAGATACTGGAACGTACAATTCCACAGGAACCGTTTTCCAGTGCTTCCGGGTTTCCGAATTCAGCGTCTCTGTCGGTCAGAATGACATTAAATAATTTTAGGAAATCATAGGTACCTAGCTGATGCTCCAGCTCGTCAAAAATAAGCTTTACAGCGCCCTGGGTGCAGCGGTTCATGATAAAAGCCAGAAACAGCTTTTCCCGGGTCAGGAAGAAAGTCAGGATAACCCGTTTGGATTTCTGGGAAGAATGAACGGTATCCATTTCTGCAAAAGAATCAGAACCAAGATTTTGAAAATCAGTAAACATGCGCCGTTCAAAAACAGTACGGTCCTTGATCTGTGTTTTATGTACCTTACGTGGTTTAAACTTGACTTTGCGTTTGAGGTCGATATTTCTGGCGGTGAGAACACCGTCATCCAGATAAGAATAGAGAGTCCTGACAGACATATCCAGTTCCGGATGGTTTGTGAGGATCTGATAGGGGGACTGCCCATGATAGATCAACGGTGTGATGAGCATATCTTTTTGATGAAGTTCGTGCTTTGTCATGTTTATACCAGCTCTGGATGATGAGAGGCACTCCCTGTATTTGCGGTCCGCATAAATGGCATCGTAACGGTATTTATGGGCAATGGTGCAGTGGTTGATGGCTTTCGGGCAACCATTGCAAACGTAAGGGGCTTTGTCAAGGCGGACACACCGTTCCCTGACATAATCAGCACAGGTCTGATTACAGGTGGGACAGGAGGTGCACTTGATGTTGCAGAGAATGGTCTTGCCGCATGCATTGGGGGGGGAAATTAACTTTTGTAATTTTCAGAGAGTGTCTTGCTGCTTGCTAATAGTAGAAAAGTAACAAAAAATATAGTATAATTTCAACAGAAATTTGTAATGTCAGAGGTGAATGATTGTGATAAATAGAACACTAAATGAAGATGAAATATACAATATTACGGAAGCCTTTCGCATGGCAATACTTGATGCCAAATATGATAGAAGATTTCAATATAGAGATAGGATGAGCAATTTTCCGGGAGGTTGCTGTGATGATGCAAGTGACCTTTTAGCATATTATCTACTTGAAAAATACAATATTCACACGGAACAAGGAAATGGAGTTTATCGTGATGATAACCCTGAACATACTACAAACCACGCATGGCTAATTGTGAATGGAGAAAGTTATATTGATATTACAGCAACTCAGTTCATGTTTTGTGGAGCATTTAAAAAGGATATATATGTAGGAAAAAGCTTTTATTTTTATGAAGAGTTAGAGGATGTAAAGATTTATAGAAATTGCGATATTACACGGGATAAACGTTTATGGAAAGATTATCAAATTATTATGAAGTATTTGCCGGATGATTTGTAACAATTTAGATTTGATATTTCGTTTTGAATAATTCACGGATTGGAGTTGAATGATATGAGCAAAAAGAAGGATGGACTTATCGAAATCCTTGCAGACTATTTTAGGTCTTATAAAAGTTATGAATTAGATGGAGTCTTAAAAGGATATGGCATATCTCCAGATGAAACACTTAACCCGAATAGCAGTAAAAAAGTGTATGCTCGGTCTGGACTTGTAAAAATGACAGAAGAAGAGATAGTAGAATTATCGAAACGAATTGCGAGAGATGCAGAGAGTATTTCTTTTAATAAGCAGATGGAAGAATATTTTGGTGACAGCATATTTGAATTTACCTATATTACTAGAAGAAAATTGGCAGAATATTTCGATACGTGTCCGAATTTTGAGGGCAAGATGAAATTAGATGAATTATTACAGGGTATCTGGGATATGAATGAACCTTGTACAAGGGATGAGGATTTATTTATATTCGATAGAATGACTCTTGGAGAATACATCATTAAGCATGTGGTAATAAATGATGATATGTCATATAAAGATATGTTGCTTGATATTTTGCAAATAAAATACATTAGCGACAACTCGATAATCAAATTCCTTGAAAAAATGGTTAATCCAGAAGTTAGGACAGGTGAGGAACAAACTCAATATGTAAAGGGAATTAATGAAATTATTGGCGCAGATGGCTTTCAGTTGGTTGTATCGGGAAAAATATCAAATGAATTGATTTATAAAATATATAAGCGACAAGCAGCAAAAAGCAATATGAAAAATCTTATTTTTGCTCCGTTGGGTAAAAAGCCAGATATAGTTATTGATGATGCCATTGCTAATGATATAAAAATTGTAGGAGATACAGACAATTGTCTGTTGTATGATTTTGAGCCTAATGCAGATGGATTATTATGGAACACACTTGTAAAATGGTGGGGTTCTGCACATGCAAGCGAAAATATTCAGAAAGATTTATTTAAGCGTTTACTTAATTCTTTAGATTCGCAACCGGAAAAAGATTTTTTTACTCAATATTATACAATATATCAAAATGCGAACGAGTACCCGGCACTAATTCCACAAGTATATTTACACTATGATCCTCATGCAAGGACTTGGAGAGGAAGTAATGTAGTATATACACATCAACGCATGGATTTCTTAATGCTTTTACCCAATGGTATAAGGGTGGTTATTGAAATTGATGGTAAACAACATTATTCAGAGGGAGATATTTCTTCTCCAAAGCTATATGCTGAAATGATGGTTGACACGAGAAAATTACAATTAAAAGGGTATGAAGTATATAGATTTGGCGGCTATGAGTTTATGGACAGTCAGCAAATGAAACAAACGGTTCGTGATTTTTTTGAGATGTTATTTAAAAAGTATTCTATATAGAAATACGGAGAAAGAGGTAGAAAAATATACATTCGAGGAGTGATGAACAAATGGGAAATTATTATGATAAAAAAAGTACTGGTGGAAGAACAACCTCAAAGATAGAAAATCAAGATTCAGTAGCAGCTATTTATGCGCTTGAACAATTACATTCTACAGATATTTTTGGTTTTGGTACAAAGATTGTGGATTTTTGTATAAAGTGCGAAGGTGAAGAAGATATAGAGATTTTCAATAAGGAAAAGCATATTTTTATTCAGCTAAAAAGTTCTGTTATAGGGAAAAGCGATTTTGCAGATATTTTAGAACATTATCTAACACTGAATAGTGATAACACTAGTACAGAGAATTTTTTTGTGCTAACTTCTTTTGTTCCTATACGAATAAACGAAAAGAATTTTAAAGAATATTTGGACGATTATGTGAAAGTTTTAGTAAATCCATACGAAACAGACGAGAAAAAAAATCAAGTTAAGGATGCTCTTATTTCGAATTTTGCTTTGTCAAAGTATGCAGATATTATTGATAAGGTTAGGGTAGAAGTAAGACCATTATTCAAGGATAGCAAAGATACAAAGGCAATATTCGGAAGGTATCTTAGGCTAAACTACATATTCAAAGACCCAGGAGACATAATTGTTGATAATTTGTATACCAACTTAACCAATAAGTTTGCTGAATTAAGAAGAAAAAGAGGCGCTATTACAAGAGCGGAATTGGAAGAGGTTGTAAATAGTGCAATAAGTAAAGGAAGTATTTTTTCTGGATTATCTTTATCCGTTGGTTATTCTAAAATAGAAAATGGTTATGTAGAAAATGAACAGAAAGTCAAAAAAAGAGATTTGATAATGGCAGGATTTAAAAAAGCCAAAAAAGATATAATGCGAGGATGGAGGAAAGCATATAGAAAGGAATTGATAATTAGTTGCATATTTAGTGCTAAAAGATGTCCTCAATGTGGACATCCAATGATGGCTAATATGATGGGGATATTTGGAATTGCATGTCCTGATTGTGGCTTTAATCCGTATGTGACAATGTTTATATTTTGTGAGTGCGGGGCGTATGAGGTTGTCAAAGCTCAGCCAGAATTAGAGGATGATAAGCAAATCCAATATTTAAAAGAATTCTTTGATGGTAGAGAAAGTGATGTGTGCAAAGTATGTGGGAAAAAATTGATTGATGAATATGTGGAAAATCGTATCTTTTATGCACCAATCCCATATCCGTATGAGGAAATAGATAATATAGATGAGATATACAAAAATAGTATATATTAATTACTGATTTATTGGCATAGAGCACTTAGGAGAAAATCTTAGGTGCTATTTTTTATAAAAATGGTGATATCGGAAAGGAGTAGACAAAAATTGAATAGAGTTTATTGTCACTGGTGTCACTGGTGGCAATGGCTCATGAACGAACCAGGAAGTCTATGTAAATTGGGTTGAAAACGGAGTAAACAGTGTTTATGGTGGAATTTATATTTCTTATGGTGATTATGAAATGACAGAGGATGTTATTTCTATACCGTGCGTTGAGGATGAACTTATTGTAAAATTTAGTGAAGTAAATGATAAGTTGGAAACTGTGGTAGAGGGTATTGTAGAGGTTCTTAATAAGATAGAAAGTCAATATATAGAACTTGAAATTTAGATTAGTGAGAAAAATTAAATTATAGCGATATGTGCAGGAAGGAGACAGTAGTATATTTCAGAAATGGAAACGAATTAGAGTAGTAATGATAAGTAGGCAATAAAAATATTATAAGGTGTTAACGAAAGGGGAAATCAAAGTTTTTGCTGGTTTTACGTGATTGTTTGCGGGATTTTTATTATGAGTTTTGAATAGGCAAACTTGATGGTTGGGTTTGATGGTCTATTTTGACTGGTAGTGTCCTCATTTTCTAAACACAAAACAGGGGTGTAATCTGGTCACGCCATTCAGTACCGGTATTGCCTGGGCGAATAAAGAAATCGATTGCGGAATCGTTCAAAATTCCGGTAACTGTTACTGGAGTATTTTAAATCATTGACCTTGCAATTGATAGATTTGATGGGACCACTTCATTCACCTTTCTGGAACCATGCTTTTCTACCATGACAAAAGGGTAAACGCTGTAATTCTTGTAAGTCATAAGGAGATTTGCGAAGGCTTTGAAAAATTCGTGTTTGAGTCTGGATATGTGAAAATAAGTTCATCCAGTTCTTTGTGGGCTACGATTGGTTTCCCAGCATTATGTGTATTGAACTGTATATATGGTTCTTTTTATTCCCGGAAAACCTCTAAGCAAAAAATGTATATTAGTTTTGGTAAAAACACATCTATTCATGCTGGACTGTGTAAAAGATAACCATGTGAATATGAAGACAGCTGGACTTAAGGAATAATTAATAGAGATTTAAAACATATGGAGTAAGAAGCAGACAGAATATAGAAGTTTTTTCATTTGAAAAGAATATTGTTAGTAGGAGCATAGACTGCACACAGATGTGTGGTTATATGCTCCTTCTTATATGGGATTGAAGTTCTTAAGAATCTTTTAGTTGCATCGATTAATGCTGCATTTACTGGTTTATGAAGGAGAAATTAGTAAAGATGAGAATAGTGGCGAGATGGGTAAAATGTACAGTATAAATTATGAGAATAGCGGAAAATATATTGACTCAGTATCAAATTATGGTATAATGAAATCAGAAAGGAGGTAGTCATGAATTATATAGATCAATTATCAAAAATGAATGATGAATTTGACAATCTTATGGTACAATTTGAATCCGAGTATTCAATTGAAAAGATTGTAGATGTGGTGAAGAAAATACCTGTGGAGTTAAGAGAAAAATCCATAAATCAATACCAGATTATAATTCGGAAGAACAAATGGTATTATCCAAGTTTATGCGATGTGGCTGATTTGCATCAATTCATGGAACGTTGGAGCGAGGTTCACAAAGAATATTTTTCTTTCGCTAGACAAGTGTTTGAAGAATTTAGTAAGAATAATTGTTCTTTAGACTGTCTCACTACAAAGGAAATATTGGACGAGGCAATTAGATCCGAGACTATGAGAGGTTGGGTTGGCAAAAGGTCTCCTTCGGGTTTGGATGCCCTTTTGCGACAGCGAGAAGAGATATTTACTTCTAGCAATATAAATCTATCTATGGACGAGGTAGATAATATTCTTGATTATTGGGGATTATATCATGATAGTGAGCACTTGTCAGCCGAACATGAGTTGATTCAACTGATGACTTCCGAGGATTACCAGGAAAAAAGAAACGAGGTTTTACGAAACTTTTGCCAGTATAATCTGGATAATCTTTTGGAAAAAGAAGAGTCGATTAAAGAGTGTCGCAATGTGGTCTCTGAGGATAATTTTGCAGAAGAACAACCTATTCAAGGGGCGGAGATACTTGAAGAGATAAGGGCTTTAAATTATCTTAATTTGAGTCTTGAGGTTAAATACAGTTTCAAAGGATTTGCAGGCTTAATGCATATGCTCGTTTTCTATGCATGTAAGTTAAAGACTGGAACTGAAAACGTATATGAAATGCTGAATAAGCTTAATTGATGAAAGGAGAATTACATATGAAGGTGTTAAATTGTGAAACTTCAAGAGTTGCTTGCCATTCGACTGGAATGATTTCTGGTCGTGTTGTTATCGTAAGAGGTCATTTGGATTTGAAAAATGTTCATACAGGCGACATAATAGTTGCTAAGCAGACAGACGTCAATTATACACCGCAGATGCTGATTGCTTCGGCCATCATAACAGAAGAGGGGGGAAGATTTTCACATGCTGCGACCTTTGCCAGAGAGAATCATATCCCGTGTCTTGTTGGATGTGTAGGCGTTATGGCTAAATTGACAAATGGAGATGTTGTTACGATTGACACACATAATAAACTTATTAGCGTAGCCTAAAGGAGAATGATATGAACAAGAATATTGTTGTTCTGGAGAATCTTTTATATGATTCTCCAGAACTGGGAAATAAAGTGAAAAACACAGCTATCTTGAGTAGAGAAGGAATCCGGGTTCCCCGTAGCATAGGTTTGAAATATGACATGTATGTGGAACAAATGAAAGATATGATTCCGCACATCAAGGATATCATTGTAAAAACGGATGATTATAGTGTAATGGCTGAAGAAATCTATGATTTTATCGTTAATGAAAGTTTCAAATATGCGGAGGATGTCTCAAATGCGATTGTGGAATACATGCCTAATGCAAAGTATTTTGCCGTGCGTTCTTCTGGGGCACCTTTTGTAAAAGGAAAGGAATTAATTGAAGACTCCAGTGGAGTATCGCTGGCAGGACAGTATGAGTCTTATCTTGAGGTTCCTGTCGAACACATTTCCAAGGCGATTATGTGTTGTTATGCTTCGTTATTTTCTGAGCGAGTTCTCCGTGCGTTTGATGTAAAAAATGACTTAGCATATTTGGATAGTCGTATGAGCGTTTTGATTCAAGAAATGTTCTCATCTGATTTGTGCGCTGTTGTGATGACGAAGGATCCTGTAGAACTAGAAGAAGTCTTTGGAATTGAAATAACATATGGAGCTTGCGAGGCATTGGTTTCTGGAAAGGTGCAAGGAGATCTATTCCTTCTGAATAGGCGAAATGGTGGTATTCTTGATAGGCAGATTGGTTCTAAATCATTTTGTATGAATCTTAAACCGTTTGATGGAAATGCAGCAGATAATGTAATTATTACAGAGACTCCGGATTATGAAAAGTCGATGTTCTCTGCTTCTCAAGAAATTATTTCAAAAATATTTGATATTGGAATGAAGATTGAGAATATTTTTGGCACTCCCCAAGATATAGAATTGGTAGTATTTAATAATGATATTGGAGTTGTTCAGACAAGACCAATCACAGCGAGAAGCAGTTAGATAAGAAAGAGGTAAAAATGAATAGTATATTTGATGATACAATTGCGGGAGTTAAGGAACTGTTAAACAGTAGCCTGACCACGAAAGCTGATGCACAGGATTTAAGTGATAATATAGGTGTATCCGTTGCTACAATGTACAGATATAAAAAGGAGCCAGAGCTAATTCCGTTCGGGATATTGTTAAAGATTAAAGAGTACTTAGGACATCCTATTAACACTCCTGATTATGTCTTGAAAAGCCCAAACGACTTTGTTGTTGCAGAGGAGCGTAGATTGAGTTTTGAACAATCCTGCTCAGGAGGATCTAGATATGTTGTTACTCCTATTTTTAGTGTGAATAGTGAAACAGAAGAGTTTACCAGGGCTGTTGCAAAGTATGATTATCCAGAGGCAACAGACGAACAAATCGAAAATCTTGTAAAAATTCGGCGAAAACGATGTGTTGTTTACAAAAAAGGTGAGTACAAAAGTTTCGAACTAATAGATGCAAGTAAGTATAGAGATTTCTATTTGGGAGTCAATAGATTTTCCATGTTATCGCAGGAATGTATTAATCGCCAAGTTGATGAGCTGGTAAAAAGTACTCTGCTTTCAAATGTTGAAAGGAGGATTTATTTGTATAATACGCCAGAGCTACCAGTAGTTTCGTGCTATGAAGTCGATACAAAGAAAAAGGCTTTTTTGAAATGTGTTGTTCGTGCAGATGATTTTGTCACAGAGTATACCAATGAGAATTCGCCGGAATCAGCTACAGAGATAAAAAAGATGTTTGACAAATTTTATGAAACAAAGACAAATCTAGTGACTCCAGAGGATGTTATTGATTTCCTTAAAAACCCTATGAAGTATCCTTTATTCTAGCTTCCAAAGGCGTATATAGACATAGAATTTGTTTGGATGTGGTGTGATTTTTATGGAACAGCAGATGTACTGTTGGTTCTATTAAAATATTTTAATTTATAATAATAAATTTAAAGGAGGATTTGTAATGAGTAGTGCATTATTGTTAATTGATTTTATCAATGAGAATGTGAGTTTTGAGGGTAAGATGGCAAAAAAAGGCTATCCGGACTATTGTCAGAAGAACAATACCCTGAGTAATGCGAAGAAATTGTTGTCTAAATTTAGAGAAAGCAATAATTTAGTTGTGCATGTAAAGGTTGGATTTTCGGAAGATTATAAAGAGCAGCCAAAGCAATCGCCCTTATTTGGTGCCGCTGATAAATTTCAGGCATTTCAATTAGGCGGATATGGATGTGAGTTTTGCGAAGAACTTACGCCTAATGAAGACGAGCCAATTATTATCAAACATAGAGTAAGTGCATTTTTTGGTACTCCATTGGAATTGGTATTGAGAAATAATAATATTACAGATTTATATATTTGTGGAGTGGCTACAGATTTGGCAGTTCAGGCAGCGGCCAGAGATGCTCATGATAGAGACTTTGTAGTTCACGTTGTGGAGGACTGTTGTGGTGCGGCTAATGAATCGGATCACACTACTTCTTTATTTCCCTTAAAGAAGATTTCACATGTCATTACATTAAATGAAGTAGAGATTTAGTCCTTATTTTTTTAGAGGCAGGAAGTTGTTCCTGTCTCTTTTTGGTATCGGCAAGGGTAATAAAGTAAACGTCAAATCATGCGCCTTGTCGAACTGACTTTTTTATGCCAAACTCTAAAGAACACGAAAAAACTAATAGTTTTTTAGAGGAGGCTACTAAAGCAATGGTCGATCAGAAGAAGGAAGAAGCGGATCGGAAATATAAAGAATTACAGAAGAAGCTTGAAGAACAAGCAGAGACTAAGATAAATTTGGACAAAAAGCATACGACTGTAGAAGAAAAGCACACTGAAGTGGTTGTACAGAGGACGAAGCTTGAGAGCATGAAGAAAAATCTTGTAGAGAATATAGCTACTTTAAATGCACTTGATGAAAATATCAAGAAACTGGCTGATGCTATAACAGAGTTTACAACGACAAGGGCTTCGTTAGAAGAAAAATCTAAAAAGGCTCAAAACGCTTTTACAGAAGCAAATGCTAAAATTGAACCTGTGGAAAAAGAAATCCAAAAAGCAGAAACTTTATATAAAAAATCAGTAGATGCCGTTGTAAAGGGATTAAGGGATAACGGATTCGATTCAGAGGAACAGGCCAAGACACTTTTTCTGGATGAAGATGAAGTTAATGAATTAAATAGTGTCTGCTGATTAAGCAGATATCCGCAACTTCCAGCTCTTACATCTGTTCCAGTCATGCCAGAAGCGGAACAGATGTAAAAGAGCGTGAAGTATTCGCCTCTGAATCCTGAAAAGATTCGTCACGAATACAGATAATGCGATAGAAGTCAACTGCGTTTCTTCCAGTTTTGTGGTAATGCAACTCATACCATAACAACGTTTGCTCAGGCTGAAGGTGCGCTCCACTTCGATTCTATTGGTATTATCCTGATACTCCTGTTTTTTATCAACTTTTGCTGTAGCGCTTAGTCTGCCCAGCTTTGGACCTGATAACCGGATTCCGTGTTCCTTGCAATAGCTCCTGTTTTCCCTGGTCCGGTATATCTGATCTGCCAGAACACGTTCCGGATAATAACCGGTACGCTGTCTGAATCGTTCTATTGCTTCAATCAGGCAGGTACTCTCGTTGTATGCCTCGAAAGATATTTTTTCGATACGCCCATAACCTTCGCTGTCAAGACTGAGATCAAATTTTGCACCAAATTCAACAGGTGCTTTGACCTTACCTCTGACGATCGGCCGGAGCCATGGTTGCGAAATACTTACAATGCGATGCTCCACAGAATGGACTCTGTTATCATACATATACTGTTGCTGTTCATACAGCCTGATGATGGTAAGATACAGACCGATATCCTTACCTGTCATGGCGTATCCATCACTCATGAACTGTTCCAGATAGCCAAGATCTCTTTTTACGTAGCCAAGCTGTCTGCGGAGTGCGCTGCGGATTTTCTTTGCCGTGCGCTTCCTGCTCTTAGCAAATGCAAGATACTCTTTTCTGGCACATTTACGGTATCTTCTTGGCAACTTAAGACCATAGCATTTACAAAAACGGTAAATCATGGTCTCCAGTTTTTCTCTTGATTCATTCAACAGTGAGATATCCTGCGGATAACGTATGTTTGCAGGCGCACAGGTTGCATCAAGGGTCAGCGTTCCTTTGTGTGTATCTTCTTTTGCAGTACCATCATCATTGGTTTTTCCTCCGGATAGCGGAGTATGGTCATCTTTGTCATCATCCTTATGCGCAAGAAGATACTCGTTTACTTCCATCAGCATTTCTGCGGAAATGCGTTTACGAAAAAGAACCAGTGTACTTGCATCAAACGGAGCTTCTTCCCGAAAGCCGGGAAGTTCGATAAAGTATTGCAGATACGGATTCTCAGCGATCTGCTCCACGAGTTCACGGTCAGAATACGGGAACTTGATCTGGATGATCAGAGCTCCTAACGCCATGCGAAGAGGCTTGGCTACATTACCGGTATCACTTGGGAAAAGTTCAGCGTATTTGGCTTCAAACGTATCCCATGGGATACGGTCAGCCAGTTTGATCCAGCGGTTATCCGGATTCATGTGGAGACCCAAAGGCTGGTTGAAATCAAGGAAGGAATGCTGCAGCTTGTCGATCGGTTTGTACATTGTTTTAGCCCCTTTATACTTAAAATCTGTAAGAAAACTGCAAGAAAAACGATTTGTTTTTGTCAAAATCCTTGCAATCATTATACCAGAAAATGGGGCAAAAGTCAGTAAAATCAAGTGTTTGCGGCTTAATCAGCAGACACTAATTAGAAATGAAAAAATAGAAGTTAGTCGTGCGAAGTTGTTGCGTGAGTTTCTCAGTAGAAGTTACTTATGCAGTCAACTTCAATCAACTTCCAATCAACCTGTGAAAACTTGTTCAAAATTTTTTGAAAAAAGTTTGTAAGAGATTGTCAGTTAATGCCATGTAGTAAGTAGAGGAACTTGCATAAGAAGTTCAAAATTCAGTCTTTTAGATGAAATAATTGCAATGAGCATAGTTATTATGACATCAAATCAATTGTAGAGGAATTGAAAGAACCAACAAAAATTGAAAGGGGTAAATACAAATGATTGATTTTACACAATTGGGAATAAATTCGATACAGAAACAAATAAATCCCAGAGATATTTTTATGGCATTGACTGGAAAAGATAATAAATATCAGTATCCTAGAGATGTGCAGGGAGAAGTATGGAAACAATGGTTCAATGTAAGACAAAATAAAGATACAATCATCAAGATGAATACGGGTAGTGGAAAAACTTTAGTTGCATTGCTGATTCTACAGAGTTGTTTGAATGAAGGCGTTGGACCTGCTTTATATGTTGTACCTGATAAGTTTTTAGTTGAACAGGTAAAGACACAAGCAGATGCATTAGGAATAAAAGTAACTGATACTGAAAACGATTTAGATTATCAACGGAAGAAAGCGATCCTTGTTATAGGAATACAGAAACTGGTAAATGGAAAAAGTATATTTGGTTTAAGAGAAGAAAATAACTATCCAATAGGAAGCGTTGTAATTGATGATATGCACGCGTGCATATCATGCATACAAGAACAGTTTTCTATTACTGTACCAAGAACGAACGTGCTATATAATCTTATTGCTAATCTATTTTATGATGACATGAATGCGCAGGCAGAAGGAAGATTTAATGAGATTGTCAATTCGCAGAATACATTTGACAACATGATGGTACCATTCTGGTCATGGCAAGAGAAAATTACGCAGGTTTATCAGATATTAGCTTCAAATAGAGAAAATGATGCAGTAAAGTTTAAGTTTGATTTGATAAAAGATTGTTTGAAATTGTCACATTGTTATATTTCTGCAAAAGAAATAAGCATAATTCCTAATTGCACACCTATACAAAAGATAACAAGTTTTGATGAGGCAAAACGCAGAATCTATATGAGTGCAACTTTACCAGATGATAGTCCTTTTTCAACTGTTATGGGGTTGGATTTTGATAAAAAAATGACAGTAATATCA
>ERZ507073.1115-NODE-1115-length-18455-cov-4.032174_pt1 | contig 18455 bp, 15 predicted proteins | sample MGYA00512290_ERZ507073 | MGnify/ENA metagenome assembly ERZ507073 | reverse complement strand
AATAATAAAGTCATAGTCATGGCACTTTTGCTGGCTCAGCTCGGTGAGCAGGTCGAACACATTGGCGCATTGGAAACTCATCCTGCCCTCCAACCCGTTGCGCCGGGCGTTTTCAGCGGCCATGTCGATGGCGGTCTGGGAGATGTCCACACTGGTGACGTGCTCCGCGCCACCCATGGCCGCGTTCAGACCGAAGGAGCCGGTGTGGGTAAAGCAGTCCAGCACCCGCTTGCCTGCGGCGATGCGGGCCACTGCCGCCCGGTTATACTTCTGGTCGAGGAAGAAGCCGGTCTTCTGTCCGTTCTCCACATCCACCAGATAGCTTACGCCGTTTTCCACGATCTCCGTCACGGCGCTTTCCGGGGCAGGCAGACCCTCAATGGGGTACCAGCCCTTGCCCTCCTCCAGTCCTTCCCGGAGCCGGATGGACATATCGTTTCGCTCATAGATGCCCCGGATGTCCTCGCCCATCTCGCGCAGAACGTCCAGCAGGGCGGCAAACACCACGTCCTTCACCCGCTCCATGCCCAGGGAGAGCACCTGCACGGACAGGATCGTGTCATACCGATCCACCGTCAGACCGGGCATCTGGTCGGCCTCGCCATGGATCAGGCGGCAACACTTGAAGTCGGAGCCGGGCATGACCGTCCTGCGGTAGCGCAGAGCGTACTCCACCCGGCGGCGCCAGAAGGCGGCGTCAAACCGGTCGTTGGCGCTGCGGGAGATGAGCCGGACGGTGATCTTGGAGGCATCGTTGTAAAAACCGGTACCCAGATAGGCGCTGCCCGCCAGCACATCCACCAGACCGCCGTTCTCCGGCGTGCCCTCCATGCGGCGGATCTCCTCGCCGTACACCCACGGGTGGCCTCCCTTGACGGCCCGCTCCGCCTTGTTGGTGACATATACCTTGGGATAACTGCGCTCCTGCTTCATCGTCGTCTCTCCTTCCAGGTTGTGATTTATCCTGATTTAACCTGCAAATTGTACCACAGCCCGGCGCTTTCTTCAACAAAAATCGGCTGATACGCAAAAACTGACGCTGTTTTCACAAGAAGCGCTTGAATTTCCACAGGGCAGGGCATATAATATGTGAGCTTGTGAGAAAAAGTATATTTAATCGTTCGGTTTATATAGGCTTCCCCTTGGGGAGTGAGCCCGAAACAGGAATGCGCCAGCGGCGCATTCCCGGGCAAGTGCTGTAACCGCCGAAGGCGCTCCAAAAAAGGCTGTTGCCGCAGACGGCTGATGAGGGGCAGGTCCAGGGCAGATCTTCCTTTGCTGCCACCTTCCCCTCAAGAGGGGATTCCCCACAGTGTGGGGAAATGTCAGCGGAGCTGACAAAAGGGTCGGAAGGCTTTGATTAGCGCGCCGAACGATCATCCGTAAAACTATGGCTGTCATAGGAGGCCGTTTTCCATGATCATTACCGAATTAAAAAGCCGGCTGAAGCCCGGCTGCCGCGCCCATCTGGTGGGCATTGGCGGCGTGTCCATGGCCCCGCTGGCCGAAGTGCTGCACGGCATGGGCGTCATCGTCTCCGGCTCCGATATGAAGGAGAGCAAGACGGTGGAACACCTGCGCACTCTGGGCATCCAGGTCATCATCGGCCACTTTGCCGAAAACGTGCAGGGCAAGGATCTGGTGATCCGCACCGCTGCCGTCCACGATGACAACCCCGAGATCGCCGCCGCTCATGCCGCGAACATCCCCGTCTACGAGCGGGCTCAGGCCTGGGGCGCACTCATGACCGACTATAAGCACGCCCTGTGCATCTCCGGCACCCACGGCAAGACCACCACGACCTCCATGTGCACCCATATTATCATGGCCGCCCAGATGGATCCCACCGTCATGATCGGCGGCACCCTGCCGCTGCTCCACGCCGGCCACCGGGTGGGCAAGGGAGACACCATCATCCTGGAGAGCTGCGAATACTGCAACTCCTTCCTGTCCTTCCGCCCCACCACCGCCGTCATTCTGGACATTGAGGCCGATCATCTGGATTTCTTCAAGGATCTGGCCGATGTGGAGAACTCCTTCCGCCGTTTTGCCGATCTGGTGCCCGCTGAGGGCGGCGTCATCGTGGCCAATGCCGACGACCGCAACACCATGGACACGCTGGACGGTCTGGACCGCAACATCATCACCTTCGGCATGGGCAGCTATGCCGACGTCTACTGCGAGAATCTGGAATACGTCAACGGCGTGGGTCAGTTCGACCTGATGCAGGACGGCAAAAAGCTCACCCACATCGAGCTGAGCGTGCCCGGCAAGCACAACGTGAAAAACGCGCTGGCCGCTGCCGCCGCCGCCCTGACCGTGGACGCCCCCGCCGAGGCCATTGCCGCCGGTCTGCACGCCTTCCGGGGCGCGGAGCGCCGCTTCCAGTTCAAGGGCGAGTATCACGGCGCCATGATCTACGACGATTACGCCCACCATCCCGGTGAGCTCCATGTGCTGATGGACACCGTCCGGACGCTGGGCTATGAGCGCATCATCTGCGCCTTCCAGCCCCACACCTACACCCGCACCAAGGCGTTGTTCGGCGACTTTGTCCGGGAGCTGGGCCGTCCCGACATCACCCTGCTGGCGGAGATCTACGCCGCCCGGGAGAAGAACACGCTGGGCATCTCCTCCAAAGACCTGGCCGAGCGCATTCCCGGCGCGGAATACTGCGCCACGCTGGACGACGTGAAGCGCCGCCTGGAGGAACTGGCCAAACCCGGCGACCTCATCCTGACCGTCGGTGCCGGTGATATCTACACCGTCGGCGAGGCAATGGTCAAGGACGCCGAGAGCGAGATGCAAAACAGCTGAGTTTTAACAGTTTAGATCAAAAGGCTCTGACGACCGTCAGAGCCTTCAGCCTGTTAAAAAAATCCTATCTTCGATATTTGCACGCAAGAGCCTCGCAGAGTTCCGCCCCAGTCCTTTGCACTAATTTCGCCCAAGGCGCAAAAGAGAAGTATAAAGCTGAAATCCGCCCTTCTGAATAAGATCAGAAAGGCGGATTTCACTGTTTTGCTCACTTTTTCCGGCGAAACGGACCCCATGCGGGGCCCCGGCCGGTGATGCGGACGGACTGGTATTCCTTGCGGAACTCCTCCCGATCCTTTTTCTCCTGCTCCTTCCGGTATGCCTTTGCCTGGGCGCGGCTGGCCTGGAACCAGTCAAAAAGCTGCTGCTCCCGCTCCGGCGTCAGAAGTCTGCGCGGCAGCATATTGGAGGTGGTGCCGCTGTTATAGACAAAGATGCAGGCCTTTGTCCTGCGCAGCATTGGCGTGCGCGCCCATGCGACCTCCGTCCGGCTCTCGCCCACGGTCACGCTCCAGCCCTGGGCGTCAAATTCATAGGTGACCGGGTCGATGGAGTCCAGCTGACCCTTGTAGTTGACCCGCACCAGCACATTCCACGCGAGCACCCCCGCGACATAGATCCCCAGCGGCCAGAACACCCCCTTCAAGGTGAAGTTCTTGGCCGCCGCTTCGATCAAAATGCAGATAACGACCGCGGCCCCCGCCATCAGTCGGTAAGCGCGGCGGGCGCTCTCCGTACTGCCCTGCAAATATTCCTCCCGCGTGACGCCGGTAACGGTCAGCGTAAATGTTTCCTCTGTCATTCCGTCTCTCCTCACATCTGTCTCTGGTGGTTTCTGAACGCTTGCCCGCAGATCGTCCGCCGACGCCATACTCCGGCCCGGTCTGCATCTCGGTCAGTTTTTCCTTCCCCCTTGTTTCGCCGCAGGGAGCACTTCGTTTAACAATAGCAAAGAATGGCTCACTTTTCAATAGTCCAGCCCAGATAAAAGGCCCCGCCGCAGAGAAATCTGCGGCGGGGCCTGCGTGCAGCCGTGAATGCGGCGTGTACGCTCGAAATGCCTGTATTTCTGGACAAAATGCAAATCACTTTCCCCGGAACGAGAAATGCTTCTCCTCCTTCCACTTGGGGATAGATGCAACGAGTGCGATCAGAACGCCGACAATGACGACGGCCATAACCGGAAGTCGGTCTTTTATGGGATAACTGGCCGTCCCGATCGCCGTAGAGCGGCTGGCGGGGACAGCGATACTGTCCCGGGCGGAACAGTAGTCCCGCAGGGCCTGCCGCAGCTCTGTGCCGGTACGCTCAAAGGAGTAGGCCGGATAGCCCATAGACCCGTCAAACAGGGCAGGGACACTCACCACCATATAGGTGCTTTGGCAGTCGGTGAGCTCCAGCTCCTGTCCGTCATAGCGGATGTACTGGAGCCGCTCCCCCTCCGGGGCGGACACATCATACTCCCAGCTGAAGCCGCCCACCTGTGGAAAGCCGTCCCAGGCAGAGGTCGCGTCGATTTGCTCCGACTCATTGCGGCTCAACTTCGACACCCCCTGCTCCAGCAGGGCGGCAAGGTCGGCGACGGTGAGCCGAGCCGTAACCAGCTCGGCATTTTCCGGGACGACGCGCTCCACATCACTCTGGAACACCGCTCCCTTCTCCAGCGTGCCGGTCATCACGCCTGCGGGGAGGATCGCCATCTGCGCCCCGGTCTCCTCCAGCGCCGCGTCAGCCAGCAGGTCGCCCAGCGCAGACTCGGAACAGCCCGCGCCCAACGCGCCCTCCGCAGTGAAGTCGCTCTGCGCCTGCGTCAGCGGCTTTTCGATGGCAGCGGCACCGGTGACGCAGATCGACAGTATAAGCAGTGCTGTCAGCAGCAATGGGAAAAATCCGCGGTATTTCATAAGGGGGCCTCCTGCCCGGACTGGGCCAGCTGGCGCCATGCGCCGGGGGTCATATGGACAATGCGTTTGAAAATGCGGTTCATCGTCCAGGCGGTAGAGTAGCCCACCCGCTGGGCAATGTCGCTGATGGACTGATCGGTGGAGGCCAGTAGCTCTTTGGCCTGGCGCACCCGCTTCTCATGGATGTAATCCGGCACGTTCTGACCCGTCTCCCGCTTAAAAATACGGGAGATATAGGAGGGACTCAGAGACAGGGAGTCGGACAGCATGGCAATGGACAGATCGGGACAGGTGTAATTTTCGTCCAGGAACGTCAGGATCTTTTTAGCCGTATTGGAGCACTCATGCTGGCGCGGCTCGGAACGGGTGACGAGGAACTGGAAGAAACGGTGGATCAACGCATTCAGCTCGTCCAGCGTCTCGCAGGTCTCGATGCCCTGCCGCCAGTCGGTAGAGGCCACACTGACGGCGGAAATGGTGTTGGAGGTGGCAACCTCCTCTGCCGTTCCAAGACACAGCTTCATGATGTTCTTCAGAGTAGAGATGCTGTAGCCGTTGTTGTTCAGCGCATAGCGCTCCAGCTCGTAAATGGCCTGTTCCGCCCGCTCGAAGTCCTCGGCCAGCAGGGCGGAGTAGTAGTTCTTTTCCATATCCACCGGCGCGGCGTGGGGCGTGGAAATGAACTGACCGAAATCCGCCGGTCCGAGCACCGGCTTGGAGGAACCGATAAAATCGCTGTACTCCCGCAGGGTGAGCAGCCATTCGTAGGTGTTGTGCGTCTCGGCCACATCGGTGAACGGAGTGGATACGGCCACCGCCAGCGAAACATTAAAGGACTCCGCCAGCTCCCGCACCACATCGCCGCAGGCATCGCAGAGCCCATCCACCATACGCTCCAGCTCTGCCCGGGGCGTATCCGGGGTGGTGCCGTTCAGATTGACCAAAAACACGCAGCTGTTTTTCTGCTCCACGCTGTGGGTGGTGTGGGTCTGGTTGAGCATGGTGTCAAAGGCATGGTTCACCACATCGTACATCCGCCGGAGATCCTTCAGCAGCAGCCGCCCGTCACAGTTGCTGAGCATATAGGATTCGTAATCCTCCAGCCGGACATGGACCAGACAGTAGCTTGTCCAGCGGTAACCGAAGGCCTCGCTGTGCAGGATCGACTGGAGCCGCTCTCCCAGATTTTCCACCACCTGCGTGTGCGAGTTATCCGCCAGCAGACGCCCCAGCAGACGCTCCACGCTCATGGCGTTGAACTCCTCGTTCTGCTTTGCAAAGCGGCGGCACAGCAGCTCAAACTGATCGCCCGTGTTCAGTCCGTCCAGCTCCTCCGCCAGCTTTTGGGGCAGCAGCTGACAGGACTTATGGAAGGAGAAGCGGTATTTTTTCAGCCCGGTGACCACAGCAGCGGCAGCGCCCATGGCAGCAATGAGCAGCAGCAGTGTAGCTCCGCCCCGGGGCATGGCAGTTCCCGCCGCAAGGACAAGCGCACCAAATGCCAGAGCGATCATCAGTGTACTCAGAAAAACCGGGAATAGATTGTTGCGCTTTTGCTTCATAGAAAATGTCGTTCCCTTTCCGCCGGGCAGCGCCCTGCCACGATATCATACTATTATATAAATTCATTATAATTATAGCTCACCTGTGACGCTGCTTTCAAGAAATCCGCCCAAAATGAGTGACAACCGTTGGTTGTTTCAGTGTAACATTTTGTATAAAAAATTGGCAGAATCTCATGTTTTGTCGAAAATATACGCATAATAGTCGGTTAATGAGTGCGTGCTTCAGAATATCACACTGTCATTCATCGTTTTGCCACCCTCTTTCTGACCGGATCTGGCACTGCTCTTCCAGCACTCAGGGCGGGATTTGACACCCAGGTCATTTCTTCTACCTTGCGTTTGACATCCGACCAATTTATACTGCGAACCATGATCGAGCGGCCGCCCAGACCCCGCCAACGCTGGCCGCTGGTTTCCGTCCCCTCCGACATCAGGCGTCGGTCCCACACCATATAATATAATCTGGAACGCAGTGCTGACGGCGGCTGAGGACGCAAACCGAACCAAACCAAATGAGGAGGAAACACAATGAAAAAAGAAGGCATCTTCAAACGCATTGCCGGCCTGACTCTTGCGGCCACCATGGTGTTCTCACTGGCGTCCTGCGGCGGCAGTGCCGACAGCGGCAAGTCCAATGCGGGCTCCCAGAGCGGCGCAGCCACCAGCACAGCTGCCGGTCAGATCGACACCGAGGCTTCCATCGCGGTCGGTTCCACCGCTCAGCAGTTCCTCGGTCACTTCGACATCTGCCAGCTGTTCAGCACCGAGTGCTCCACCGCCGCCGGCTACCTGCTCTATGACCAGTTGTTCAGCATCGGCTCCGACGGCAAGTGGTATTCCGACATTCTGAAGAGCTATGAGTGGTCCACGGATGCCGAGAACCAGCTGGTGCTCACCCTGAAGGACAACATCTACTTCTCCAACGGCGACCAGATGACCATGGAAGACGTGCTCTACTCCATGCAGCGCTTTGCCCAGTCTCCCCGCGGCGCCACCAACTTCACCGTGGTGGACTTCGACAACTCCAAGATCTCCGACGACGGCATGACCCTGTACTTGCAGTACACTCAGCCCTACGGCCCCTGGCAGTCCGGCCTGAACATCTTCGTCATGGACAAGTCCTTCGTCGAGGGCCTGGGCGACAGCCCCGACTGGTTCTCCAAGGATTCCGTCTGCGGCTCCGGCCCCTACACCGTGAAGGAGAGCACCACCGACGTGTCCATCACCTTTGAGCGCCGGGACGACTGGTGGATGAAGGACGAGGCCGACGAGGGCGTCGCCTCCGCCAAGGAGATCACCATTTACAAGTACACCGACGACACCACCATGATGGCCGACTACATGAACGGCGTCATCGACGTGGCCATCAACCTGACCGCTGACGACTGCGACGAGATCGCCGCCGACTCCAGCCTGGGCACCTATGTCCCCGTCAGCTCCAACGCCTCTGCTGTCATCGTCCTCAGCCCTGAGAACGAGATCCTGAAGAACGACAAGATCCGCGAGGCCATCTGCCTGGGCACCGACGGCGCCGCCATTGCCGATCAGGCCTGGGGCATTCTGGCCACTCCCTCCAAGTCCACACTGAACGAGTCCAACCCCTACTTCAAGGACGGCCACGCCTACACCTATGATCCCGACGCCGCCAAGAAGCTGGTCGAAGAGTCCGGCATTTCCAACCCGGAGCTGACCTTCGTCACCAACACCGCCGGCACCTCCACCAAGATCGCCGAGAGCTTCCAGTATTACATGGAGCAGATCGGCATCAAGGTCAACGTGGAGAGCTTTGACCAGTCCACCGCCGTTGCCGACTACTGGACCCAGTCCGGCGGCACCGACTTCTTCATCAACGGTGCGGCCATCGCCACCGCCACCAACGAGGCCGCCGACGTCTACACCTTCTACCGCGACAGCTTCGCCTACAAGTGCACCGCCCAGAGCGATCCCGAGATCATCGACCTGCTGGAGAAGGGCCGCGGCACCACAGACGACAGCGAGCGCGCACAGATCTACAGCGACGTGCAGGATTGGTTCTATGACCACCACAGCATGGTTCCCGTGGGCCAGTGGAGCACCGCTTATGCCTACAACTCCCGTATCGGCACCTGCGACATTCCCATCACCGGTTCCCCCTCTCTGCGGAACATCTCTGTGATCGGCTGATCGCATCCGACGCAATGTGACCTTTCGCTCCCGTCCGTCCCATCGGACGGACGGGAGCAGGCCCAGAGCACCGCAAATAAGGAGGAAACAATATGATAAAGTATATCCTCAAACGCCTGCTCCAGATGATCCCCGTACTGATCGGTGTTATGATCATCGTCTTTTCCCTGAGCTATCTGATGCCCGGCGACCCGGTGCTCAACCAGATGCCGGACAACTACACTCAGGAGCAGTATGACGAGGTTCAGCATGAAATGGGTCTGGATCAGCCCTTTCTGGTCCAGCTCGGACAGTACATCTGGGGTGTGGTCACCCGGTTTGATCTGGGCACCTCTTACATGACCAACCGTGCCGTCACCACCTCTATCGCCGAGCGCGTGTGGGTGACGATCCGCCTGGGCGTGCTCAGCGTCGGTGTGACGGTCCTTCTGGGCATCCCCTTCGGCATCATCTCTGCCATCAAGCAGAAGACCGCACTGGATTATACGGTCTCCATTCTGGCCGTTGTGCTCGCCTCCATTCCCGGCTTCTGGCTGGCGCTGGAAGGCATCGTGGTATTCAGCATCAAGCTGGGCGTTCTGCCGGCCAGCGGACTGAGTACACCGGCTCATTATGTGCTGCCTGTGCTGGCCAGCGGCATGATGAGTCTCGCCGGCACCACCCGTATGACCCGCTCCAGCCTGCTGGAAGTCATCCGTCAGGACTATATCCGCACCGCCCGGGCCAAGGGCCTGCGCGAAATGGCCATCGTGCGCAAGCACGCCCTCAAGAACGCGCTGATCCCCGTTATCACCATGATTGGCGGTCAGGTGTCCATGGTCATCGGCGGCAACGTCATCATTGAGAGCATCTTCAACATCCCCGGCCTCGGCTCTCTCATGGTGACCGGCATCAACAACCGTGACTATCCCACGATCATGGGCATCACCCTGGTGATCGCCATCTTCGTGTGCTGCATGAACCTGCTGGTCGATCTGGCCTACGCCGCCATCGACCCGCGCATCAAGGCTCAGTTCTCCGGCGGAAATAAGCGCCGCAAGAAGGCCGCAAAGACTGAGGAGGTGAAGGCATGAGCGTCCGCACAAAGGAAAAGAAGGCTGCCGCGCCTGTCGACACGCTGAAGAAGCGCAGCCAGCTCTTTGAGATCTGGGATCGACTCAGAACGAACAAGCTGGCCATGGTGGGCATGGGCATCGTGATCGTCCTCATCCTCTGCGCCATCTTCGCCGACGTCATCGCCCCCTATGGCATCAACGATCAGAACCTGAGCGAGCGGCTCATGTATCCCTGCCTCGCCCACCCGCTGGGCACCGACAACAACGGCCGCGACATTCTGAGCCGCATCATCTACGGCGGCCGGATCTCCCTGCTGGTCAGTCTGATGGCCGTTGTCTGCTCCGTGGTCACCGGCGGCCTGATCGGCGCCATCTCCGGCTACTTCGGCGGCAGGATCGACACCGTCATCATGCGTCTCATGGATATGCTGATGGCCATTCCCGGCACCCTGCTGGCCATCTGCGTCAGCTCCATGCTGGGCAACGGCATCTGGCAGACCGCCGTAGCCGTGGCCGTGGGCGGCATCGCCCCCAGCTGCCGCATGATGCGCGCCACCGCCCTGAGCATCCGGGGTGAGGAGTACATCGAGGCCGCCAAGGCCTGCGGCTCCCGCAATCTGCGGGTCATCCTCACCCACGTCATCCCCAACTGTCTGGCCCCCATCATCGTGGACTGCACCCTGCGTCTGGGCGGCAACATCATGATGATCTCCGGCCTGAGCTTCATCGGCCTGGGCGTTCAGCCGCCTACGCCGGAGTGGGGCTCCATGCTGAATGCGGGCCGCGAATTCATCCGCAAATTCTATCCCCTCATCACCTTCCCCGGCATCGCCATCATGCTGACCATGTTCGGCTTCAATATGTTCGGCGACGGCCTGCGGGACGCGATGGACCCGAAACTGAAGGACTAAGGAGTAATGGATTATGAATGAACTGGAAATTAAAGATCTGACGATCCATTACATCACCCGCTCCGGCACCGTCCGGGCCGTCAACAACGTCAGCTTCTCCATTGGCAAAGGTGAAACCCTCGGCCTGGTGGGCGAGACCGGCGCCGGCAAGACCACCACCGCGCTGGGCATCCTCCGGCTGGTGCCCAATCCCCCCGGCAAGATCATCGGCGGCGAGATCCTCTTTGAGGGCAAGGACGTCATGAAGATGACGGACGAGGAGCTGCGGGAAATGCGCGGCGGCAGTATCTCCATGATCTTTCAGGACCCCATGACCGCCCTGAACCCGGTGCTCACCGTCGGCGATCAGATCGCCGAGATGATCGCCCTCCACTCCGACTGCTCCAAGAGTGAGAGCATGGAGCGGGCCAAGGAAATGCTGAAGACCGTCGGCATCGCCCCGGAGCGGGCCGGTGAGTTCCCGCATCAGTTCTCCGGCGGTATGAAGCAGCGCGTGGTCATCGCCATTGCGCTGGCCTGCAACCCGGCACTGTTGCTGGCGGACGAGCCTACCACTGCTCTGGATGTGACCATTCAGGCTCAGGTGCTGGAGATGATCAAGGAGCTTCAGGAGAAGCAGGGCACCTCCATGCTGCTCATCACCCACGACCTGGGTGTGGTGGCGGAGACCTGCGATAAGGTGGCCATCATGTACGCCGGCGAGATCGTGGAGTACGGTACATTGGAGCACATCTTCAACCATGTGCTCCACCCCTACACCAAGGGCCTGTTCGACTCTCTCCCCTCTCTTGACCGGGATGTGCACCGCCTGCACCCCATCGACGGCCTGATGCCCGATCCCAGCAATCTGCCGGAGGGCTGCAAATTCCACCCTCGCTGCCCCTGGGCCACCCCGGAATGCAGCCAGCGGGAACCCGCGCTGAGCGAGATCGAACCGGGCCATCTGGTACGCTGCCTGCTGGCAGAAGGAAAGGAGCGGGCAGAACATGAGTAACGAACTGCTTCAGGTCGAACACCTGAAAAAATATTTCAAGACCCCCGGCGGCTATCTGCACGCCGTGGACGACGTCAGCTTTACGCTGGACGCAGGCAAGACTCTCGGCGTCGTGGGCGAGTCCGGCTGCGGCAAATCCACGCTGGGCCGCGCCATCCTGGGTCTCAATGAGGCCACTGACGGCAAGGTGCTCTTTGAGGGCCGGGACATCACTCACCTGAAGGGCGGCGCCCGCCGCAAGACCTATCAGGATCTGCAGATCATCTTCCAGGATCCCTTCTCCTCTCTGGATCCCCGAAAGTCCGTCTGGGATCAGATCGCCGATCCCCTGCGCATCAACCACGCCTACAAGGACAAGGATGAGCTGAAGAAGCGGGTCAGCGAGCTGATGGACACGGTGGGTCTGGCCCGCCGACTGACCTACTCCTACCCCCACGAACTGGACGGCGGCCGCCGTCAGCGCATCGGCGTGGCCCGGGCGCTGGCGCTGAACCCCAAGTTTATCGTCTGCGACGAGCCGGTGTCCGCCCTGGATGTGTCCATTCAGGCCCAGATCCTGAACCTGCTGCAGGACCTGCAGGAGGAACGGGGACTCACCTATATGTTCATTACCCATGACCTGTCGGTGGTCAAGCATATCTCCGACGCCATCATGGTGATGTATGTGGGCTGTGTGGTGGAAAAGAGCCCCTCCAAGGCGCTGTTTGAAAAGCCGCTGCACCCCTACACCAAAGGACTTCTGTCCGCCATTCCCATTCCTGTCATCAACAGGGATAAGAAGCGGGTCATCATGAAGGGCGAGATCAGCTCCCCCATCGACCCCAAGCCCGGCTGTCGGTTTGCCACCCGCTGCCCCTTCGCCACGGACATCTGCCATCAGCGGCAGCCCGCGCTGGAGGAAGTGCAGCCCGGCCACTTTGCCGCCTGCCACCGCGTCCGCGAGATCAACGATCTGTAAAATCAAAGGAGGATAACCATTATGACAAACGAAGAACTGGTTCAGAAGCTGGACGAAATGCAGCTGAAGATCGACCGTCTGGAGGCCGTTACCATCTGCGCCAACCTGATGAGCCGCTATGTCAACTATCACGCCGCCTTTCGCCACAAGGACTATGTGGAGTTCTGGGCCAAGCGGGACGACGACATTCTGGAGATGCCCTGGGGCAAGTATCTCGGCTTCGAGAACGTGAAGAAGTGCTATCTCGATCACCATTTTGACCGCGGCGACGAGGGCGCCGAGGAGAAGATGAAGGGCGCCGTGTTCTTCCATCATCTGGACACCCCCATCATCGAAGTGGCCGCCGACGGCAAGACCGCCCGCGGTGCCTGGTGGTCCCCCGGACACGAGACCTTCCCCCGCGGCGACCGTGAGCCCGGTCAGGGTGCCATCTGGGCCTGGAGCAAGTATGGCGCGGACTTCATCAAGGAGGACGACGGCTGGAAGATCTGGCGTATGCGCATTTATCCCATGTTCAAGACTCCCGTGGGCACCAGCTGGACCGAGTGGAGCCAGTTCTCCGGCCCCATGGATCTCTCCGAGTTCCCGGAGACCGACGCCCCCTGCACCGATACTCCCTGGTATATGGGCGTCAACTCCGTCTATCCCGCCGATCAGCCGGAGCCTCCCGTGCCCTACAACAGCTATTCCGACCTGAAGAAGACCTTCTTCGGCGATATGATCTGATCTGAATTGACAGTTTACTTCATTTTTTCTCCTATTTTTCTCTAAATTCTCCCCCAAAACACATCAAGGCCCGCAGCTGCGGGCCTTGATGTGTATTCAGAGCGATCCAGAAATGAGGAACCAAGATGCAGAATTTTGCAAAAATTTTCGACATTGACCATCTGGGACTGGAGCTGGGCGGCAAGGCCGTTTCCGCTGTGGGCCCTGACGGTCAGACCATCCAGCGCGTTCAGTGGACGCCGGAGCTGACCGAGGCCCTGTGCGCGCTCATCCGCGCCGAGCTGCCCGCCGATCCCGCCGCACCGGTCGCCCACCGGGGCAGCGCTCCTATGTGGGTCATGGGCGCGGCTATGGCCGCCATGTACCCCCACCCAAACCACTTTCTGCCCCCGTTCGACGGAGTATGCCTGACGCTGCATAACCTTCCCCAGGGGGAGTTTGACCCGGCAGCCGAAGTGGAGTTCACTGTGGAGCGTATCGGCGACATGCTCTATGTCACCTACAAGGCGGACGACCCCAATAAGCCCCAGCTCTACGGCGGCGGCCACCACAGCTACAACCCGGAACTGATCCCGCTGATCCGGGCCCCCATCGCCGGGACGGATACCCACGTCTGCCTGCGGGGCAACAGTTCCTACAATGTCACCATGTCCATCGCCACGGCCTATTTTAAGGACTGCAAAAGTCTGTCCATTCTGGGCGGCGGCCCCAACGGGCCGGACAAGGGCTATTTCTGCTGTATGTCCCGCACCCCGGAGCGAAAGATCGGGGATATGACCGCCGCAAAAGCCGACGTCTGAGCAGATGGAAAAGAGGCGGAAGATCTGTCCGGAAACCATCGTCCAAAGCCAATCCAAATAGGCAAAATAAGAACAAGTCCAGCTTTCACCGGACTTGTTCGACAGACTGAGGCGGGACGCCCGATGGGCGTCCCGCCTCTTTTGCGAGAAATTAAGGACGAAGTCCCATGCCGCCCTCCAGCGTCAGGGTCTCGCCGGACATATACTTGAAGTCGGGCATAGCCAGCTGGACGCAGACACGGCCGATCTCCAGCTCGGCGTCGCCATAGTGTCCCATGGGAGGCATCTTCACGTTGGCCTTGAAGGCGTCGGGATAGGCCTTCTGGAAGTTCTCCAGCTGAGCCGTCCAGGCCAGCGGGCAGACGATGTTGACGTTGATGCCGTCCTTGCCCCACTCGGTGGCGGCCACGCGGGTCAGGCCGCGGATACCCTCCTTGGCGGCGGCATAGGCGCACTGGCCATAGTTGCCGAACAGGCCCGCGCCGGAGGCGAAGTTCACCACGCTGCCCTTGGACTCGGCCAGATAAGGATAAGCGGCCTTCATATAATAGAATGCAGCGTACAGGCCGGAGTAGAGGGCCAGATCGAACTGCTCCGTGGTGTGGTCTGCCAGCGTCACGCCGGAGGCGGAAGCCTGGGCGTTGTTGATGAGCACCTGAATGCCGCCGAAGGTGTCAACCGCCTGCTTGACTACATTGGCCGCAATGGCCTCGTTGTCGTTTCCGGCGGCGATGTCCGCCTGAACCGTCAGAACCTTGACGCCGTACTTGGCCTCCAGCTCCTCTTTTGCAGCCTGCAGCTTCTTCACATTGCGTCCGGTGATGACGATGTTGGCCCCCTCCTTGGCATAAGCGGTGGCAATGCCATAGCCGATGGAGCCGCAGCGGCCGTCGCTCAGCACAGCGCGGCCCGCACCTGTGATAATTACAGTTTTACCAGTCAAAAAGCCCATAGTCGATTTCTCCTTTTTTCAGAAAACTATTGACGAATTTCATCGAATGGTGCTATATTTTCTTAAGCACTTTTATGAATGTCTTTATTCTAACAAGGCACACATAAAATGCAAGGGCAAAACCGCAAGATTGCAAACGCCGCACAAAAATCAGGGAAATCTTTGTGTCAGAGGGACAAACGCCGCTCCATTTCCCGCAGCAGTTCCTTCTCCACGGGCAGCAGATCCCGGGGACGGTAGGCCGCCTTGAGCCGGTCATAGTGCCCGCGCAGCTGCTCCGGCGTCAAAAAAGCCAGCATGGGCTGGAACTGGGAGCACATGGCCCGCTTCATCAGATCTGTGGTGGCGTTGGATCGGCCCGGAATGGGCTCCAGCATCACGTCGGCCACAGCATTCCAGACCTCAGCGCTCTCCTCTGCACCGGCCCCCTCCAGCGCCGTGCGGATGAGCTCCAGCTGGGCCTGCACCTTTTCCAGAAATTCCTCGCACAGCCGATCCCGATCCGTGCGGATATGGCTTCCGCCGATCCAGTGCAGAAAGCTGTTTCCCATCTTGTTGCCGGCAGTGGAACGGCCCTTGGCCTTGTTGCCCAGATCCTGCACGGATTGGGTGAACTCATCATACATTTCCCGCAGTGTTTCAGCACACTGCACAAGCTCCGCCTGTTCGCGCATGGTCAGCGCCCCTTTCAATTTCAATATTTTTGTGCATAATGACATTATACGGGTTGCCGAAAGCCTTGTCAACGCGACATTTCCGGCGAAACCACAAGAAACGCGTCATTATTTTTCTCTGTTTTGTACAATTCAGCCCCTTCGTTCATTCTTTTTTCATACAGATTTTCAAAAGTTTTTCTTGCCTTTTTCACTTTAATTTATTATACTGAATTTAGTTAAAAAATTAACAAGCTCAGTCCATTGGAGGTAATAGAACCATGTCTTATATTCAGGTTTCTTCTGAAAATCATGTGGCCGTTCTCACCATTGACCGGCCCAAGGCCCTGAACGCTCTGAACAGCGAAGTGCTGGGTGAGCTGGAGGCCGCCATCGACGCTCTGGATCTGAGCGATGTGCGCGCCCTCATCATCACCGGCTCCGGTGAGAAGAGCTTCGTCGCCGGTGCCGACATCGGCGAGATGAGCACCCTCACCAAGGCGGAGGGCGAAGCCTTCGGCAAGAAGGGCAACGATGTGTTCCGCAAGATTGAGACCCTGCCCATCCCCGTCATTGCGGCCGTGAACGGCTTCGCGCTGGGCGGCGGCAATGAGCTGGCCATGAGCTGCGATATCCGCATCTGTTCCGACAACGCCGTGTTCGGCCAGCCCGAGACCGGCCTGGGCATCACCCCCGGCTTCGGCGGCACCCAGCGTCTGGCCCGTCTGGTCTCCCCCGGCATGGCCAAGCAGATCCTTTACACCGCTAAGAACATCAAGGCCGACGAGGCTCTGCGCATCGGTCTGGTCAACGCCGTCTATCCCCAGGAAGAGCTGATGGCCGCCGCCAGGAAGCTGGCCGGTCAGATCGCCGTCAACGCCCCCATCGCCGTCCGCGCCACCAAGGCCGCCATCAACACCGGTCTGGAGCAGCCCATGGACGAGGCCATCGTCACCGAGGAGAAGCTGTTCGGCTCCTGCTTCGAGACCGAGGATCAGAAGGCCGGCATGGCCAACTTCCTTGAAAAGGACAAGGCCAAGAAGCTGAAGGTCGTCCCCTATCAGGGCAAGTGATCCCATTTTTCCCCGCGTCATTTTTCCCCCGCGTTCGGGTTTTAAATTTTGAATTTTATATTTCAACAGGAGGTATTTTATCATGTCTATCGAAAAAGTTGCTGTGATCGGCGCCGGCCAGATGGGCCGCGGCATTGCTCAGGTGTTTGCCACCGCCGGCAAGGACGTCACCATTGTTGATATCAACGATGCCATCATCGCCAATTCCGAGGCCGCCCTGGACAAGGGCTTCACCAAGATGATCTCCCGTGGCAAGATGACCGAGGAGCAGGTCGCCGGTCTGAAGAGCCGCATGCACTTCGTGGCCGCCACCGAGTACGCCGGCATTCTGGACAACACCGATCTGGTTGTCGAGGCCGCCGTCGAGCGCGTGGACCTGAAGAAGAGCATCTTCAAGAAGCTGGACGAGGCCACCAAGGACGAGTGCATCCTGGCCACCAACACCTCCTCCATCTCCATCACTGAGATCGCTTCCGGCGTTAAGAGCAAGGACAAGGTCATCGGCATGCACTTCTTCAATCCCCCTGTGGCCATGAAGCTGATTGAGGTCATCCGCGGCGGCAACACCTCCGACGATACCTACAACACCATCTTCGCCCTGGCTCAGGAGATCGGCAAGACTCCCGTCACCGTGGCCGAGGCCCCCGGCTTCGTCTGCAACCGCCTGCTGATCCCCATGATCAACGAGGCCATTGAGCTGGTCCAGAACGGCGTCGCATCCCCCGAGGACATCGACACCGCCATGCGTCTGGGCTGCAACCACCCCATGGGCCCCCTGACCCTGGGCGACTTCATCGGTCTGGATACCTGCCTGGCCATCATGGACACCATCTATGAGGAGACCCACGACAGCAAGTATCGCGCCTCCCTGCTGCTGCGCAAGATGGTGCGCGCCGGCAAGCTGGGCAACAAGACCGGCGAGGGCTTCTTCAAGCACTAATCAAATCTCGTATTTTGTATGAGCCGGCTTTAAATTTTAAGGCCGGCTCATATACAAATAAATTACTTAGGAGGAACCAATCACATGGATTTTAATCTGTCTAAAGAAGAACTCCTCGTCCAGCAGATGTATCGCAGCTTCGCTGAGAACGAGGTCAAGCCTCTGGCTCAGGAAGTGGACGAGGAAGAGCGTTTCCCCGCCGAGACCGTCAAGAAGATGGCCAAGCTGGGCATGATGGGCATTTATTTCCCCAAGGAGTACGGCGGCCAGGGCGCTTCCTACCTCAGCTATGTCATGGCTGTTGAGGAGATGAGCAAGGTCTGCGGCACCACCGGCGTCATCCTCTCCGCTCATACCAGCCTGTGCGCCAACCCCATCTATGACTTCGGCACCGAAGCTCAGAAGCAGAAGTATCTGCCCAAGCTGTGCTCCGGCGAGTGGCTGGGCGCCTTCGGCCTGACCGAGCCCGGCGCGGGCACCGACGCCGGCGGCGTCAAGACCATGGCCGTGCTGGACGAGAAGGGCGAGAACTACATCCTGAACGGCTCCAAGATCTTCATCACCAACGCCGGCTACGCCGATGTGTTCATCATCATCGCCATGACCGACAAGTCCAGAGGTCAGCGCGGCCTGTCCGCCTTCATCGTGGAGCGCACCTTCCCCGGCTTCTCCGTGGGCGCCCATGAGAAGAAGATGGGCATCAAGGGCTCCTCCACCTGCGAGCTGATCATGGAGAACTGCATCGTGCCCAAGGAGAATCTGCTGGGCAAGGAGAACAAGGGCTTCAACCTGGCCATGGCCACGCTGAACGGCGGCCGTATCGGCATCGCCGCTCAGGCTCTGGGTCTGGCTGAGGGCGCCATTGACGAGACCGTCAAGTACACCAAGGAGCGCAAGCAGTTCGGCAAGTCCATCTTCAAGCAGCAGAACACTCAGTTCCAGCT
>ERZ507073.1106-NODE-1106-length-18568-cov-4.534867_pt1 | contig 18568 bp, 18 predicted proteins | sample MGYA00512290_ERZ507073 | MGnify/ENA metagenome assembly ERZ507073 | reverse complement strand
CCGCGACAGGGCGAGGCGCTGCTACTCCGGCCAAATGCCGTTCTGTGAGTACTTGGCGCGGTACTCCCCCGGTGTCATGCCGCTATGTTTTTTGAACACTTTCGAAAAGTGGCTTTGCGACCGGTATGCGAGGATCTGTGCAATCTCATTGAAGCTGTATTCCGAATATTTCAGCATGTTTTCGGCGGCTTCCATACGTTTGTCGGTAATGTATTGCGACAATGACGTTCCCGTTTCGCGTGCGAACAGTTCCGACAGATACGTGGGATTCAAATGCACGTGCTGTGCCAGAATCGCGACAGTGATTTTCTCATGCAGATGGTAGTGGATGTAGTCCATGCATTCGTTGACGGCTTTGGAATGGGTGTCGGTTTTCTGCATGTCGGCCATGGCCCAAGTGAAGAAAGTCATCATGTCGGCGTGCAGTCGGCGCACGTCTTCCGGGGTCTTGCAATTGTCAAGATCTTGAATGTACAGATCGGAGGCGTTGTATGCGTCTTCCTCGTCCATGCCACCTTCAATGGCGAAACGCGTGGCCAAGGTAATGGTAGTGACGAAACGGTATTTCGCGTTTTTCAGAGGATCGTCCGACAGATGGCCGTATAGTCCGGAATCCCACAGTTTCGCGCTTTCCGAAATGGCATTGATGTCGCCGGAGCGCATCATGTCATACTGTTTCATTTCCTCAACGTAGCGATGGTGGCGTACCCGATCCTCACGCGAAAGAAAGTCCAGATACCCCAGTTTCGCCTCATCGACAACCGACATGATTCTCCCCCTGTTTTACTGCCGTCCGCTATTTACGATCATCCAGATCGAATCCTCCTTCAAGGATAAAGCTTTTCAGCAACTTGGTGGCGAGAAGATTCGCAGTGAATTGAGTGACAGAGCTATCCGGCTTGCTGAAAAACGCCTTTGCCAAAGGCTTGTTGATGGACGCTTTCAACTGGTCGAACCGACCAAATTCATTCAGCGTCGCTTCGGTAAGATCAAGCCGCATCATCTCGTTGAGCAAAGCTCCATCCACGCCAAACGCCTTGGTGATCTTCTCCACTTGGCTGTTCTTGGCGCTGTTAGCATAATACGTAATGTAGTCACGCAGCGTTTTGCCCTCCTCCAACTCAATCTCGCCACGCTCCACATCATGCATGAACAGTTCAGCGTACCGTTGCTCCTCCTGACTGAGCGAAGCGAATGACTTATGCAGCTCCTCCTCGGCGGATGCCAACAGGGCTGTATCTCCTCCGCCGAGTGCCTTGAGCCATTTGGTGAAGTTGGCGTTCATGTAATCCGTATCGATCAATCCCGTGTCGATTTCGATGATATGCCCATCAAGATCGTATGGAGCCTCAGGACCCTCACTATGGCCTTCGCCATCTCCAGCAAACAACTCCTTGTATCGCTGAACGAGAATCAGATATGTGCGTTCGTCGAGTTCCGGCCGCACAACCTCCACCGAACCATCGTCATGGGTGACGGAGTATTCCCGCTGCTGCCATGTAAATCCTTGTACTTTGGCGGCTTCAAGAAAATCATTAAGTTCCGAGAACAGCTTCGCGAACTTCCGGCATGCTTCCACAGACTCCGGCAGCTTCATGAAATCCTCCACGCCTTCGGCGCGAAACACGGAAGCGATCTCTTCGAAACGCGCATCCATCAGACGCACGTTTTCCGGCAGCTTCTGCACAAACAGATCAAGCGGCTTGTCTCCGGAATATAGTTTCACCGCCGCTTCGATATACCCTTCCATGGTATGCGGCTTGCGATAGTAGCGTATCGTTCCGAAGGGCTTGTCGGAGCCGAACAGTCGGTTCGTGCGGCTAAACGCCTGGATAATGTTCTCGTAGTCGATGATCTTGTCGAGATACAGCGTGTTGACCCACTTGGAATCGAAGCCCGTCAGCATCTGGTCGACCACGATCAGCAGATCCAGCCGTTCCTCGCGATGCTGATCGACCGTCAGATATGGCCGCTTGTGGGAAAGCCGCGCAGTGATGTCCTTCTTCATCTTCGGCCATGTGGGGATGATGAAATCCTTGCCGAACAGTTCGTTGTAATCGCCGATGATCTCCTGAAGCGCGTCCCCTTTGAGAATAGCGCCGTTGGAGTTATCGACATTGGGGTCGAACAGCGCGGTCACATGCATCTGCGGCGCACGCTCCTTGAACAAGCGATAATAGCTGATCGCCTCGGGAATGGAACTCGTGGCCAGCATCGCATGGAATTTGTTGCCCCTGCTCAGCAATGGGAATTGGTCGAGGATATCCTCCACAACCTTGCCCTCATGCGGGGTGCCCTGCGCGTACTGCGCCGAAGTCAGGTAATCCTCAATGCCCTTGATGCGTTCTCCGGCCTGCGTTTCCATAGGTCCCATCGGCATTTGATTCGGATCCATGTAATGGTAGAACACTTCGGCTTTCGCCGGATCCGCTTGGGCTTCCTCAACCGTCGCCGCTTTCGCCTTCTGCAACGCGACAGCCTGGCGAACATCCTTGTCTCGGTAGGTCAACACCATGTACGGGTCGAATCCGAGTACATTGCCATCGCGGATACCATCAGCGATGCTGTACCGGTGGAGGCAATCGCCGAATACCATTGATGTGGTTGAGCCCTTCTTGCGGTTCTCCTCATGGATCGGAGTGCCTGTGAAACCGAAATACAACGCGTTCGGGAAGGAATGGCGAATATCCTGCAGCATCTCGCCGAATGTGGAGCGATGGCATTCGTCGATGATGAACACGATGCGCTTGTCTGCGAGTTTCTTCACCTCTTTTTCGGTGATATGCCCTTCGCCGGCCTTGATGTTGCTCATTTTCTGAATGGACGTGACGATAAGCGTGTCCTTCGGGTCGATGCTTGCCAGCTTCGCCTTGAGCACATCCGTGTTTTCCGTACCTTGCACATCGTCGACATCATCGGCGAACGAACGGTATTCGAGCAATGACTGCGTGCCCAGCTCGATACGGTCCATGAGGAAGACAACCTTGTCGGCATCCTTCGAATCGGCGACAAGCTGCGCCGCTTTGAAACTGGTCATGGTTTTGCCCGAACCGGTAGTGTGCCACACATAACCGCCCGGTCGGCCCGGAGTGCCGCTCGGCACAGGCTCGTCCCATTTGCAAGTGCGGACACGGTCGGAAATGGCGTTCACCGCTTGGTATTGGTAGCTGCGCAGCACTTTGAGGCATCCGTCCGCGGAATCCGCGACCGTGTAGAAACCGATGAGCTGATGAGCCATGGGAATGGACAACAGGTCCGACGCGAACCGTTTCCACTCATCCTGCCCGACATGCTTGTTCGCCGCTATGGGCTCATTGTTGTAATCAGCCCAATGGAAGAAATAATCGTCGTTGAAATCGCCTTCACCGGGATTGGCGAAGTACACGGCATCGTCCGGGTTCATCGCCACGAAGACCTGTACGAGTCTGAACAGTCCGGTGAACACGCCTTCATGCGCGTATTTGGCGATTTGATTGGTGGCCTGGCTTATAGGGATACCACTTTTCTTCAGTTCGATGTGGATGACCGGCATGCCGTTGATAAGCAGGCAAATATCTCCCCTGCGATCGTTCAACATCTTATTTTTAGCTGGATAAATAGGCTGTCTTGCGATTTGGTACCGGCTTTGTCCCGCTGCTATTTCCTGACGATCGTAGATTTTCAGGCTGATTTCCTTACCGTAATGAGCCTCATCCTTGGGATTATCACGTTTAATGGATACGGTTTTACCGTTAATGAAGGAATTCAGCGCCAATGGTGTGCGCAATGTTTCGATTTGTTCGAGGATCTGCGCCATCTCGCCTTTGGTAAGGCGCTGCCCATTCAATCGATCGATGCCTTTGTTGTTGTCGAACAGGATGTTGGCCCAATTGCTGATAAGGTCCTGTTCGGTTGGGTATTCCAGCACGCCATCGGTCCATCCATGGCGCTTCAGCACCGCGACCAGATCGTCTTCGAAATCCGATTCTTTATCGTAGAACATGTTTCATCTCCCCGAATGCACCGTCACTTTCTGAGCCCAATCTTACGAGCGCAACCCCTAACATCCAAGAAGCAACACCACAATACTTACGCTGATGAAGGGTGATGAGGTTGTCGAGCTTGGCAAAGAATTGGCCGATTTCTTTTTGCTCTCTACCGCCTGGGACAGTGACTTCTGCACTCAGTAAGTCCTTATTGTAAAGTCGCTTAATCGTGCTGCCCTCTAAGCCCCATTCAATTCGCGAGTACAAAGGCTTGAGAAACGCATCGTTCAATCTATGATCATGTTCGAGCCAAACAATGTTTGAGTCTTGAAAATATGCCTTTTCACCTTGGTATTCAACAACCCGTCCAATACTACCTGCAGCCGATATCAATAACGTACCCGGGGTTGGATACGGATAAATACATTTGAAGTCTTCAAACAGCTCGTTGGAGATGAAGGCATCTGGATTCGCACCAAAAGTTCCAATCTTAAAGAACGGAACATCACCCTGCTCCGAGGTCTGCTCTTTGTAAATGCGCTTGCACATGGCAACAGAACCAAATTCCCCCAGCTTACGCTGTTCCCAAGCGGGGGCAATAAGAGCCAGAAAAACAGCCGTATTACCGTCAATCTATGCGGTTAAGCTTCCCTCTTGTGAGCATTAGAGCGTATCCGAGCAGATTCTGACCGCGCCATTGGGCTGAATCGAGCCTAGCTGGGTCACACATCGACAGGCCAATGCCCCAGATGCGGTCTTTGACGGCGCATTCCGCCAGCAGCGCGGTGCCGGTTACCTCAAGCTGCGCACCGAGTTCGGCGTTTTGGCTGAATTTGGCAAGCAATCCTTCATAAACTTCGATTTGACGAACACCATTCCATACGTGATCGTCATAACCGGCCACCCGTCGGCCAAGGTGTTTGATCTCGGCCACGTCATCGGTTTCGAGGATTCGCGCGGCTGTTTCGACATCGCTGAAACAGCATGCTTTGCGATACATCATGTACTGTTCCATCGAGGAAAAATCGACATCATCCACAACGAAGCGCGATGGATACCAGTTGCTCAGGTACCCGTTCTCCTCATCGGGATTATGGAAGCAGATGATGTCCGTCATTCTTCGCCGACTTTCCGCACCGCAAGTTCCAGATCGAGATCATGAAGTCCGAAATACGCTTTCTTCAGGAAGTCCAACGGCACCCTGGTGATCACTTCAGCACTGGGAATATCGTAGAACCATTGGTAGTAGGCGTAGAATTCGCCAATCCAATCAGGCACGAACCCTTCGAGCGCCTTGCCGTCCTTCAATTGGTAATGCTCGGTCTCGGTGAAATACTTCCACAGCTCTTCCGCATCCATCGTATTAACGTAGGCTTTGGCTTCATCAATGCTTTTGCGTGTTTTGCTCGCCATATACGTGGCGATGAAATCCTCCGTGCTCTTGTTAGGGAACGATTGCGCCACGTAGTCGAAAAGCTTGCCTTGGCTTTCCACCACACCATCCCGGTAGACCTCTGGATATGCCTGCATTGTCATCACCCCTAGAGCAACGTGCTGAACACGTTGGTCACCGTATTGGCATCGGAATCGATAAGATCACGCATGTTCTGCCGCGCCTCAACGTCCCTGTGATTGTATTTGTCGTTGAATTCGCTGTAACTGACGGAAAGCAAGCCATCGTTGACTTCTCGCAGTTGCCCATATGCCTTTTCGCTTTTGATGCAATATTGGATGCCCAGTCCGCCAAGCGACAGCAGTTCCTCCAAGATATCGACGTCCACATTATCTCGAACGAATTCTTTAGCGATGTAGAAGTACGAGGCGTTCGCACGCCAACCTTTGATGATGTCATAACTGCTGGTTTCAATGCCGTATTTGGCGATGAACTTCGCGGCAAGCACGCGATAACGTTTGGAATCGGCGGCATCACGATGCTTCATCAGCTCGGCCAGCCAGGCAAGCACGTTATGTTCCTGAAAATCCAGGATGCGCAGCCCATTCGTGTCCAGTTCGTACTGGTGAACCCAGCCATTGGACTCATCCGGCCTGCACACGGCCCATTCCTTGGCGAGCTCGACACTTTTAGTCAGATAAAAACCACGACCGTAGTCATGCTTGTCGTTACCCAAACCATACTCGGGGGTCACTGACTCATGCGGGGAACCGTGAAATAACGTGATTGTTGCCATGAACACCCCTATACGAACATCTTGTCAAGCATGGATTTCTTGATATTCCGGAGTAATTCGAGCTTACGCTGATGAAGGGTGATGAGGGAGTCCAGACGGGAGAAAAATGCTGAAATAACAGACTGCTCTTCACGGCTGGGGAATGTGACCATTCCTTTCAAAGCGTTCTCCGCAGTAACCTTCATATCATTCTTTGCTCCCTTATTAACTAAGGGATGCATGTAATTATTCATCCGCTTATGCTGCTCAAAATATACCTGAATGAAATTGGCATAAACATTATCCCGCGGATGATAAATCGCGTACAGAGTTGAGACTATGCCCGGAATCCCCTTATTTACTTTGATAATCCCATACGGATTAGAGTTCAACGGGGACTTCGTATATACGACATCTCCGGTATTAACGACTCCATAATTCGAGACAGACGCTCCGGCAAATGAACGTCCTTGGAAGGTAATCTGATTTACCACGCCATACTCGCCAGAGACAGATAGGACATCTTCCTTCCCGAATTTACCGTCAACATTTTTTGTAGTTGAAACAACGACGTAGTTCTCCAGCTTACGCTGTTCCCAAGGGTCAGTGAAACCAGAGAAACGAATCTCCGGATACAGGGAACCCCCCTTAGGGAACATCTTGTCGAGCATGGATTTTTTCAGTACGCAGAGCTTGTCATACTTACGCTGATGAAGGGTGATGAGGGAGTCCAGACGGTCGAAGAACCCGCCGATTTGGCGCTGCTCGTTTTCTGAGACAGGCATAGAAATTCCGATTGAAGCAAAGTCATCGAATTTCAAAACTTGAGTGTCCTTGGAATTGCCCTGCGAAACCTGTTGATACTGTTTTAGCAACATCGGTTGCCTGAGAAGGCGCGCAAAGAATCGTGCATAAACCTCGGAATTGGGCCTTGCTACTACATATGCGGGGCTTACGATGCCGTCGTACCGACTTGCATCTACAGCCCCCTGCCACATGCGCATACTGTTGTAAACGACATCTCCGAAATGCACTATTTTGTAGTTCGCGAGACTCGCGCCAGGATTCGTCTCCCTATCGGACTCAGATGCTGGGTATATCCCGTTGGCTACGCTGACAGACAAAATCTCTCTATCGGAAGCTCGTTCATCACTTTCCTCGAACAGTTCACCCAGCTTACGCTGTTCCCAAGGGTCAGTGAAACCAGCGAAACGAATCTGCGGAACTAGTGTTTTTTCATGCTGTTCGACCATAATTATTCACCCCCGAGCAGTGATTTGAGCTCTTCCAAGCCCGCCAGATCGCGGGCATTACCGGTCAAATCGCCAAGCATTCCGGCCAATTCCCTCTCCGCTTCATCGATTTGGCCGCATACATCGGCATATGTGGTGGCGTACTTGTTCTTCAACGCGTTCACTTTGCCAATGAATTCGTCGATCACCGCATTCGGCAGCGCTTCCAGCTGCTTCTGCAGCGGCGTAATCCACTTGGCTTCCAGCAACCTTCTGGCTTCGTCATCACTCAATGCCTTAATCGTGTTGTAGGTCTTCTCCTCCAACACGTTTCGCTTGGTCTTGATGCCGGATTTCAGCTTCTTCGCCTCATCGAGTAGCTTCTGGGCCTGCACCAAGCCACGCTCGAAGTCGGAAGACGGATTCTTGCCGATCGCCTTGACCGCTTTCTTCAGCTCGGCGGCAACGAAGGCGTCACCGTCCTGATTGATTGCATCGCTGTTCTGCCTGTCATCCTCATCGAAACCTTCCAATATGGTTTCAATCTCGGAATCGATGTCTTGCACACGGCGTTCGTCCGTCTCGATTGCGGCCAAATCATCGTGCAGCAGCTCGCGCTGAACCAGGTCGAACGGCAGAACGCGGCCAATCCAGCCATCCTGCACTTCCACATCCTTGCCGGCCTTCTTCTTGACGACCATGTTCGGATCCACGGCTCCTACCACATCGAAACCTTCGGAACCTAACACTTCCAGATCAATGGAGATGCCGTTCCATGCGTCATCAAGCTTCTGATAAGCATCATACGGGTCAACCAGCGCGGTATCGGCAATCATCGCATCCAATTCCTTACCGATGGCCGTTTCCTGGGCGAGCGCATCCACTTGTTCGGGATGCTCCACCAAACGGGAGCGCAGGTCAGCAGGCAGGCCGGAAATGGCTTGCTCATACGAGGCAATGAACGCCTGTACGTCGGCATTGTTGCGCACCACAGTGGCGATATCATCGTGATCGCAGGCATAGCAGGCACCATTATCACGGAACAGTTCAGCCTTCAGACTCGGCCAAGCGTTCCAATATTCCTTGAACCGCTCAACCTCGTTCTTCGGAACGCCACCGAACATCGAAGCGTACACATCCCACATTTCCGCATCCTCGGATGAATCGACATAACGCGGAATGTTGAGGTTGTAATCGTTGGCGCGAATCTCATCGATGGACACCAGACGGCTGAACTTGGGTACCGTGCGATTGTTCGACACCACATCGACAATGCGTTTGATATCAGAAGCCTGTAGCTTGTTGTTCTTGCCGTCCTTGATGAAATGTTTCGACGCATCAACGATGAGCACCTTGTCGTCATCGCGTTTTTTGCGCAACACCATCACGATGGTGGGGATACCCGTACCAAAGAAAATATTCGCAGGTAGACCAATAATCGCCTGAATATGACGGTTCTCGATCAGATTCTTACGAATCTGACCTTCCTCGCCGCCGCGGAACAGCACCCCATGCGGCAGAACGATGGTCATGATGCCATCGGCACGCAGATGGTACAAGTCGTGGAGCAGGAAAGCATAATCTGCCTTGGACTTCGGAGCTATGCCATAGCTGAAACGCGGATCGATCTCCTTGTCAGTGGGATCCCAATTCTGCGAATAGGGTGGGTTGGAGACCACCGCATCCACGAACAGCGGATTGTACGTTTCCTCCTTGTTCTCCAACGTGTCGAACCACGGCCAGTCGTCCTCCAGAGTGTCGCCGTTGCGGGCAACGATGTTGTCGGGAAGAATGCCACGCATCACCAGATTCATACGCGTGAGGTTGTAGGTGTTTTCCTTGAGCTCCTGCGCGTAATACATGATGGAATCCGGATTGCCGTTACGTCGAGCCACCGCCTGACCGATATGAATCAACAAGGAACCGGAGCCGGATGTCGGATCGTAGATCTTGATCTGCTCGCGCCCCTGCAAATGCCAGGCGACGATTTCGCTCATCAGCTGGGAAACCTCAGAAGGCGTGTAGAACTCGCCGGCCTTCTTCCCCGCATTGGCGGCGAAATTGCTGATGAGATATTCGTAGATGAAGCCGAGAACGTCATAATCCTGACGCCCATCCATCGGAATGTCTTTAATGAGGTAAATCAAATCTCGCGCGGCCTTGGACTGGCTTCTCGCGTCGGTGCCAAGTTTGGAAAGCCCGGTCTGCAACGTGTCGAAAATACCGTCGAACACTCTCTTACGCGCCGGATTGATGTTGCGGGAGAACACCGAAAGCGCATCACGCACGTTGGAAATCTCGAAATCGTTGCCCTTTTTGATCCATGTGGAAAACAGGTTGTCATAGGCGATGAAATAGCCACACTCATCCTGTACGCCTTCCACAATGTCCGGATTATCCTCCGTAAGTTGTGGCAGGTCATCCTCGGTGAAATCGCTGGCCTTCAAGAGCATCAGCTCGTTTTCCGAAAGGAATTTATAGAAAATGAAGCCAAGAATGTAATCCTTGTATTCGTTCGCCTCGATCTTGGAACGCATCTTATTGGCGGATTCCCAAATCTTCGAAGCGAGCTGCTGCTTATTCATCTATCCCTCCTCATTGCGGTACCGGCAAACCAATGCACGGCTCCACGAGTGACTGCACATCTTCCATAAGAATACCGCGCCCCCGCTTGGGAACAGCGTAAGCTGGGGGAACTAGCATCTAAACGAATCGAAAAGAATTCGAACGGGATTAAGGAAACGTTCACCAATTCCGCTGAACACGGTGTTGTAAGCCAATTAGACTATTTTGATCATGACATCACAAACGATGCGAATATTGGAAATTATTCCGTAGTGTATCCAGATGATTTCGTATATAATCCTAGAATCTCGACCATAGCTCCATGCGGCCCCATTAATCGGAATAAACTTGGCAGAAACGGTGTTATGTCGCCTCTTTATACTGTTTTTTCAGTGGATGACATGATAAGCAAGCTGTATCTGGAGCATTATTTCAAGACAAATAGATGGCATCAATTCATGTTTCTTGAGGGTAATTCTGGTGCGAGGTCTGATCGTTTTTCTATTTCGGATTCGATTTTTTTCGAAATGCCTATCCAGTGCCCAGTTCTAGAGGAACAAGAATTAATTGCGTCGTTCTTTGACCGTCTTGACTCGCTCATCACCCTTCATCAGCGTAAGTATGATGGCTGCACCTTATCCCCTATCTTTTTTAGAAAGGTGCACACTATGCAGGAAAACATCACCTCGGAATCGCTGTTCTGCGACTACTACGCCCAGTGGGTGAGAACGTATAAGGAAGGTGCCATCAGAGACGTGACCATGGGTAAATATCGACTCACACAATCTTGGCTCAGCAAACTCATCCCTGAACTAAGACTTGCCGATATGGATCGCACCGCCTATCAGCAGCTCATTAACGGTTACGCGCAGCATCATGAGCGCCAGACCACCATGGATTTTCATCACCAGATCAAAGGCGCCATTCTCGATGCCGTTGATGAAGGACTCATTCCCCGTGATCCGACACGCAAAGTCATTATCAAAGGCAAGCAGCCACGCATCAAAAAAATGAAGTATCTCAACCAATTCGAGCTGCACGCTATGCTCGCTGATCTTGATCTTGGCGATGAGGCAAGTTGGGATTGGCTCATCCTCCTCATCGCGAAAACCGGACTCCGCTTCTCCGAAGCGCTTGGGCTCACGCCCGACGACTTCGATTTCGCCCACCAAACGCTTTCCGTCAGCAAAACCTGGGATTACAAAAACGGCGGCGGTTTTGTACCCACGAAAAACGAATCCTCCGTGCGCAAAGTGCAGCTTGACTGGCAGCTCATCATGCAGCTTTCCGGACTGCTCAAGAATCTTCCGCATGACAAACCCATCTTCGTGCACGGCAAAGTCTACAATTCCACAGCCAACGACGTGCTTGCCAGACATTGCAAGAACGTGGATGTGCCAGTCATTTCCATCCACGGATTGCGGCATACGCACGCATCACTGCTGCTGTTCGCCGGCGTATCGATCGCCAGCGTGTCGCGCCGCCTCGGCCACGCCAGCATGACCACAACACAGGAAACCTATCTGCATGTCATTCGCGAATTGGAAAACAAGGACGTGGACATCGTCATGCGAGCGCTGTCGACGCTTATCTGACACGATGCTGTTTTGCGAGATACCGATGGACGGCTCGCAGGTCCTTCAATCGCAAGGCAGCTAGAAAAAGAAATCCGCTGGAGAAACCGGTTCTTCCAGCGGGACTTCACCTTGCGAATCAACGTACAGCGCATGTCACAGGTAGGTGGACCAGCCGAGCTTGACGGCGAGGATGATGCCGGTGAGCACAGCGGCGGCGCGCATGATGTTCTCCGGAATATGGCGGGTGACGGGTGGTGCGATCGCACTGCCGATCGTGCAACCGAGGCACATCATGATGGCGAACGGCCAATCGACGGAACCACGGATGATGAACATGACTGCTGCAGAAATGTTCGCACCGAACCCGACTACCGTCTTCAGCGCGTTGATCTGGTGGAACGGGCCGATCTTACCCAAATCTAGGATCGCCAAGGCAAGCGTGCCCGCGGCCGCACCGAAATAGCCGGAATAGACGCCGACGAAACTCACCAAGCCATAGCCACCACGGATCGTTGCGCAACGTGCCACTTGCGGTTTTGCTGGCGATCCGCGCGGCTCGTTCGCCTTGATGCGATTGCGGCAGCGCCTGCGCCACGGCGTCGCGCGCGGCCGCCTTCTTCCGTGGATTGAGTGCGATGATGATCGCGCTGAACAGGATCAGCGGCGGCACCGCGCATTCGAACACTTTTGCCGGCAGTTCCAGCAGCAACAGTCCGCCGATAATGCCACCGACCAATCCGATGCAGGCGTAGACGGCCACGCGCACGCCTTGGCCTTTGAGCTCTTTTCGGGCGGAAAGCAGTCCGCCGATGCCCGTACCGCACACGCCCACCGTGTTCGTGGTGTTGGACAGCACAGGCGGAATGCCGAACGCTAGCAACGCCGGATAGGATATCAGCGAGGATGCGCCGACCGCGTATCCAACGAATCCCGCCCCGATGCCGGCTGCGAGCACCAGCAGCAATGTGGTGATGGACACTCCCGCGATCATGACCGTTTCTCCCGATTTCCCGACTGATATGACAACGGGAGCCAAGCGTAATGGCTTGGCTCCCGAAAATATCGGTTTTGTTCAGAACGTGGTTGACTGCCGCGTTTGAACTATCGTTGTTCAGTGATTGCGCTTGGCAATCAGCGACTCGGTCCAGTAGGCGGCGAGCGGGATCAGCGCCCACTGCAAGGCGAGTCCCGGCAGACCGGCGGCCAGGTCGCTCGTCCATGTTGCGGCGACCGCCTTGCTTGAGCCGAACGCGAACACAGCGATCGCAGTGGCCGCGGTCAGCACCACACGGCCGGCCAGCTGGGCGATGACCACCTTCGCAAGACTCGGCAGCTTGACTTCGCGCAGCAGACCGGCCACAAGACCATACGCGCACAATTCCACCATCATCAGCGGCAGCATCGCCAGCATCGGCATGCCGGACAGCAGGAAGCTGGCGAGCGGCGCGGCGGCTCCGGCGATGGCGCCGACGGCAGGACCGGCAATCAGGCCGACAAAGATGATCGGCAGATGCATCGGCAGAAATGCTACGCCAAGCATGGTGCCCTGCCCGGAAACGGCACCGATGACATGGAACAGCTGCGGCAATGCGACCGCGGCCACAATGGCCAACACGGTGGCCGCGGCTTTGGCGCTCAGGCTCAGCTTCGGCAGGTCGGTACGATGTAAAGCGCGCACGGACATAGTTGCAGAATCAGACATATTCATTCTCCTTTTGTTTTCTTCTCTTCAATGATCGTCATACGTTATCCGGCAATGCAGTGTCGACGATCATGTCGGCAGCCGATTCGGTTCCGGTCTCTTCGAAATAACGGTTTTCCAACGGAATCCACTCGTCGACGAAACGTCGCAGCATGCGCGGATTACGTTGCTCAAGCCGACGCAGTTGCTCAGCAGGCGTAATCGCAAGACAGATCATGCAATCGTAGTACCCGCGCAGATCGGGATGCATGCTGTAGCTGCCTTCCACGATGGTCAACCGAGCCGGTTCGACGGTACGAGAGACCGCGAAATCGCCCGAATGACAATCCCATGGACGGTATTGCACGGTTTTTCCGGCGAGAAGCGGAGTCAATACTTCCGTTTCGAACCGTTCGCGGTCCACGTTCCCGCCGGGTTGCGCGAATCGTTCCGGCGTGCGCTGCTCGGGACGTAGAAAAAAATCGTCCATATGCAGCACGTTGCCGCCGAAACGCTTGTTGACGGTTGCGGCGAGCATGGTTTTGCCGGATGCGCATGGCCCGTCTATCGCAACGAGCACATGGTCGCGTTCGGCAAGCAGCGCTTCAATATGGGCGATTACGACACCGCCTGTTCCCGCCGGTTTCGTGGTCATTACGGACACTGTCAGTCGAGCACGATCAGACGGTACGAGCGTGAGCCGATGCCGAGTTCTTCGGCGTATTCGAGCGTGTGTTCGCCGTGGCGGGAAGCGATGCGTTCGGTGACGGAAGCTCCGTCGGGGGCAACGTGGATAAGGTCCACGCATGCCTGATCGAGCGCCACCGGATCAAGCGATGACAGCACGCCGATATCGTGCATGTCCGGTTCGGATGGGATGGGTAAGCAGTCGCAGTCCACGGATAGGCGGTTCATGACGTTCAGATACATCATGTTGCCATGCATGTGGCTGATCACTGCTTCGTCGGCTTCAGCCATCGATTCGAGGAAGTCATCTTGGTCGGTTTCCACCCAGTGGTCGGTGGCCACGCCCGCGGAATGGATCCAGCGTTTGCCGTTCGACGATGCGATGCCGATGGACACGTTTTTGAGCGCGCCACCGAAGCCGCCCATCGGATGCCCCTTGAAATGCGAGAGCACGAAGATGGAATCATAGTCGTCGATATGTTTGCCGACGATGTCATAGGCGATATGACGGTGCTTGGCTACCGGAATTTCGATTTCACCGCCCATGTCCATGATTTGGATCGGCGCGATATCCGCGTATCCACGTTCCTTGAACACGGCAAGGCTTTTCTCAGGCGTTTCGCGATTGCCATCGTATGCGGTCGCACATTCGACGAGCGTGCCGCCGATCTCCTGCACGAGATCCTTGACGAGCGCCGGATTGAGGTTATTGGATTTCGCCGATTCGCCGGAATGGATTTTAATGGCCACGTTGCCTTGAGGCTTGCGTCCGAGCGCATGATAGGCTCCGATCAGGCTTTCCGGCGTGATCACAGATGTGAAGAACACTTCGGGCGCGGAGGCATCATCAGTGCGATGATCCAATTCGTCCAGCTTCCTTGCTTCGAAATCAGCCATGAATTCTCCTTATTCTGTTCGATTTTGCTTCCAGAGCCAGATTACCAACTTCAAGTCAGCTTGAAGCAAACCGACGCAGCGCAACGGCCACATGCCACACCGATAGTCATATATCGAAACAGTCCACGCATCAACCATGCCAATCGGGTTCACTGGTGCGGTGTTTCGCATGGCACCTATGAAGGAAGGACGTGTATCCATGGCCGAGCTCATCACAATGGCGTTGTTCTGTGGTGCGTTGATCGTCTGCATTATCGCCGGCATTTCCATTATTCCGGCGTTGTTGGCCGGCGTGGTGATCTTCCTAGCTCATGGGCGTCTTACCGGGCATACGTTCACCGCCATGATTTCCAAAGGTTTCGCGACCATGCGTGCAGCCAGCATCGTGGTAGTAACGTTCGTTCTGATCGGCCTGCTGACCACCCTGTGGCGCGCCGCAGGCACTGTGTCGTTCATTGTGACGAATACGGCAGGTCTGGTGCATCCTCATGTGGTGGTCCTACTCACGTTCCTACTCAACTGTCTGATGTCTCTGCTGACCGGATCATCGTTCGCTTCGGCCGCGACGATGGGTGTGATCACGATGACGTTGGGCACTTCCATGCAGGTTCCACCGGTGTTCCTCGGTGGAGCGATACTGTCCGGCATCTATTTCGGTGACCGCTGCTCCCCCGTATCCACCAGCGCCCAATTGGTCAAAACGCTGACGCGCACGAACATTTTCGACAATATCCGACTGATGTTGAAAACCGCCGCGGTACCGTTCGTGCTGACGTGCGCAGTGTATGCGGCATTGACGCTGTGCACGCATCCTTCCAACAGCTCCATTGACATTGCCGGACTGTTTTCCAACGCGTTCGATCTTGATTGGGTCACCGTCCTGCCCGCAGTGGTGTTGGTCGCGCTGACGATCGCCAGGGTTGACGTGCGCATCACCATGACCGCCAGCATACTGACTGCATTGCCGATTTGCGTTGCAGTACAACATATGGATTGGACCGCGATTGACCACGCACTGGTATTCGGATTCCACTGTGCTGACGCGCGCGTCGCACCGCTGATCGATGGTGGCGGAATCGTTTCAATGGTCAAAGTGATGCTGATCGTATGCATTTCATCGTCATATTCCGGCATTTTCCAAGAGACGGAACTGCTGGATGGCGCGCATCGGATGGTCGCATCGCTTGCCCGGCATATCAGCGTATTCGGCGCCACGCTGGTAACGTCTCTCGTAGCGAGTGCCGTCGCCTGCAATCAAACGTTGTCGATCATGCTGACAAATCAGCTATGCGACCATCTGGAGTCCGACGAGCATCGCAAGGCCATCAATCTGGAGGATACCGCCGTGGTGGTGGCTCCGCTGATTCCATGGTCCATCGCCGGAGCGGTGCCGCTCGCTTCGGTGGGAGCGCCCACGTCCAGTCTGACATTGGCAGTGTTCCTGTACCTGCTGCCGATCGCGCATTGGATTTCAGTATCGTTGGCACGGCGCTGAAGTTATCGCTTTCTGCACCATACCGATGTCCGAACCGGCCGGAACACTTGAGACACGTGATTGATTTTTGCAAAACATGGTGGGCTCGCATAGCCACCAAGGAAATGGTTTTCGTCAGCATCGTCACTTTGGCCGCCTCACTAGTGGCTTCGTGGCTTAAACAGTTTCCGGGATTCAGTCTGTTCGGCGCGCTGATCATCGCATTGCTCATCGGCATGGCGGTCCAGTTTCCGATTCGCAAATGGTATTCCAGCCGTTCCGTGGAACACAGGTCCGGCGTGAAGGACGCAGCAGGACTTATTTCCAATAAACTGTTGCGTCTGGGAATCATTCTGCTCGGATTCAAGCTCAATCTGACCGTATTGTTCACCCAAGGCATCAAGTGTCTGCCCATCGCGGCCGTGGTCGTGACACTCACCATCGTGGTGTGCTACGCCATCGCCCGCAAATTTGGCGTCGACCCGCAACTCGCCATTCTGGTGGCGGGCGGCACCGGCATTTGCGGTGCGGCCGCCGTCATGGGATTGTCTGGCTCCATCAAAGTACCGCCGGAAAAAGAGGATGAAAAAGCCAACAACGAAGTAATGGCCGTGGCCATCATCGCCATCATGGGCACCATCTTCGCGTTACTGGAAATCACCCTTGGACCATTGACCGGTTTGAGTAAGACACAGCTGGGCATTACCGCCGGAGCTTCCTTGCACGAAATCGCCCATGCCGTGGCGGCCGGCGACGCGTTCGGCGCGGTGGACATCGCAACCATCATGAAACTGTCGCGAGTGCTGATGCTGGTGTTCGCAGCCATCGTCATCGCCGTTTGGTGGGATAAAAACCATTCCGAAATGCCAGCGGACGGTAAACGCAAAGTGTCGTTCCCATGGTTCATGCTCGGTTTCATCGGCGCTTCCATCATCGGCACGTTCGTGCCGTTCATCGGTGCCATCGCACCGAATCTGGTCGATTTCGCGTACATCGTGCTCGGCATGGCCATGGCCGCGCTCGGCATCAACGTGAATTTCAGCGCCATCGCCAAGAAGGGGCAGAAGGCATTCCTAGCCAGTTTCATCACGTCTGTGCTGCTGATGTGCTTTGCGGCCGGAGTCTCAGCGCTGTTCTTCTGATCGGTCTTGCGAACCCGATCGCCTAGGATATGGACGGGCGACCGGGTTCGCAAACGCGAGGTTTCCCGACGGCCCACACCCCGATTTCGTCATTCGTATCCCCTCTTACGCTTCCATCCGTCATGGCGTCATATTCTCTGATGTCATAATCGTCGACGTTTTTCCGGGAAACTTTAGACATGCGTATGGAAGCAACACGAGGGAGAATCGTCATTGCGCTTTGGACGCCTGTCTGTCCACCCAATTCTCGGCCACATCGATGGCCTCATCGAGCGTGACTTTGGCTGCCTTGTAGTACTTGGAATCCTTGATATTGCTGTTTTCAATGAGTTTTTGACCGGAATCCACAGCTTTGGACAATGCGGACAGCAGTTTACGGCCAGTCAACGTCAGTGTTTCGTCCTTGCCAAGCTTGTTGACCAATTTGTCCGCCTTGTCGAGCGACTGCTGCAGTTCCTTCTTCGATTCATCCAACGATTCCGTGGCGGAAGAACCGTTCGAAGGAACGTCGAGCAATTGCCCCGATGACGTATTGGACTGAGTATTGGAGGATGGTCCGTTCGTTGTCGTGCCATCCGAATCGTTCCGCGAATCCTGCAGCGCATTCGTGCCGTTCTTCTCCCGGATGTCCTTCAGGCTGTTATTCAGGGAGTCCGTGGCGCTGTCTAGTGTTTTGGCGATGAGATTGAGCTGCGTGATGGTGGCGTCCGCCTTACAGCCTTCCGTATCGACCGTGTTCTCTGCGCTGGTAGCCGCGTCCGCGAACGCGTCGATGATGTCGTTCACGCCGAGCGCACCACGGATCAATTTCTGCAGCTCGCTACCGTTTTCGGATGTGTCGAGCACGGCCTTACGGGCCGAGCTGAATTCCGCAAGCGATTGCCGGCATGTGTCCAACGCCTCCTGCCGTTTGTTGTGGTAGACGTACGCTCCTGCGCTGCATGCCACAGTGAGCGCCACGACCACGGAAAAGACAATCGGCCAGGTTTTGCGGGGATTGGAAGGCTGTTCAACGGCCTGATACTGATAATCCATATGCGTCCACCCCTTGCGAATCGACGGATGTCATCGTTCTTCGTCTTGTTAACCTCGCCTATTTTACGAGTCCGAAGATGGGAAAAACCTGAATGGACATCCCACGCACGCCGACGCGCGTATGCGTGCACGACTCCAGCAACGA
>ERZ507073.1094-NODE-1094-length-18743-cov-5.959386_pt1 | contig 18743 bp, 40 predicted proteins | sample MGYA00512290_ERZ507073 | MGnify/ENA metagenome assembly ERZ507073 | reverse complement strand
ACAGATATAAAGAAGTGCTAAACAAAGCAGCCCTGGATAAATCCAAAGAAATAGCGGCAGAAGAAATAGTAAGCTGGAGTGCGGCGAACTGGATGGAAAGCGAATATCCCTACCTGACACGAAAAGAAGCGGAGGCAATCGGAAAGAACCTTGTGAAGAAAGCCAGTCCTTTTGTAGCAGGTGCGTCTTACCTATACGGAACACAGGAAAACCACGAAAGATTTAAATCTCCATACAATGCATTTAGAGCGGATGCATACGATACGTTGCCGATAACATTTGGCGTTTTGGGAACTGCAGTCGGTGTGGCATGGATTGGCTCTGCAGGGACTGTTATTGGCCCATTGGCGGGTATTACAACTGCGGTATCTGTTGAATTAGAAAAGCAAAAGTGGGAGGAAAAAGAGCAAAATCAACAAAATAAAAGTGACATAGAAGAAAAGGGAGGAGCGATGAAATGATTACTTTCTTTTTTAGCCCTTTGTATGATGCCATTCTTCTTGTAGGATGTTTTGTATTAATAAGAAAGTTTATTTTAAAAAAGAACTTATCCGCTAATGAACGTTTTTTCTTTCAGCATACATCATCATTTATTTATATTCCTTTTGCGATTATCCAAGTAGTATTGATTTGTTATGTCATAGGAATAAATAGAGGGTTATTTTATGGGGACCTATATTCTTTACATTACATATATAGTTTTCTTATATTTTTATGGATGATTTTATTATGCATTGCTATGGTTAATCGGGTGAGATATGGTCCGAAAGACAGAGAATTTATAGAAAGAACTAAAACTGGAACTATAGCAATGGTTTTAATTGGTATAGGGGTAGTATTATTTTATATTTTTTCTTGATTGAATAGGCATCCTGAATACCCCCATACCGTCCGTCAAAGGAAAAGCAGGAACAACCACGAGGTCAGCCGTAGCCCAAGGAACCATAACCATCACAGATAAAGAAAACCAGAAACAGGATATATCCCAATTAAACAGGAACACGGAAAACAGCCTAAACAAACTCAAAGAAATCTTCGACAAAACAAAAGTAGAAGAAAGAAAACAACTATTGGAAGAACTGGGGATCGTCGGGAACCGGGCCATCCATGAGATAGCCTCCCACAATGGATGGAAAGACGGATCCGCCGAAAAAGTAGCCCTCCATGGTATGCTGGGAGCCATCACGAGCGCCAAGAGCGGAGGAAGCGTGCTAAGCGGCTTGATAGCAGGGGGAGCCAATGAATATGCCATAGAGTACTTAAAACAGACCAAAGGGAAAGACTGGATAAACAAGCATCCCGATACAGTGCAGAACATCTCCGCCGCCTTTGGCGGGATCCTGTCCAAGATGACAGGAGGAAGCGGACACACAGGCGCCTACATCTCCCAGATGGGAACGAAGTGGAATGAGTTGGAAGAAATTAGAGAAGTTGATAATTTAAATGAAGCGCAAGATATTATGAATGAAAATGTAAATGAAGAAAAGGAGGCAAGTAGAACGTCTGAATCTGACTTCATGCAGGAATATCCGGATTTGAGTAATGAAATATTTAAGAACCATAGAGATATTGCGAACTCCGCAGGGCAATTTATAGGCGGTTCAATGGGTGCAGAAGTAGCAGCAGACCTATTAAGGCATGCCTTATATGGAAATGGTTCGCCTGTTTCAGCTGATAGTCAGTTAGGGCAAAAGATTAGTTCTGATTTGAATAACTCTGCTATTCTTAGGGCTGCCATACAATCTTATGGAATGAAATTAAAAGTTGGTGAAACTAAGTATATTTACGGGTCTGTTAATTTGCAGGTAAAAGATGAGTATGATAATGATGCTACTGTTAATGAAGTACTGGGATATGGGAGAATAAAATTGGGGCTACAAATTACAAGAAATGAAAATAGTATAGATTATTATGGACAGGCCAGCGATGCATATAATTTTGAGTGGCATGATATCAGTTCCAATTTAGAAAAGATGAAAGAGGATTCTTCTTGGGGTCAATTTAGGAAACTAATAATTGATGTTATAAATAACGGGGCAGCAGGATATCAAGAAATTGGCGCGATACAGGCTTTTGACTGGAGTGCAAATCTTGATGGAACAATAGGGTTAGAATAAGGAGGAATATTATGAGAAAAAAAATATTCCTTGCGTGTTTGGCCTTTTGTTTATACAATGCATTTCTTATGGGAATTCATATGGTTATGATTCTATCGGAACCTATTGCTTGGAGTCCAGCGGTAAGAACTGTATTTGGATATGCAGCTCGCATACAAATAGTAGAAAGAAATAGGAATTCGCTTTATTTGGAATTATGGGATAGTAGACCGGAAGATAAAATAAAAAGGAAATCAACAATTCTAGATAGGGATGTATATGAAAAAGAAAGCGAAACGGATATATTTTACAGAGATAAAGTGTTCTATTCTTATGGTAGTGCCGGTTTTTATACGATTTATGCGAATCCATTTAGGATAAAGGTATATAGGAATCCGTCTCAGCCATTAGAGGAGAAACAAGAGATAGATAGATCCTTAGCGAAGTATAACAATGATGAGATACAAGTAATTTCATCACTGTCAGATCTTACTTCAGAAGAGCGGCAGGCATATGAGAAGTTAAGAGTGAAAGCAGATAATAAAGAAGGTAGATAAATATACGCTGTAGGCATCAATATCAGCCCCGGCAGCACCGGATGGAAAGACCATGCGGAAACTGTTGCTGAGTGGTATCGATAGAGGGGAGTGGAAGGGATGGAAGTTCTTTTTCTGAGTATAATCCTGAAGTATAAGATGATAATCCGGAGAAAAATAATTAATTCATTGATTGTGGAGGTGTGTAAGCAATGAGGATACATGGTCATTTTCATAAACTTGCCAAATTATATGTTTCAGAATTGCTTTTTTCTTTTATTTTCTGTCCGCCAACGTTTGTATTTCTGCAAACTATATTTTTTTCATATAAAGCAGTATTAATTATGTTTGGGGCAATAAGTGCTCTGCTCTTTATTAAAATAGGATTAATTATGTTTGGGATAACAAGTACTCTATACTCTTTTATTATTTATTTTTGCAATCAAGGACCTTTATTGTTTACTAAATCAGGAGCTATACGGTATATTAAAATCTTTCTTTTATTTTGTGCAGGACTTTTGATTCTTGCTTTTCCTGTGAATATACAAAGGCCATCTACTAATTTGCTATTTATCTTATTTGATTTTGTGAATAATGCTGTAGGTTTTATATACAAATATAATGGGACTATTTCTGTATTTGTAACGTATATGATATGTATTTGGGGAATATCTACGGTAATCTATTTTATTGAAAATCATTTTGATAAGCGGCAACCATGACCGCCTCGAAGCAGGAAACAACATCCATATCCTCTCCTCCGAAAACAAAAGCACAACCACAGAAGACTACAAAGCAAACCGGAAGCAGGACATAGAGGAACTAAACAGGAACACAGAAAATAGCCTAAACAAACGCAAAGAAATCTTCGACAAAACAAAAGTAGAAGAAAAACAGGAACTCATCCAGCTTCAGGCAGATGTCGATAAAAATCATAAAGTAATCAATTCTTCCGGTACCCCAAGGACAGCAGACTGTATAGCGGTTGGAATAGATATAAAGTGATAGCTGCTGATTTAGAGCCGGTTATCTTTGGAACAGCGTTAGGGAGTATTGGTGGTGTTGCATTTGGAATGCCGGCTGTGTTTGGGCTTGTTGGCGGTGTGATTGGAGATTATACGAAAGAATATATAAAAGCAGAGACGCCTACTAATAAAGAAGAGGAAGTTAGAAAGTATTACCAGGAGGTAAAGAATAATAGATGAATGTACTAATTGCCGGTGGATTCTGGGCTATTGCCAAGTTTATGGTGCTTCTGTGCGGTACTGTCATTTTAATAATAAAATCTATATATGTGTATCAGAAAAAATATCAGAAATGGACAGTTTTTACCAGAATATTATATGTCATGACTATGGGTGGATTTGAGATAGGAATTGTAATAGTTATGGAGGGAGTTACTGGCATTTTTACAAAAAATTGGGATATAGTTGTGATGATGCTGATGATTTTTAGTGGTATTATCGGTGGAATGCTTATGAAAGTATTGGTTATAAATGAGGCTTTACTCTATTCAAAAGAAGAATTAGAAAAATATAAATTCTCACAAAAATGCCTTTGGGGAAGCAGTATAGTATTGCTGATTATAGCAGCAATTATATATCTATAATTGCTTTGGATAAATCTATAAGAATTGGTTTGGTGGTTGCAGGTAAACCCATCTAAGTCAAAAACACTCCCCGCCTCAAAGGAGCCGTCATAGACAGCCAGGCAGAAAAAGAAAAGAACCGGATCACCACCGGTACTTTGACATGGGAAAACATAGACAACAAAGCCGAATACAAAACAGGAGGACACGGAATATCCTACAGCGGGAAAATAGGGAGAGGAGACAAGAACGATCCCTTAGACTCCCGGACAAATAACAGATATGGGAAAGACCCTGTAACAGGACAAAGAAACGGAATGAACAAAATCACCCCAACCATCTACGGCTCAAAAATCCCGTTAAACGAAAGAGACATTCTGTGAAATTAAGGACGGGGAAAGCTGCAGGTATATGAAAAGGATGCCTGTGTCAAACTATACCATTAACAAAGGAACACTTGCGGAGAACATGGCTACAGCCGCTATAGAATATCCCTTTGCACTGGTGGAGAACATGACAGGAAGAGTGGAAGAATTATAGCGGGAAAGATTGGTGGAAGGCACAAGGGATAAATTTAGTGGGAGCAGTCGGTGTAAAAGTTATTGTCGAAATATTTACAGGTATGCCATGATATGCGTATTATAGAAATCCTTATATTGTTACAGGAATAGGTGTAGTCGGCGCAATGGTTGCAGATATAGAGAGTGATCTGATTATAGAGGATATGAAGTAAAAGAATTTAGAAACAGATGAGCAGAAGAAGATGAGAAGAAGACAAGAGGGAGAGGTGCATGCAAAATGATTGTAAGTTCCTTACTTTTCTGTATAACAACAATATGCTTTTTGAGGGAGTTTAAGTTGGGGAAAAACGAAGGTTATATACAAAGGTTTTATTATTATGTCGGGGGATATGGAGGGGGATTATTCTTTTTTTATATGTTTTTATCTGGAATATATGGTGAGGTCAGTCATATTAGTGTTAAATTTGTAACCTTTTTGCTATTTATATTTTTGGGGAATAGTAGAATGGATTTCTTTTATAAACAAAAGTATTATGGACTAAAAATAAATTCAGAGATCAGTTTAAGTGAAATAAATATAACTAAAAGACTATGGTATATTTGCAGAATAGGAAAGTATCTTAGTCTTATTTGTGTGGTAATCTTAGCTTTTGTATTGTTGTTTTAATAACAGGTGAGACTATTTTCTTTTCAAAGATACGACAAAAGAGATAACTGATTAATTAGGATACCTGGGAAAGACCAAGGGGAAAGACCGGATGGACACCCACCCCGATACCGTACAGGCCATCAGCACCGCCTTAGGAGCCGTCGCAGGAAGCCTGATAAGAGACCGTACTACAGGAGCCTATATGGTACAGATGGAGGCAAAGTGGAACAGACTGACAAAAAACCGTAAAAAGACCAGAACAAACAACTCAAACAAGAACTATCCACAAAAAAGAAAAAACCTGACGAACTTCTCAAACTGCTGACGGAATACATCAACATGAGCGAAACCGCCGAACATCCCACTTCGCGAAAAGCGCTGCATGGAGTCTGGAACGAAGAAAAGGATGTATATTACCGAAAATGATAATAAGCGCACAGGAATATAGAGCGATAGATCAAAAATCATTCAACCGTATGGCACAAAAATACGACATGCCGAAGTATGAGAAAAATTACTCCTTTTGAGGCACGGATTTTAGGTGCATCCGGGCTTGCGCTTTCTGGTTTTGTAGGAATGACGGTATTAAATAACTGGTATAGTCAAAAAAAAGAATATGTAAATTACCTATTAAAAATTAATAAATTTGGCTATGATGAGCAATTTAAAGAAAAGCTAAATCAAAACTTTGGAATTATTGATTAATAGAGGGATGAAATGAAAGTCTTGAGTATATCATTTTGGGGCGGAATTATTACAGCAGTTTTATTTTTTATAACGATGCTATGCTTTGCCTGGGATGATGGGCGTATGCATGAAAAGGAGATCAAAAATAGTATATGGAAATATATCTTATTTCTCCTTATGGGAATGATTACAAGTGTTTTTTGTTTGGTGTTTGTATTTGCTTATTTTACTAATATTTTGGAAATTATAAATGGAGTAAAAATAGTTAATATCGCAGATGCACAGGTAGAAGGAACGATTTTTATTATTTGGAATGTTTTTGTTATAGCTAAATATTATCTCTGTATATTATTCCCTACATCTATGAATAATAGGCAAAGTGAAAGAATAAACAAAAAGCAAATTGTTTTTTTATGCGTAGTAAATACACTTATTGAATTATTTATAATATGGTATTACCGAGATGTGTTGTGGTATGTAATCTCTTGGATTTTCTGTTAATTAATGAAATCCAATATAGAAGGTATTACTGAACAAAACCATCTACGGCTCAAAAACCCCATTAAACGAAAGAGGCATCCCGATGAAATTAAAGACCGGGAAAACTACAGGCGTATGAAAGGGATACCTGTGCCAAACTATACCATTAACAAAGGAACACTTGCGGAGAACATGGCCACAGCAGCTATAGAATATCCTTTTGCACTGGCAGAGAACATGGTAGGAAGACCGGAAGAATTATAGTGGAGAAGACTGGTGGAAGGCACAGGGGATAAATATTAGATTTTTAGCTTATAGGGTAATAATCTTTACCGGATTAGGGGCAGAACCTTATAAAATTACCAAGAATCCATATAGAAGTGTTGGTGTGGCAATTGCTTTCACCATTACTCAAGATGAAATGATTGACAAGGCTACTAAATCCATAAAAGAAAATACGTTAAATAAGGATGTAGAGAAATAATAGAAAGGGATATTGAGTATGATTATTGGCATAATAGTTTTAATATGGAGTGTTTTAGAATTTATAAGAAGCTTTAAAGTACATGGCAATGATACAGTTTTACAGAAAATATATTATTATATTGGTGGGTATGCAGGTTTGTCTTTTTGGATATGGATGCTATGGTTTGTCCAGTATGGTAATCATTATTACTATATGGAGATATTTATATGTATTTTGATATTAGAGTTGTTAATGTTGCAGAGAATTACATTTTATTATAAGGAAAAGTATATAGAATCTACACAAAAAATGAAACCATTAAGGTGATTAAATTAAAGAGAATATATAGAATTTGCCGTTTTGGTAGTGTAATGTGTGGGGTTAGTATTATTTACCTTAGTTATTGTTGCGGTTTTATAGTGGTAGGATTGCTAACATTCCTGCTCGTGCTGGAGTAGCAAGTGTAAATGCCCTCTTAGCATATGTACAGTTTAAGAATCCAATCATTAGTGCAGCAGTGGGCGTCGGTACATTAGCCTTAACGAAATCATGGAATGATAGTTTAATACAAGAATTTAAGAAAGAAAACCTTAAAACTGATGAGTAAAAAAGATGAAAAGAAAGAAGAGATAAAATAATGTTTTCTTATTCTATACTTTTTTTAATAATGACTGTATCTTTTCTGAGTGTTAAAGAGTTTAAAGTACGTAAAAATGAAAATTTTTATCAGAGGATTTATTATTATGTGGGTGGATATATTGGCTGTGTTTTTTTGTGTTATATAATTTGGGAAAATTATAATATGGGGATAGGATATGTTATGCCCGGATGGATATCAATGCTAATTTTTTTATCATTGATTTCATGCAGAATTGAGTATGTTTATAAAAAGAAATATCTGAAATCGTTAAATGACTCTGATCGAAGTAAAATATCTACTGCTGAAAAATTATGGAAACTAAGTCTTATTATTAAATGGTCTGGTATTATTGCTGTGTTTGGACTAAGTTTAATTTGGATTTTGTAATTAATGATGAAGAGCTAATAATATATCTACGAAGAACAAGATGGAACCGTAGCCAATGGACATGTCCTATATCCCGGTGAAATTAAAGACCGGGAAAGCTACAGACGCATGAAAGGGATATCCATGCTAAACTATACCATTAACAAAGAAACATTTGCGGAGAACATGGCCACAGCAGCTATAGAATACCCCTTTTGCACTGGCAGAGAATATGGGAGGAAATGCAAGTATGGCAAGAGTACTGGCACTGGGACCGTTAAAAACACCGGGAATATACCGGACATGGCAGGAAGAGCGGAAGAATTACAGTGGAGAAGACTGGTGGAAGGCACAGGGGATAAATATAATTACTCCGTTATCAAGTAAGGTATATTCTGCATTATCTGCAGGAGTTGCAACTTATAAAGTGATAAAAAATACATATATTAGTGTGGGAGTTTCTGTAGCAAGTACAGTATTAGTAAATGATAGTACTGCCGAAATTGAAAAGAATCTTAAAAATGAGTATTTGAAAACGGATGAACAGAAAGAAAAAGAAGCCGGGAAAAGATGAAGTATATATGCTTATATGCGGTGTCATATTTTTTATAACAGGGTTAATATTTTTGAAAGGATTTTCTGTAAATAAAGGTGATAGTATATTCCAAAAATTTTATTACTATGTTGGAGGGTATGGAGGTGAAATATTTTTCTGCTATATGATATGGTTCTCTGAATATGGAGATAAAAATTATTATGGAGAACTTTGGATGATATTTTTAATTTTTTATTTATTGATGAATTGTAGAATGAATTATTTTTATAAGTTAGAATATCTTGATTTAAAGATGCAAGATTGTATGAATGCAGAAAAAATATATCATGCCAAAAGAATTTGGGAAATTAGTCAACTGAGTAAATGGATAGGTATTACATGTATTGGAATTATGATACTAATTATGTTGTAAGTTTATTGGGCTATGGCAGTGGTCAGTGGACTCGCTATGAACGCGGCAGAAAATAGTACCATAAAGAGGAGCTATTGAAAACAGATGAGTAAAAAGAAAAGCGAACCAAACGATCAGAATAATATGGCTGGGGATAAGAAACAATGATTCTTTCAAGTGCTCTTTTGGTTATAGAAACCATATTATTTTTGGTGAGTGGACGTTTACATGGGGATGAAAGCTTATCACAAAGATTCTCCTATTATATAGGAGGATGGGTAGGACTTATATACTTTTTTTGCCTCTTTATGGCATCTTTTATGGGGTATGACATAAATATAATTATTACATTGATTGTGATGGCTATTGTTTTCTTTTTTGCTCTTAATAGAACAAAATATAATTTTAGAATCAAATATGAAAATGCAAAAGAACATTGTGGTAAAAATTCAAAAAATGCCAAAAGGTTTTGTAGCTTAGTCAGTTATGCACTTTATGGACAGATAATTATCTTTATCGGATTTATAATGATCCTTATGGTCGTTTTATTAGGATCTTATAATGGACGGATTTCTTTATATTAATATAGGGATAGGGAAAGCAGGAAGCACCACCTATGCGGCCATAGCCGGCAGCATCATCACCACCACAAAAGAAAAAACAGACAAAGAAATCAGCCACGACACAGCAAACGCGCTTAACACACTCTCCGAAATCTTCGACAAAAAGAAAATAGAAGAAAACAGGAATGCGCAAATATCCTCTCCCAAGTAGGATACCGCTTCATAGGAGACATAGCGGGGCACAAAGAAGTAGCAGGTGCGTCTTACCTATACGGAATACAGGAAAACCACGAGAGATTTAAATCCCCATATAACACATTTAGTGCGGATGTTCTGGACGTATTGCCTACCTCAGCAGGGATGTTAGGGGGAGCAGTTGGAATGTATCTTGGTGGTCCAGTTGGCGCTTTTTGTATAGGAACATTAATGACAGGAGTTATTGGTTATAGGGTAGAACAATATAAACTCGGAATAGAACGTAAAGAAGCCGAGGATATTAGTGATGAAAAGGACAAACACTTGATGAAGAATATATATGATTTGTTATTGATAGTAATAAGTATAGCGTTTTTCAGGTCATTTATTTTAAAAAAACATTTTTTTGAGAAAGAAAAGATACTTAGGGAAAATGCCCCTGTTATTTTTCTTCCGATAACAGTTGCGCTTATTCTTAACATTTTTTTTATTGTGATGATTGATATAAAGGTAATTAATAGTCATTTTGAGATGTATGCATATAATTCGCTGGAATTTTTTGGATTTGTCTGGGTAGGGCTTTCGGTTTATACAAGATGGAAATATGATAAGGAACATGAACATAATATGACCAAAGGGGAAGGTGCAATAATAGGAGTTATACTTCTTGTACTAATCTTATTGTTTTTACACTTATAAAGAAGAACTTGTCAGTATAGGGGAATCTCCAAATTTCGAAAGGTTTAAATCCCAATACAATGCATTTAGTGCGGATATATATGATACATTGCCCATTTCAGCGGGAATGTTAGGAGGAGCGATTGGTGGAACTGTAATGGGGGGTTCCAGGTTTAATTATTGGATTCGTCTCTGCTACCGGAGCGGCTACATGGTATGTCGAAAATGAAAAAAGTAGATGGGAGAAAGATGAGGCAGGCAAGAATATAGACACTAAATAGGAAGGAGAAAAGATGAAATGAGATTCTTTATAGGGAGTTATATATATGACATAATTCTTTTAATCTTATGTGGAGTAGTATTTAAGACTTTTATCCTAAAAAAAGGATTATCAGAAAAAGAATCTTTTTTTATACTACATACATTGCCAATAGTCTATATACCCCTTTCTGTATTATTAATCGTGAATATGGTTTATATTGTTTTGATAGATAGAGAAATTATTGATAATACTTACAAAGGACTTGCACTGTATTCACTTGCTTTTATTTGGATTATGATGGTGATTATAGGATTTTATAATAGAATTAAATACGGCTCCAAAGATTGGGAATATGTTGAAGAAACCAAACGAGGGATTTTTGGACTTATTGGACTTTTTGTTATGGCGATATTAATGTACTTATTTATATGATTTATGTGTTTTCAAAGGAGCCGTCGTAGACAGCAAAGCAGAAAAAGAAAAGAACCGGATCACCACCGGTACTTTGACATGGGAAGACATGGACAACAAAGCCGAATACAAAATAAAAGCAAGCGGAATCACCGCATCCACCAATGCCGTATCCAAACTCGACCCCTGATTAAGTTATCTGGATGAGGAATGATATATCATGACAGATTTAGTAATAATTTTAGTGTATTTAGCAATGATGCTTATATGGATTTTTAAGAAGATAAAGTTTGGAAGCTTAGTTTTTTCTACAACTATTCGAATTATAATTATAAAATTTATTTATTCATTAATACTTCCATTTTCTGTATTTATATATATTTTTTTCCCGCCAGAAAATGCAGTTCGGTTTTTATTAGGTGCGAGTAGTATAGGGGCATTAGGGGGGCTGTTTTGGCTTTTAGATCGTGAAAGAAGAATTGTCATTATTAAGAGTGTTGATCATGAAACATTAAAAGAAATACAAGGATCTCTTCAACAACGGGAACGAAGAACGAAAGAGGTTCTTGTTGGATGTATTTTTTTCATGTTTTTAGGTTTCTTGATCTATCTTTTACCACATTAGAGAAAGCGTAAGTGAATTATTATAAGGATAAGAATGGAACATCTGTCTAACCATGTCATTTGTGAAAATAAGCGTAACAGATATAAAGAAGTGCTAAACAAAGCAGCCCTGGATAAATCCAAAGAAATAGCAAGCTGGAGCGCGGCGAACTGGATGGAAAGTAAATATCCCTACCTGACACGAAAAGAAGCGGAGGCAATTGGGAAAAACCTTGTAAAGAAAGCCAGACCTTTTGTAACAGGTGCGTCTTACCTATAGGGGATACAGGAAAACCATGAAAGATTTATTTAAATCCCCATACAACGCATTTAGCGCGGATGCATACGATACGTTGCCGTATCACTTGGGATAATTGGGGCATGGGGGAAAAGTGCATTAGGGGGGCCTGTAGGTGGGCTGTGCGCGGTGGAACTATATCTATTAGGAGCAAGTGTACGGGTGAAGATCAATAAATGGAAACAGCAACAATCACCTTTGGTTGATGAGGAGAAAATGAATTACTTGGTAAATAGCGTATTTTATGATTTAGTCCATCTTGTTATTTGCATTCTTCTTATAAGGGTATATTTTATTCAAAAAATTATTTGTTCTGAAAAGGAGCAATATTTTGTGCTTCATGTCTCTCCATTTTTATACATTCCTCTTGTGTGTATTCATATTATTGCGATGTTATATATTATTGGGGTGAATAGAGGCTTCTTCCTCGGTGAATACACTAAAGAAGCAAATATCATTGTAATTATGGCAGTATTAATTGAGTTCATGATAAGCATATACAATCGTATGAAATATGGCCCCAAAAATCAGAAGTTTAAAAATGATACGGAGACAGGATGTATAAGTATAATATTAATAATTGCTATTTTAGCTGTGGTGTGCTTCTTTAATTAATAGTGTTTAGAAATGGTTAGTTGTGGACCATAGAAGATGGAGAAGTAGTGGAAGAAATAATTACCCATACAGGAAGCAAAGCAAGCGGAAAGAAAGTAGAAGTAAAAACAGGAAACAACCTCTCCATAGAAAGCGGCATCCATCTGCAAAGAGGTATTACCGCTTTACGGGATATAGGAAAACTACAAAAGATTTAATCCCCATACAACGCATTTAAAGGGGATATATGAGTGGAAGTATATTAACACAAATATATGTAGAGGAGAAAAAACGAGAATGGGAGAAGAATGAAAAGGATTCAATGAAAGTAACTGAGAAAATAGAATACAGGGAGTGATAATATATGAATTATTTTATTGGTAGCATTCCATTTGATTTGATACTTCTGATATTATCTATTGGAATTTTTAAGACATTTATTTTGAAACAAAATTTATCTGATAAAGAACGTTTTTTTCTTATACATACACCAATATATATATACCATTATCAATCCTTATGATTATTAGTATGGTCTATATAGTTGCGGTAGATAGGAAATTAATTAATGACGACTATATTCTTTTCGCAAAAATTATTATGTTTGCTGTATTTTTTATGACGATGATTATTACAGTGCATCATCGAATTAAATATGGCAATAAGGATTGGAAATATAAAGAGGATACAAAACTTATGATTATAGGACTGTCTATGTTAATTTTCATTTTTGTAATGATCTGGCTTTTTGGGTAATTAATATAAATCCCGCCTCAAAGGAGCTGTCATAGACAGCCAAGCAGAAAAAGAAAAGAACCGGATCACCACCGGTATTTTGCCATGGGAAAAACATAGATAACAAAGCCGAATACAAAAGAGGGGGGACACGGAATATCCTATACACAGGAGCAGGAATCCCCTTAAATGCCTTGGAACTCCTTTCAAACATGGGTCCCACCGTGAAAGATAAAGCGGGAACAACCACGACATCTGCCGTATCCAAAGAAATCATTACAATAACAGACAAAGAAAACCGGAAACAGGACATAGAGAAACTAAACAGGAACACAGAAGACAGCTTAAACAAACTTAAAGAAATATTCGACAAAACAAAAGTAGAAGAAAGAAAACGACTGTTGGAAGAACTGGGGATAGTCGGAAACCGGGCTATCCATGAGATGGCATCTCACAATGGATGGAAAGACGGCTCCGCCGAAAAGGGAGCCCTCCATGGAATGCCGGGAGCCTGACAGGAGGCCGTGCGGAAGGAGTCTATACGGTACAATCTAGTGGGACGCAAGCAAACGTACATCTTGATTTTTCTACAAGTAGAGATCATCCGGTAATTGTAGCAAATGTGAGTACAAGCATAATTGCTGTTGGAGGATAAATAGGATATATTTATGAGCCTAAATATCATACTTCAGATGGAAGTGTAAATGTATATGGTGCTTTAAGAGGTATAAATATTGGTGACAATAGTGGTGATAGTGTTGCTGATTTTGGGGTAAAAGCTTATTATGGTGCAGGAGCAGAAGTAGGTGTAAGAGTCTATCTGAGTAAATTATATGAAGAAATATTTCACGAAAGAGAAGATACTAATAAGAAAGAAGATATAAAGAGACGTGTTAATGAGATAACGGATAAAAGGAGAAACTGAGTTTATGACAGCAAAAGACATAATTTTGAATATCATAGTATACATTGTATTAGTTATAGCAATTTGTTATCCGGAATATTTTAAAACATTTGGGATTTGGGATCAAAGACCGTATGCCAAAAATTCTATAGGAGTGTTTATAGCAAGGGTAATAGCGATTGTAGTACTATTTTTAGTTATTATATATGACATTTCTATGATGAAGAGACAGTGATACAGGAACCGGACGGATTATAGATATAAACAGCCGGAGCGGAGAGGCATTCAGCCATCTGAATCCCAACGGGGAGGGAATACGCCCTTATGATAAAAATGTAACCTTCAAACGAATTGACAAAGGAAACGATCATCCGTCAGGGGTATATACCTTTGGAGAACAAGATGGAACCGTAGCTAATGGACATGCTCTATATCCCGATGAAATTAAAGACCGGGAAAACTACAGGTACATGAAAGGGATATCCATGCCAAACTATACCATTGACAAAGGAACACTTGCGGAGAACATGGCCACAGCTGCTATAGAATACTCTTTTGTGCTGGTAGAGAACATGGCAGGAAGAGCGGAAGAATTACATCGGGGAAGATTGCTGAAAGGCACAGGGGATAATTATGGGAATGGCGGTTGATGAAGGAGGAAATGAAGTCGCTAAAACCATGACGAAGGATTTACTAAAAAAAGATGCTCAAAAATGGAAGAACAAAAGGAAGGTAAAAAGTGATTAGCGATAGAAGTTGGAGGTAAGGATGGTTATATTTAGCTTTTTTTTATTCATAGAGCGTATAATCTTTATGTTTAGCAATAAGTTAGAAGCAAAAGAAAATGTGTCTCAAACATTCTATTACTATTTTAGTGGAGTAGGGGGGCTAATTTACTTTTTTGTATTATTTTGTATATCTATAATTGGGTATAGAATTAATTACTTAATAATGCTGCTTGTTATGTGTATCATATATTTCTTATCACTTAGTAGATCAAAATATTGTTATGAAAAGGAGAAAGAGCTCATAATATCACGTGATAATAAGTCAGAAAGAATTAATAAACTGAGAAATTATATTAAGTTTATTAATATTGTAAGGTGGATTGACTGTTTGGGGTTTGCATTATTATTGATGGTGACTATTTAGAGTTACCATTAAAGGGAAGGCAGGGAAAGACATCTGCCTCACCGCTGCAGAAAACAGGAAAACAGCAGAAGGGAAGAGCAGGAGCAAAGGCGCAAGAATTACTGCATACTTCGGCATAGGAGGACGCCAAAATGCAGGCATCAGCGTAGGAAAATTCAAAGGAAATTGAATTACCTATACGGGAAGCACTGCCATATCCAAAGGAACCATACCCATCACGGATAAAGAAAACAGGGAACAAAGCATAGAGAAACTGAATAGGAACACAGAAGACAGCCTAAGCAAACGCAAAGAAATCTTCGACAAAACAAAAGTAGAAGAAAAACAGGAACTCATCCACATGATGAACATAGTAGGGAACCAAATCATCCATGAAGCGGCAGGCCACTATGAATGGAAAGAAGGATCCACAGAAAACCTCCTTCTCCATGGAATGCGGGGAGCGGAGTAGGACACACAGGCGCCTATATTTCCAAAGAGCAATTACAGAGACATATTATGGCTCAATAAGTGATATTAAACAAGCGAGACTATTTAAGTTGAATTTTAATAGGAGTGATACATACAATTTAATTTCAACGATAAATTATTACAGGAATAATTCAGCTTGGATTTAAAACTCCCTATGAAGTCTATTATTCAACTATGTTGCACTTGGCTTGACAATTCAAGCTAATAAATAATGGTAATCCTTATTGGAGATATAATTTATTTACAAATAACTGTAATAGTTTTGTTATGAATAGTTTGTATAACATATTGCTAATAGATGATTATAGAAGAGAAAATGTAAAGTTTGATCAATTTGATCCCAAAGCGCAAGGGGATAATCTTGAGCAAGCGAATCATTTAGTAGCGAGGTGTATAAACAATGAGTTTGTATCGTTTAAGTTTAAAAAATATATGGAAAATATTGATCTTTGAAAGCATATTCTCTGTTTTATTTTGCATATCGATGGCTATGTTTTTACAGATAGCTTTTTTCTCCTACGAAGCAGCATTTATACTCGGATTGGCTATAAGCCTTATTTATTCCCTTATTATCTATTTTTGTGGTGATTTCCCACTTTTATTTACTGTTAAAGGTGGGATTCGATATATAGAGATATCAATAATGTTTTTTTGTGGTTTGTTATTTATCACGTTGCCGGTATTCCCTTTTCTTTCGGATGGAAATATATTGTTTGAGCTTTTCGATATAATTTGCTTCATTGGGAGTTATATTTATGGAAGTTCCGGTGTTATTTCGGCAATAATAACTTATATGTTGTGTATGTGGATAATAACGGGGGCGATTTATCTTTTACAAAGAAAAATTCATAATGGGATTTGATGCATATCTTATTAAAATAGTTATCTATACAAGAGTATTAACTACTTAAAATAACTTATCTTTTAAAGGAATGGGGCGTGAATATTTTGAAAAATGTTAAAAGATATTTTGGAGTTAGTGGAACTATATTTTTAATAGGAGCCGGTATTGGTTTTTTTGCTATATATTTTGATATAAAAGGATTGGCTTATATTTCAATTGCTTGTTGCGGAATTAGTTTATTGATTAATAAGGATGGGAATATTAATTGGTGAAAAAGAATCAAAGAAATGGAGCGAAAGCGGAACCAACCGTATCGCCTGTATGGATCATGGGAACCTTAGTATCCAAAGAAGCAGGAATGACAAAAGGACTGACAGGAGCAGCACCGGATGCTCTCCTGAAAAAAGAACCGGGAAAAGTTAAAGGTATGGACAGCCATAAAATGGCAAGCGCCGCCATAGGATACCTGGCAGGAGGTAAAATAGGGACTTACCGCATATCATTTTGGAGATGAGGACTATGCATCACTGAATGGTTTTATTAGTCTGACTTGGTCTGTCGGGAGAGATTATTATGGATAGGACAGGCAATGTTTATTTTGTCAGAGGCGGTGGAATCGTAAGTGGTCTTGACGGGACAGTAGCAATCGGGAAATTTAGTATAAATACGAGCGGTTGGTATGATTTAGAGTTCAGAAGAAACATAGAAGGGAGGAAGCGTTTTCTTTGGTATCAGTGGAGCATTGGTATCAGTGAATGTATCTGTAGGAGATAATACAGGATCTAGGGAGTTAGGTGTAAGTGGAGTGGGATTATCTGCTGGAGCTGTAATTAATGAAGCAATATTTGTATGTAACATTAATAATTTGTAGAGGGGATTGAAAATGAAATCTTTTGATTGGCGAAATATGGAATTACGAGATTTTTTTGCCCTTGTCGCTATAGGAATTTTATTATTTACCGTAATTTTTGCTTTTGGATTTTGTTATTTTAATAGAGATTATGCTGAAAAGAATAAAGAGGAACTCATCTCTGTATACTTGGATTTGCCACGAATGAATCATATACAAAATGAATCTTATGAAGTTTTAAAAGCTAAGAAGCTTTTGGTTTATTATATTAGTGGCAGGATATCTACTGATATTACCGATCAACAATTTGCTGATTACTATAAATCGCATTTGCTATTAGATGGGTGGAAACTTGATAATCAGAATTGGCATAAATCAAAGTATCATATTATTGCCCATAAAGGTGAATTTTCATTGGAGATTTTTAAAGTAGAGAATGATGATTGTTGGCGTATATATTTAGATAAAGAAGATTGGCTGTATAAAAAGAGATTTTAGAAAATCGTATCTCATTATAATAAATGGCTTGTGATAGGTGTTACCGTGAAAAAAATAGATTGGAAGAATTTAAGCTATTATGATTTTATTGGATTTTTAGGAATAGGAGTGATTGTTCTATTTGCATCCTGTTTCGGAGGGCTTTGGTATGCGACGTATGATTACAGGATACAGATGAGAGATCAGATGGTAGGAATGTATCAGCAACTTCCTGAACCATTACCTGTTGTTAGCGAAGATTATGGAGTGCACCAAAGATGGTTAGTGTTTTATATTGATGGAATAAAAATATTAAATAAACCACAGCCTGAAAATGTGATAAATGAATATAAAAAAGCGTTAGAAAAAGAAGGCTGGGCTGCTGAAAGAGAGTATGTAAGAAATGATAAGAATAAAACTTATGGAATAAATATGAGAAAAGGAGAGTTTGTTTTTTCTGTTTCTGCACGGGAGAACAGGGATTCAATAAATATTCATTTAATTAAAAGGGATTGGATATACAATAAGGGCTTTTAATACAAAATTTATAAATAGGGAACCATGAGTGGAGGAAACGTATTGGCAGGAGGTCTGGCAGGAGACTGTGTGAGAGGATCTATACGAGGCACAGATGGGGACAAAGTGGGACAGGCTGGCAAAAAACGCAAAAAGCCTTGAACAAACAACTCAAACAAGAACTATCCACAGAAAAGAAAAGTCCTGATGAACT
>ERZ507073.1056-NODE-1056-length-19381-cov-4.736779_pt1 | contig 19381 bp, 10 predicted proteins | sample MGYA00512290_ERZ507073 | MGnify/ENA metagenome assembly ERZ507073 | reverse complement strand
GGAGGTAACCTGTTTGATATGGTTATAGCACACTATAACCATAAAGGGTTTCCGTCACCAAGGTCAAAACCGCCATAAGTACCGGCGCTACCAAAATTTGTATTATCCAAAGGCACACCGTCTATCACATACAAAGGCTGATTATTACCGGTCATTTCCGTACTACCACGTAATATTACACGCGAAGAGCCTGAGGCTCCACCCGCGGTCTGGGTTACGACCAAACCCGGAACACGGCCCGCCATTGAATTGATAACATTCGTTTCTTTGGCCTTAGTCAATGCTTCACCTTGTACCTCAGCCACACCGTATCCCAAAGCCTTGCGCTCACGTTTGATACCCAAAGCGGTTACCACCACTTCACCCAGCATCTTGCTGTCCTCTTCAAGTACAATATTCAGTGGAACATTGCCGGCTTTCACCTCCTGCTGTTTGTATCCCACAAAACTGATGATTAACGTTGCGCCGGGTTTGACGTTTAAACTGAATTTGCCGTTTAAGTCGGTAACTACACCATTGCTGGTTCCTTTTTCAACGACAGAGGCCCCTATCACCGGACCAAACTCATCTTTCACAGTACCTATAACTTTGTTGCTTTGCTGTTCTATGGCAAAACTCTCAAATGAGGCAGCTCTCACTTGCGGAAAACCTCCCCACAAACAGAGAACAAGTGTACTGTAGAGTAACGTGCTTTTACATTTCTTTACTTTCATAATATTATATATAAAATTAGTAAATCAGATTCTCAGTCAGGTTACAAAGTTCATCAAAGTACTCATTCATAGGGTTTGAATCCCTACATATCAGGTTTGAGTTCTCACAGAATTAGTACAAAAGTTTGATTTCCAATGTACACGACTTCAATAAATAGAACTTATTGAATTATTGCTTTGAACATTCACTCGGTTAATGTATTTTTGTGCTCGTTAACCAATACTGCACATCAAATGTATATCCACACTCAACAAATTATACAAATTTTAATCTTACTTTTTTTCACACTGTCCTCAATCTCAGCCAATGCAGAAAAGCATGTCCAGCGTTTTTCCAGCCTGCAACTTGGCACCGAAGAAGGATTGAACAGCCTGCGGGTTTTCTCCATTGCCACAGATAAGTCAGGAGCTATATGGATGGCTACCCTTGATGGCATCAACCGTTTCAATGGCCGTTCGATGAAAAGCTACCAATTAGGAACCAATCAAAAATTATCCGATGCTTCAGGAAGCACCACCATGTTAGCTATAAGCCCCAACAATTCACTTTATGCTTATAATAATGTAGGACGGATTTACAAATACAACTTGCTTACTGACCAATTCGAACTCTGCCTTGATTTAGCAGAACATATCTACACGGGGCTGGTCCTTCAGTACCTTCTTATCGACTCTCAAGAACAATTGTGGATAGGACTGAGTACCGGGCTCTACTGTTGCAGATTTGGTGAAGTGCCTCAGCTTATCGATTCAGAGAGCCATGTGACCTATATCACAGAATTGCCTCAAGGCATTGCCATAGGTAGCACATGTGGCCTGCGTATCTATTCCAAGGATAGGATTTTACTGCATAAGCTCTGTCCAGGCACCTATGTACAAAGCCTTTTAGCGCCATCAGACAGTGATACATTATTAATAGGCACTTTCAATAGTGGAATAAAAAGCATCAACCTCAACTCATGGCAAGAGCAGCCAACCGACGCTGCAACTCTTCCTCATACTCCTATTCGTTCCATGGTAGAAATGGCACCTTCTACTATCCTATTAGGATTTGACGGAGATGGAGTCTACACCTACAACTACCCGACCGGTGGGGCAGAACCACTCTTTACACGTACCAACCGAATGCTTACTGCTATGGGAGTATATTCCTTATGCCGAGATTGTGAAGACAACATATGGATAGGCACCTACACTGGCGGCGCCTTTCTCATGATGCCCGAAGAAACCACCACCACTTTACTAAGACATCACAAAGGAGAAGAGCCCTCCTTAGCCGATGACAATGTAAATGCATTCTGTGAACAGCGCAACGGTGAACTGTGGATTGCCACCGATGACGGTATCAACATATACAATCCCCAAAACAACCGATGCAGACAGATACTTGCAGGTAATGTGGTATTAAGTGTCTCCATTGATTCCCAGAACAACATTGCTGCAGGTACTTATGGCAATGGACTATTTCTTCTCAACAGTCAGGGAGAAATATTACACCATTACCTTAGCAACAATAGCAGCTTGCCATCCGACTACCTCTCTACAGTATTGTTTGATACAGACCGAGATCTATGGATAGGGACCATGGACAATCAGTTGCTGCAACTGGAGTGCTCCACTCGGCAATGGAAGTCACACAACGTAACTAAAGCACGCTGCATAGTGCAAAAGGATGCACATACCATTGCTGTAGGTACAGTAGACGGACTGGTACTGATAAACAAACATACCGGGACACACACACATTTGTTTAAAAGTACCGACAACAAAGGAGAAGACTTCAATGCTTTCATTCAATCCATAGCATTTGTAGACGATGAGCAAGCCTGGCTGGGAACTGACGGTGGAGGTCTTTATTTGTACAACTTGCAAACAGCTGAAAAAAAGACATTCTCTACCGAACAACGCCTGCCGTCCAACCGTGTGAGTGCCTTACTCATCGACCATAGCAATAGGTTATGGATTACTACCGATCACGGTTTGGCATGCCTTCCTCCGCAGCCGTCCATGCAAATATACAACCAGAATTTCGAGCAAGTGATGTCGAGATTCTACAACCGTTCCGCAGCCATTCTTTTAGCCGATGGGCGCATAGCACTGGGAAGTACCACTGGTGTACTGATATTCAAACCTCACATTTCACTGACTTCCTATCAGGCCCCATCCTTACAACTCACCGACTTCCGAATAGACAACATAGACGCCAGAGTGTCTGCGAGTATGCGCCCGGAACTCATGCAAATGCTGGCGGATAGCACCATTACTTTATCATATCGCCATAATTCATTCACAATGGAATTCGAGTCTGTAAGCTTCCGCTATCAGGAAGACATTGCATACGAATACATGCTTCAGGGGTTTGACCGCGACTGGAACAAACTGGGAAACAATGAGCATCTGCGCTACACCAATGTGTCACCGGGCAAATACCAATTCCGTATACAATCATATAGCCTTAATAGCGGACTCATACTGAGCAGCCGGACTACATGTATCACAATTTGTCAGCCGTGGTGGAACACTTGGTGGGCATGGTTATTATACATCATGACACTATGCTGTATAATAGGAGCAGTTATAAAAAGTAAACAGCAACAATTGGTACGCCACTACATGAACGAAAAAATCGCTTTCTTCGTAAGCATAGCCCATGACATCCGCACCCCGCTTACACTTATCAAAGCCCCTCTGGACGAACTTCGCCATGACTCCACACTCCATGAAAACGCTACCCGATCCATAGAGTTGGCACATTCCAATCTCAACAAATTACTGGATATATTATCACAGCTACTTGATTTTGAACGGATAGACCATTCCAGCATGCTCCCCAAAATAGAAGCTGTGCCGCTAAAACAGATCATGGACAATCTTTTTACCGTCTTCCAACCTCTCTGCCAGCAGCAACAGAAAACATTGCATACAAGCAGCATTGACTGCCAGCTTGGGGTATGGGCCGACCCCCAATTATTGAACCGAATACTCACCAACCTTTTATCCAATGCCCTGAAATATACCCCTACAGGAGGAAAAATCAGCATCAGCGTGAAAACCGAAGCGAGCAAGGTAAAGATTATCGTGAGTGACACTGGAATCGGCATCTCGCCCAAAGAGCAAAAGAAACTGTTCACAAGCTTTTTCCGTGCCAGCAATGCCATCAGTTCCGGCACTCCAGGCATCGGCCTGGGACTATTGCAAGCCAAGAGGTTTGCCGCTTTGCTGAAAGGCGACATAAAGGTTAGCTCCGTCGTGAACCAAGGCTCGGAATTTACGCTCATACTCAATAGGGTTATAGTCACAAATTCTGCGATATCCGTTACCACTCCAGTTATGGAAAGGTCCGTCACTACCGAAAGCACCATGCCTTGTGACCCGGATAAAGACACGTTGCTTATCGTAGAAGACAATGATGAACTCCGCCTCTATATGCGCCGTATATTCGAGCCGGTTTACCGGGTCGTAGACAAATCCAACGCCCAAGAAGCATTGGAATATATGGAAACTCAATACCCCAGTTTAGTTTTGTCTGATATAATGATGCCCGGCATGCAGGGTGACGAGATGTGCCACCGAATAAAAAGCACTCCTGCCACTTCGGGCATACCGGTCATACTACTTACCGCCAAGACCTTCAGAACATCCATCATAGAAGGATTGCAGAAAGGAGCCGATGATTACATAGCCAAACCTTTCGACATAGATATACTGAAAGCCAAAATTCAGGCACAAATAGAGAATCGCAGACGCCTGCGGCAATACTATACGCAAATTGCTCTGCAACATACCCTTTCAACAGACAAGACCATCAAGGAAATGCCTGTACAATCTGCCGTGCCCAATAATGCGGACAGTGCCTTTGTGGAAAAAGCAACCCAAATCGTGAAAGATAACATAAGCGATTTTGAATTCGACATTGACCGGCTCTGCCGGCACATGGCTATGTGCCGGACTCTCTTCCACGAACGGCTGAAAGCTCTTACCGGGCATACCCCGCAAGACTTCATCCGTATTATCCGCCTTGAGCAAGCTGCCGCCCTACTGCAACAAGGAATACCGGTGACCGATGTTTCCATACAAACGGGATTTGTAAACTCCAAATATTTCAGCACCTTATTCAAGAAATATTTCGGTGTCCAACCCAGCCGATACACCGGGCAAAGAATGAATATAGGCTGATTTGTAGGATTTCAAACCTCTATATGCAGGATTTCAAACTATACATAACCCCATTGCCACTACCTTTGTCGCCATAAACCTATAAAACTGATTTTATGAGCACAAAATTCATCTGCTTGAAGAATGTAATGGCAATACTATTGTCCATAAACATTTTGTCCTGTTCCAGCTCCAATTCCTCCATAGAGGAGTTGCCCTATCTCACCGTGAAAAGTGTATCCCCTCAGAATCTCGCAGCTGCCGGTGGCGAAATAACCATCCGTGTTTCATCCTATCCCATCGCAACAGCCCAATCCGATGCCGGGTGGATAACACTGAAATCAAATACTTCTTCCGATAGCCTTACGTCATTTACATTTACAGCAAAAGCCAATAAAGGGAATGCCCGTGAAGCCGGCATAACTATCACGGCCGGTGAAAAAGAAACCAGCATCATCATCACCCAGGCTGCAAATAATGAACAAGAGAGCAAACCTGCCATAGACGAGAATCTCCCTGCTGTAAAAGTGGCAAAGGAGTTGGGGCTCGGATGGAATCTGGGTAACCAGCTTGATGCCCATGTAAACGAAATAGCCGACGAAACCTCATGGGGCAACGGCAAAGTTACACAAGAAACACTCTTGAAAGTAAAACAAGCCGGATTTACATCAGTCCGCATCCCCGTTACCTGGTTGGGAAAAGTAGGCGAGGCCCCACACTATCACATCGACACGGACTGGATGAACCGCGTGGCAGAAGTAGTGGAATATGCTGAAAAAGCCGGACTGAAAGCCATTATCAACATCCATCATGACGGACACCGCCACATCCACGAAGACGGTTTTGACGAGCATCGCTGGCTTGACATCGTAGGAGCAGCACAAAACAAGGACATGAATACCGCTATCAAAGAGCAACTCAAATCCATGTGGACACAAATAGCCCAACGTTTCGAGAACAAAGGCGAGTTCCTCATTTTTGAAGGCCTCAATGAAATCCATGACGGAAGATGGGGCTCTGGCACCAATACCACCGACGGAGGCAAACAATATGCCATACTCAACGAATGGCAACAAGTTTTTGTAGATGCCGTCCGTGCCACCGGCGGCAACAATGCAACCCGCTACTTGGGTATCAGCGGCTATTGCACAAGCCCTAATCTTACTATAAAACACTTGCAGCTCCCGACAGACCCGGCACAAGACCGTCTGTTAATATCAGTACACTACTACGACCCTGCCACCTTCGCATTGGAAGATAAATTTGCAGAGTGGGGACACACCGGCGCCCCCAGTAAAAAAGAGAGCTGGGGAGACGAAGAGCATCTTAAGAAAGTCTTTGCAGCATTAAGAACCGCTTACGTAGAAAAAGGGATTCCCGTATACATTGGAGAAATGGGGTGCGTACACCGCAACAACAACCGTTCTGAAGCATTCCGCAAATACTACCTGGAATATGTATGCAAAGCTGCACGCACCAATGGCATGGCCGTATTCTATTGGGACAACGGCAATGCCGGCGCCGGACGGGAATGTTCCGGGCTGATGAATCACACCACAGGAACTTATGTCAACAATGGAAAGGATGTGATAGATGTCATGACCAAAGGGTATTTCTCCAATGACCCTTCATATACATTAGAAAGCCTATACAATAACGCTCCACAATGAAAGTTCGACAATCTCTCACTTAGCAACAAAAGGGGGAAACCGGGTAGCACCCTTTCCGCGTTATAGCCTCCTCTGAATATCCTCGTTACTGTTCCGCTGACCCTTGCTACGTATATCACCACCGAAAGTATAGGATACACCGATATGGAAACTGGTAAAGGCAAACTGATTGTCGGCAATTATCTTCAGCCCGTTGGACATGGTTTCCAATTTGGAATGGCTGACAAACAAATTGTTGACATTCAGGCTGAGGCTGAGCTTATTGTCCAACAACCGGTAAAGCATACCTGCACTGATACTGTAAGTGGGGCTCATCAGATAGATGCCCTGATACTGACGGGAAGAATAGGAACCGGACAACGTAGCCAGAAGAGTCTTCTTTTCATTGAAGAAGAAAGTGTTGCGCAGACTGGCGTCATAAGCCCACCCTTTCTCCTCGGGAGAGGTGGTGGCAGCGCTGGAGGTGGTCCGGCGATAGCTCACTCCATGCTGGGCGTAAGCTTGCAGCCATTTGGTACGGAAAGTGTACGAATTGTTAAGCCCGAAAGCATGCGTCTGCATGAAATTCTCCCAGAGAAAAGAGGTCACATTCGTTTCGGCATCCAAGTCCACAACCTGGAAGAATACATCGTCCGAATAAGAATAATAGGCAGAAACATTGAAGTTATTCTTCAACGTATATCCCAGCTCGACATTGTAAGTATAACTAGGTTTCAAGTCTTCACGACCACAAGCGTAAGTGTACTTGTTCTGATAGAACGGAAAAGGATTGACCATATTCTGTGACGGACGGGAGATGCGGTTGGAGAAACTGAAGTTCAGCGCATGCCCGTCAGTAGGCGAATAAAGCAGATAGACAGTAGGGAATAAGCGCGTATAGTCGTGCTTGTCCTCCGTATCCTTCGCTTCGGAAATACCGGTAGTGCGGGTGTGCTCCATACGCAAGCCCAACTGCATGGAAAAACGTTCGGAATATTCACGGCTATAATCAGCATATAAGGCATAGATTTGCTCCTTGTAACGGAAATAATCATCCTGCACCAGCGTAGGGTCCGACGTATCGTAATTGATACCGTTGCGAGTGTTGGTAAAGGAGACCTTGGCACCTGCCGTTATCTTGTACTTTTCAAAAGGAAGGATGAAATCAAGAGCGGAGGAGACTACATCTACCTTGCGATGTTGCAGATAGTTGTAATCGAAGTTTGTGCCCGGAATCTCCGTACCGTCAGGCAGGAGGGTTTTCGAGAGAAAGCCCATATTTTCGTCCCGGTTGTCACGCAGGTAATCCACATCCCAAGTCATTTTCTTGCCTTTGTCATCCCAGACCTTATCGGTATGAAAATTCAGATTGAGGCGGTCGGAACTGGTATCCTTGTCACTGTTGGAGTACAGCAAAGAATCCAATACGGCGGTAGAGGCATCGTAAACTTCCGTCCATGAAAGGGCGTTGCCCGGTTTGGGAGCACTGTGATTATAGATGGCCTGCATACCTACAGTCCAGTCCCGTTCCAACGATACGTCCACACCTCCCTGAAGGTAGAAGCTATTCATGTAATTGGTGTAGTCGGCACGGCTGTTCCAGGTGTTCTGCGGAAAATAGCGGTAATTCTTCTCACACGTCTCATAGTTGCCCTGCGTAGTACCCCCGTTGAGGAAGGATGACACGCGCCCCTTGCTGAGATTCAAGCTTACCCCGCCATATCCGTAATTGTCCTTTTCACCAGCGCTGTAGGAAGCGGAAGCCGTACCACCCACGTAATCTTTGGGACGTGACTTCAAGCGGATATTGATGATGCCTGCATTTCCGGCGGCATCGTACTTGGACGGAGGCGTGGTAATCACCTCCACCTTCAGTATCTGGGAGGCGTCATAGGAACGGAGGTAATCTATCAGTTCATCTCCCGACAGCTTCGTCTCACGGTCGTTGATATAAACCTTGATACCCCCTTTACCTATAATACCAATACTGTTTTGTCCAACCTGCAGACCGGGCACTTCACGCAGAAGGTCGAGTGCACTGCCTCCGGCAGAGGCTATGGTATTATGTGCATCGAACACTACCCTATCCACCAGACGCTTGATAACGGGACGCGCGGCCGTAACGGTCACTTCGTCCAGCAAGGCGGAAGAAGATTTCAATGTCAATTCGCCAACGTTTTTGTTTCCTTGCAGCACAACGGGAACGTAGAGGTCTTCGCTGCCGATAAGGGTAATATGCAACAAGTATTCTCCCAGTGGCTGGTCAAAGGAAAAACAACCTTGTGTGTCGGTCAGCATACCGGTAATATAGGTACTGTCTTTTGCCTGCTTCAGCAGCACATTCGCCACCTCTACCGGTTGGCGGTTCTCGTCCTGCACACAACCGGAAAGCCGGTAAGTCTGGGCGGAAAGGAAAGTGGCCATACTTGCCAAGGCCATCCATACCATCACTCTTTTTCTAACGTTGTTCAGTAGATTTTCTTTCATTATGCGTTTGATTTCAATGTTTTACTCTTTGTATTTCGCTGAAACAAAGATAGGGGTAAAACATGCCTCAAACGGTCTATATCGGGGAATAAAAAGTCTATACCCCAAGACTACAAATCACTACATATCAACACTTTAATTTTACAAAAGTCTATATTATGCCTTTTCCGGTCTATATGCTGCCTATAAACTCTACAATGCCTTCCTTCTCCCCCATCCCCAGTTTCTTGCGGATATTCGTCTTTCGCTGGTAAATGGTAGGAATGCTTTGTTGTGTCACCACACTAATCTCCTTCGTCGAGAAGTCCGCACAGAGCAGGCAGCAAAGCTGCTTTTCTTTGTCAATGAGCACATCTCCAAAACGGCTGTCCATCTTTGTGTAGAAGTTATCATACATCCGGTCTATGATAGGGTACAAGTCCTCCCATACCAGCAAACTCTCTACCGGCAGTTCATGGCTGGTAATACCCGAAATGCGGCGAAGCAGCTCCTGATTCTGCGAGGTAGGTTGTTTAGCCACCAGCCGTATCATGCCTAATTGCTGCAACAGTATTTTCCGGAAAAACTGTCCGTCTTCCTCCTTCGACTGGTTCTTGGTCGCATCTTCCAACAGCCGGGTCAGTGTTTCCGCCCGTTCTTCCGCTTCAATCAACCGGTTACGCCGGTTACGGACATAAAGGGACACACCGCCACCTGCAAGCACCAGTACCAACAGTGCCAGCAACAAATTCAACTGTGCCTGCTTCCGTTCCACCGTCAGAATCAAGTTGGCTTGCGAAAGCGTCTCCTTCGACTCGTCCTTACGCCGGACAGTACTCTGCAACGCAGTAAGAGCATTGGCTACAGAATCATTATAGCGCGCCACGTCCAGCACATCAAACGTACGGTGACGTGTATAATCTATCAATGCCCTATATACCGCCACCATATTCTCTTCCGTCAGAAACCGGTTCCGGCCCTCGCCACGTTTCCTCTCCTTATTCAAATAGTATTCCGCCGAATCAAGCTGCCCTTCTTTCAAGAACACTTCCACTTTCACCAGATCTCCCATACGCAACTGCACCGGGTCGATGACATACTGCTCCATACGACGAATAGTAGCTATTGCACCGGAAGGTTCATCAAAAGAGTAAGCCTGCATCTGGGCATAGTTACGCAAATAATGCACTATCTTACTGGTATCTCCTGCCTCCACTGCCAGTTCTATGCTGCGCTCCATGTAATAGGATGCAGAATCATTCTTGTTCAGCCCCATGGCAATTCCCATAGAGAAGAAGCTTCCGGCTCTTGCGTCCAAAGCTATGGCGGTACGGAAAGTTTCTATCGCTTTCTCATAATCTTTCCAGACATACACATACCAGTATGCCTTATCAATCAGCATATCAGCCATTCTTCCCGTGTCCTGCAGCGCCTTGGCCAAAGCTACGCCGCTGTCAATGGCAGCTATACACCGTTCGTGCTCTTTCAGCCAATACCAGTACCAGGCTTTCAACTGATAGGAAAACAGATTCTTCGCCGTGTCGTTGCGGAAGACGTAATAATCGGAAGCAGGCAATATCAAGGAATCTTCCGCCATCGAGTTGTGCCGTTTATAGTGCACATAAGCATTCAGCCATCCATACAACAGCCTCTCCTCATCCGAAAGTTGCGATGGCCTCTCTATCTGTACCAGCAAGGCATACACGCTGTCCACATTCATATTCACCTGCTTTTCTGCCAGATGTAACAGATGTGCCTCATTCATCTGCCGGCAGGTAACAAGGCACAGCAACGCAAACAATAGTCCAAGGAAAGGTAATCTATTCATAATATAGGAGATATAGTTTTTTCTATCATTTGTCTGCAACCGCAGTTTCCAGTTGCTTCAGCGCCTGCTCCAACACCGAACGCGGGCAGCCGATATTCAGCCGCATAAATCCCTTGCCCGGTTCACCGAACATGGTACCGTCATTCAGCGCCAGGTGTGCCTGGTCTACAAATAATCTCACCAGTTCCTCCTGAGTCAGCCCCAATCCCCGGCAGTCCAGATAAATCAGGTAAGAAGCCTGCGGACGTATCATGCCGATGCCCGGAATATGCTCGCGCAGGTAGTTCTCCGTGAAATCGATATTGCCCTTTATATAGTCCAGCAGCTGTTCCAACCATTCCTCACCATGCATATAGGCAGCAGCCGCACCGATATAGGCCAACATGTGCCCTTCGCTGAACTCGCCCGCTTCCATGAACTCCTGAAAACGGTGGCGGATGTCCTCATTGAGGATAATGGCGTACGAACTTCCCAATCCCGGCATATTGAATGTTTTGCTGGGTGCCATGAAGGTGAGGGAATTCTGCGCGGCAGCCCCCGAAACAGTAGCAAAAGGATGGTGTTTGTAAGGTGGCAGAGTCAAGTCGGCATGAATTTCATCGGAGATGACAAACGTATGGCTTTCCGTACAAATATCAGCAATCCGGCGTAATTCGTCCACCGTCCATACACGCCCGCCCGGGTTATGGGGATTGCAGAGAATCAATACTTTGCATCCTTGTATATCCTTACGGAAACGCTCAAAATCAATCTGATACTGTCCGTCTTTCAGGTCGAGCGGAGAGTAAACCACTTCGCGCTTCATGCGTTGCGTCACCAGGAAGAAGGGATGATAAACGGGAGTCATCACCATTACCCGGTCGCCGGGATTGGTGAAGCATTGCAATGCGAAGGCTTGACCGCGGACAATGCCGGGTACAAAAGTCAGCATCTCGCGAGTGACGTCCCAACCATGGCGACGACTGAGCCAGCTACAAATGGAAATATACCATTCCTCACACGCAGACGTATAGCCTAGCACTTCATGTTCAAGACGCTTCCGCAAGGCTTCCATCACAAATGGAGGCGTGCGGAAATCCATATCCGCCACCCACATGGGGAGGAGGTCATCGCGCCCCCATACACTCTTCACACCGTCCCATTTCACGGAGTCGGTACCACGGCGCTCTATTACTTCATCAAAATTGTAAGTCATATGCTTGCTTTTTTATAATTCAACGCATCAATTTGTTTTGTTTTTATACGACCCATTACCGCTGCCTTATTTTTGTAAACAATAATCATATCGGGAAAAATATAAATACCGCCACATCCCACACTGCATGAGACAAGATAATAGCGGCAAAGCGGTTCGGAAAGAAACGGTAAAGCGCGCCCCATGCCGCCCCCACCACCAGAGCCGCCATGACCAGCATGAAGTTGCAGGAACCGGCATGCACCAGTGCATAAATCAAAGTAGCCACCACAAAACCCGCATTCGGATTCCAGCGTTTGGAAAGCGTGCGTTGCACATAGCCGCGCCAGAAAATCTCTTCCGCCGGCCCTATCAGCAACAGTAGCAATGCCGCCAACAGCCAAGGAGACTCTCCCTCTTTCATCCCATAAATGGAGTCCACCTGCGGACGGGCAAAATCGAACATCCAAGATGACACCTTGTCTCCCAACCAGAAAACGCCCCACAAAGCAACAGCAATGCCAATTCCCAGCAAGACATTCGGCAAGCTCCACTTCACCTCCCGCCACCAGCCGGGATTGAACAAGGTGGCAAACACGGACAGCGTGAGCGCAGAACCGGTCATCATCCACCAGAAATTCACGAAAGGAGCCGTCCAAGGCGAAAACATGACCGTCCACAGCACGGCAGCCAGCAGAATGGTAAAAATCAGCTTCTTCATGATAGCAAACCGGCTACAACGAACGACAACGTGAACAGCAGACTGAACAACAACTGGAGTTTTGCCGTCATCTCATCCAGACCGGCTATGGCACTTTCTCCCTTTCCGGGAAAACGAGACACCACCCGTACATTGCCTATGGCAGGAACCAGTGCCGGCATCACCAGCAGGGTCCATAGAGGAAGAGTTCCCGCAGCTATCAAGCCGGCTATCCAGCCAAAAGGGAAAAGGACTTCGGCACAATAAACGTACATCGACGCCTTTCCTCCCAGCTTCATGGCCAGTGTCTGAATCTCGGCACGGGCATCGGTACGCATATCCCGTGTATTATTGGCATGCAGAATGGCCACCGTAATCAGTCCCACCGGCAGAGCTATCCACAAGACATTCCAGTCAACTACTCCCGTAGCCACATAGCAGGTACCCAACGTCGGCAGCAAGGCATACGCCAAAAAGATGACGACATCGCCCAACGCACGATACTTGAGCGGCGGATAAAGCAACGAGCAAGCCGCGCCGCCTATACCGATGTACAGCAACGGCAACCCCGTACGCCACAGCAGGCCGACACCCGCAACAAGGGCAACTGCCAGCAATGCCATCGACAAGCCATATATCTCGCGCGGAGCAAACATCCCGTCGGTCAAGGTCTTGGCGCCAAAGGTATCCCTTGCATCGACCTTATGCTTATAGTCAAAATAATCGCTCCAGGTATTCCCGGCAGCGTGAAACACGACGATGTTCAGCAATGCCCAGATGCCGTTCACCCAGTTTATGTCCTGCTGCATCCAATACAGATATGCCAACGTCACCACCACCGGCATCGAAGAGGCGGGGAATGACCACGGACGCACCGCTATCATCCAATCTTTCAAAGAATGTTTCTTCATTTGTTATTTATCATTTATTTGTGCGCAAAAGTACGAAATATCTTCGCTTTTTTAAGTAATTTCGCGCACAAGATAAAAGAACCCCTTATGATAAAAGCTCTGTTTTTTGACATCGACGGAACCTTGGTCAGCTTCAAGACCCACGAAATTCCCGTTTCCACTATTGAAGCGTTGACTGCCGCCAAGGCCAAAGGCATACATATCTTCATTTCTACCGGACGTCCGCGCGTCATCATCAACAACTTGTCCGCCTTGCAGGAACGGAATCTGATAGACGGCTACATCACGATGAACGGCGCCTATTGCTTTGTAGAAGACACCGTTATCTACAAAAGCCCCATACCGACAGCGGAAGTGGATGCCTTGACAGCTTTCTGCCACGAACGCAACATCCCATGCATCCTGGTGGGAGAGCACGACATCTGCGTGAACCAGCCCGGCGAAGTAGTGGAGGAAATCTTCCATCACCAATTGAAAGTGGACCCCATCGAAGCAAAGCCCTATACCGACAGCCATGCCGACAAAGCCTTCTTCCAGCTGACTCCCTTTATCAACGCCGAGGAAGAAGCAATCATCCTGCCCTCCGTCCCCCACTGCGAGATGGGCCGCTGGCATCCTGCCTTCGTAGACGTGACAGCCAAAGGAAACACCAAGCAAAACGGTATCGACCAGATTATCCGCCACTTCGGCATCAAGCTGGAAGAGACCATGGCCTTCGGCGACGGAGGAAATGACATCAGCATGTTGCGCCATGCCGGTATCGGTGTAGCCATGGGCAATGCCAATAACGACGTAAAAGCTGCCAGTAACTACACAACCACTTCTGTTGATGAAGACGGCATCGCCAACGCCCTGAAATATTTCGGCATAGTCGGGAATCCATCATAAATCTGAAATCTTTTGAGCTTCGTTCCCGATACACAAAACAAAGAGTTTCAAGATGCCTTGAACCTCATTCAGTATACCCGTCAGTCCGTATTCCTGACGGGCAAAGCAGGTACGGGCAAATCGACCTTCCTGAAATATATCTGCGCGAATACGAAGAAAAAGCATGTAGTGCTTGCCCCTACCGGAATAGCCGCCATCAATGCCGGAGGCAGTACCCTGCACAGCTTCTTCAAACTGCCCTTCTACCCCCTGCTGCCCGATGACCCGAACTTCAGTCTGCAACGGGGACGCATCCACGAATTTTTCAAATACACCAAACCCCACCGCAAACTACTGGAAGAACTGGAACTGGTCATCATCGACGAGATTTCCATGGTACGCGCCGACATCATCGACGCCGTAGACCGCATCCTGCGCGTCTATTCCCGCAACCTGCGCGAACCCTTCGGCGGCAAACAGATATTATTGGTGGGCGATGTGTTCCAGTTGGAACCCGTCGTCAAAGGAGATGAACGGGAGATACTGAACCGATTCTACCCTACCCCTTATTTCTTCTCTGCCAGGGTATTCGGCCAGATAGACCTTGTCTCCATCGAACTGCAGAAAGTATACCGGCAAACAGACAGCAAGTTCATCCATGTGCTGGACCACATCCGCAACAATACCGTCGGCTCTGCCGAACTTCAGCTGCTCAACACCCGCTATGGCACCCAAATAGAGCAATCGGAAGCCGACATGTACATCACCCTCGCCACCCGCCGTGACAATGTGGACTACATCAACGACAAAAAACTGGCGGAACTTCCCGGTGACCCGGTCACCTTCTACGGCGAAATCATGGGAGACTTTCCCGAAAGCAGCCTCCCCACCTCGCAGGAACTGGTACTGAAACCGGGCGCACAAATCATCTTCATCAAGAATGACTTCGACCGCCGCTGGGTGAACGGCACCATCGGCGTCATCAGCGGCTTCGACCCTATCGAAGAGACCCTCTACGTCATCACCGACGACGGCAAGGAATGTGACGTCAAACGAGAGTCGTGGCGAAACATCCGCTACAAATACAACGAAGAAAAGAAACAGATTGAAGAGGAAGAACTGGGAACCTTTACACAATATCCCGTGCGCCTGGCATGGGCCATCACCGTCCACAAGAGCCAAGGGCTGACCTTCAGCCGGGTAGTCATCGACTTTACCGGCGGCGTGTTTGCCGGTGGGCAGGCATACGTAGCCCTCAGCCGCTGCACCTCGCTGGAAGGCATCCAGCTGAAAAAGCCCATCAGCCGTGCCGATGTATTCGTGCGTCCGGAGATTGTCAGTTTCTCCGAACGCTTCAACAACCGCACCGCCATCGACCGTGCCTTGAAGCAAGCACAGGCAGACGTTCAATACGTTGCCGCCGCCAAAGCCTTCGACAAAGGGGATTTCGGCACTTTCCTGGATGAGTTTTTCAAAGCCATCCATTCCCGCTACGACATCGAGAAGCCCAACGTGCAGCGCCTCATCCGCCGGAAGCTGAACATCATCAACCGTCTGAAAGAGGAAAACCGTGCACTGAAACAAGCAGCATTGGAGAAAGAGAAAGCCCTTGTAAAGTATGCCCGCGAATACATCCTTATGGGTGACGAATGCCTGAAGCATGACATGAAGGAGGCAGCCATGAAAAACTATGAGAAAGCCGTCACCCTCTGTCCCAAATTCAAAGAGGCCTGGAAGAAGATAAAGAAACTGGAGAAAGAGATGCTAAAAAGGTGAATCGCTTGTTTATAAGCCGATTATTATCTATTTTTGCATGTAATATAAAACTCAAATCCATTTCCGCCATGCTTCTGAAACTTTATGAAAAAAATAACAATCCCGCCGACCTGCAGCAGGTGATCGACCTACTGAATGACGGAGGTATCCTTATCTACCCTACCGACACCATGTATGCCATCGGCTGCCACGGACTGAAGGAGCGCGCCATCGAGCGCATCTGCCGCCTCAAGGACATCGACCCCAAGAAGAACAATCTTTCCATCATCTGCTACGACTTGAGCAAGGTCAGCGAATACGCCAAAGTGGACAACAGCACCTTCAAGTTGATGAAGCGTAATCTGCCCGGAGCTTTCACCTTCATTCTGAACGGCACCACCCGCCTGCCCAAGATATTCCGTAACCGTAAGGAGGTCGGCATCCGTATGCCGGACAATTCCATCATTCAGGAAATAGCCCGCCTGCTGGATGCTCCCATCATGACAACTACATTGCCGCATGATGACAATGAGGACATTGAATACTGCACAGACCCGGAACTGATTGACGAGAAATTCGGTGATATTGTCGATTTGGTAATAGACGGCGGTATCGGCGGTACGGAAGGCTCTACCGTAGTGGATTGCACCAATGGGGAGCCGGAAATCATACGCCAGGGGTTAGGCTGGCTGGACGAAGGATAAATATTGAATTCCGGCCACAATTTCCAAACCTTTTCAACTTCTTTTATGTTTCTTTACTAAGAAATACAGGAACTTTATGAGCACAAAAGAACAATACTGGAAATATTCATTGATAGCTATCATTATCGGGCTGGGAATCATTCTTTTCAGACAAATAGCCCCATTCATGGGCGGTCTGCTGGGAGCCTTGACTATCTATATCCTGGTAAGAAAGCAGATGATGTATCTTTCCGACAAGCGGAAAATGAAGCGCAGCATAGCTGCCACCCTCATTACAGCAGAGGCAATTCTCTGCTTTCTGGTTCCGCTTGGGCTGGTGGTATGGCTGGCTGTGGTCAATCTTCAAAACATCAATCTGGACCCGCAAGCCATTATAGCTCCTTTCGAAGAAGCGGCCAACATCATTAAAGCCAAAACCGGCTACTATATCTTGGGGAAAGACACGGTGGCATACGTCATTTCAATTCTTCCCCGCATCGGGCAAGCCATCATGGGAGGTATCAGCAGTTTTGCCGTCAACATCTTCGTACTGGTCTTTGTACTCTACTTCATGCTGATAGGGGGCAAAAAGATGGAACAGTACGTCAACGACCTACTGCCGTTCAATGATGACAATACACAAAACGTCATCCACGAAATCAACATGATTGTCCGCTCCAATGCCATCGGCATCCCCTTACTCGCCGTCATACAAGGAGGAGTAGCCATGATAGGCTACTGGATTTTCGGTGCTCCCAACATCTTGTTCGCCGGTTTCCTGACCTGCTTCGCCAGCATCATCCCAATGGTAGGAACAGCGCTGGTATGGTTTCCGATAGCTGTCTACATGGCATTGATAGGCAACTGGGTTCAAGCTATCGGCCTGGCCATCTATGGCGGTGCAGTCATTTCACAGCTCGACAACCTGATACGCTTCATCATCCAGAAGAAAATGGCAGACATTCATCCGCTTATCACTGTCTTCGGAGTTGTAATTGGCTTGTCCCTTTTCGGATTCATGGGTGTCATCTTCGGGCCACTGCTCTTATCACTATTCTTTCTGTTCGTGGATATGTTTAAAAGAGGGTATTTGGATGCAAGGGGGAAGACGACGGAATAAGTACTTAATAAAGCATGACCATAATAGGGTTACCTTCCTCTTCTACTCCCATTCTCCGTTGATTATCATCACTGAGTTCATCCGGTTGTAACAAAGCAAAAAAATGTCCATCCGAAGTGACTCCCCTGATTTGGATATGCTGATTATTCATTTTATCAAATAAGCTATCACCCTTTTGGCAAACAACAGTTTTCTTTTCCTTATGGTAAAATCCACAATATGACTGGCTTTCTTCTAAATATAAGCTTGTATGAAAATGGAAATAGATGTATTCTGCATTCTCCAGAATATAGTCTATGGCTATTTTCTTATCACATCCTTCTACATCCAATTGCTGCTGCTCACTCCAGTGCCACTCACCCAGTTCAAAAACCAGATATGGAGTAAGTCCCTGCTCTGAAATAGTATAGATAGTATCATTAAAAGCTTGTTTCACTCGGATGGCATCCTTAGATTTCCATAACGAAGGGCTATTGATTGCCGTATAATATTTCCGGTCACCAACAAATTCTGCCATTGCCAAGTCACCTCCATAAGCAACATTGCCCCCCAACAAATTTGAAACCGACAAAACCTCATCCATGGGAAGCAGGGCTGAATTCCATGTAGCAATACCGGTCAATGACATCGTATTTCTATCCATATAAAAGACTGATGGCGTCTCCGGAGAGAGTTTCATTTTATTATGTCCCCAAATTCTGTCCGCATCCATCAAATAGTAATTTTGGGACAGAATACAATTGACTGTATCTTGCAATCGAATTCTATCCTTATATTTCCCATCAAATCCATATAGTAGGAAATCATTATTCCATCCCAATAGATAAACGGTTCTCCGAACCGCATCAGCCCAAAAGCTCACTTTCCCCCATGAATCCTTTGCATATCCTTCCGGATCAGTACCTACGTGTCCAATATCCCGAATATACTTCCCGTTAGTACGGTCAAAAAGTTTCAGATTCTGATGGACAGAAGATACCAATATCGCACTATCCATAATTATGCACTCCGGATATTTTCCTATAATAGCCTGCTCATTAGTCTCCAAAGGAATATAACTTATGCTGGAAAACAAATTTTGTACAGATTGTCCTTCTGACAATCTACTCATTGCTTCCGCAACATTAATTACATTGCCATCAATCTGCTTTTCGGAACACGAAGTTACAACCAACATCAATAATAAAAAGAATTTCCACATATATCTCATACCATTTCTATTCATTACTCTGAAAGTAGTAAAATATCACTTATCATCATTAATTACATTATTTAATCGATTCCGGCTCCATCACAAGGCGAAAACCTCCATACTCGTCACTATAATTCTCAATGTCGTAATCAATATACGACACCCGAC
>ERZ507073.1053-NODE-1053-length-19415-cov-7.362293_pt1 | contig 19415 bp, 12 predicted proteins | sample MGYA00512290_ERZ507073 | MGnify/ENA metagenome assembly ERZ507073 | reverse complement strand
AATATGGTGGTTGAGAGGGAGTAGTAACAATGAGATTTCATCTTTCGAAAGATTGGATAGTGAAAGGTTTTTGATGGATGGAAAGCAGCTGAAGGTAAAGAAAATAGTTGTATATTCATCTTTGGCATATTATAAGAAATTTGTGTATGTTGAGACAAGTCCGGAAGAAGCTACAGGGCTGTACGAAGAGATGACTCAGGAACAAATAGACTATTGGGTGGAGCAGATAGGAAGTTATTATGAAGAATATGCAATTTTTAATGGTCATTTAATAACAAGAGCTGAATATGATGATGGTGCGGCTGTTATAGATGGTAAGGTAATAGATATTGAAAATCAAGCATGTATTCGTACACGATATTTGACACCATATAATTTTATCATTTGTGCAAAATGGAATCCATTAAATGAAGCAAAACATGATAGTGATGTTCAAAAAATTTTATATGGAATCTTAAATGGGACACATACTATATATGATTTAGTGGATTACACTGAAAAGTTATCCAGACATAAAATGGATTCATGATAAGGCAAAAGCATAAGCTTATAAAATGTTGTTTTAATTATATTGATATAGGAAAATTACTAATGGAGGAAATGCCTTGGAAGAAAATAGAGATGGCGGTTCAAAGACTATAATACAGCTCATTATTTCTGGAGGACAAGTTAATATAAGTACTGATAATGGAGAAGTTAATGCCAATCAAAACAATGAACCTAAAATTATCGAAAAGCAAGTAATAATTGAGAATGAATCTCAGAATTATACTCGGAATAGAAATCGAAAGAGTGGAGAGACGGATAATGGTACAGTACTATTGGGAGGATTAGTGTTAATTTTTGCAGTTGGAGTATATGTGCAATATCGTTGGCAGATTTTATTGGGGTTTATTGTTATATCTTTGCTGATAGAATTATTAACATGCACGATATATTATAAAGGGAAAAAGAATGGAATTTCGTATGATAAGAATTTACAACAAATAGGAATTTTTAATATGGTATCTGTTTGGGTAATACCAATATTAATATGTATTATTAATAGTCCGATTTACAATAGTCAAATTAATTTTGATTATTTGAAACAACAGATAATAATTAATGGTCTGATTCAAACATACTTTACTAATCCTTCAGGACAGTATGCGATGTTTCAGATGGTTGGTTTGCTTTTTACAGGAGTATTTCTTTTATATATAGTTTGGTCAGATTTATATATTATTGCTGTTCTCAATGTAGCAATGGAAAAGAAAGGAAAAAGGTTTTGGAAACGATTATTAAAGCGGACATGTGGAAAATCAAAAGAAGGTAGTAAACATATAAAAATGGGACTTTTTTGGATTGCTATAAGTGTCATAATGACAACTGGAATAGTGTCATATATTTTATCTTTAATACAACAGAACAGTCAAATTTCATAATATGGAACTCGACAAAACACGATGAGCACGCTATAATACGAGCAGTAAAACGCACGTGGTTTTCAACCGTTGGTTTGCCTTTCGGTTTCCTTGGTGGTGGAAGGATAATCGTATCATAGAAGGTCTCCAGATCTGAAAAGGCTGATTGCAATACAAGTTCATCTTTGCTGTGTTTGGTAACTGCTGTTTTCAGATTGTCTGGGACAAGATATTTAGGAACTGCTCCATAATAAGACAATGCATGTATCGTACCGGCAATAAAATGTGGAAGTTTTTCATCTGGAAGATTTCTGCATAAACAAGACTGCTAAAACCAAGTGTAGTCGTAAAAATATGAACTTTCTGAAGTTCTCCGGTAGCTGTGTTCAATAGCAGTTCCGGCTGGTCGCCGACCCAGTCAATGAACATCTTTTCGCCAGGGATCCGTTCCACGGGCATTGAGGTTTTAGAAGTACCGTAAGTATCTACCATAAAATCGCGGTACAGCTTATAAAACTGGGCGAGCTGATAACCATTAGGATGTTCTTTTTTGTAATCGATCCATAGAAAACTTAGATCAGCATGTTTTCCCATCTGAACCATCTGCTCATGTATTTTTCCAAAATCAGGCAGTGGAATATCCTTGTGTCTGAGGTTTTCTTTTGGATAGATAAGATCAACCACTTTTAAGGCAGGCATTTGCCGAAGGTCATCCAGTGATAATCCAGACTCGTTATAACGTTTCATAATCAATATGATTCCACTCCGGCCAATCCGGTAACGTTTTTGTACGGTATCATAACTGACTTTGCTAAGTCGAAGTTCTATGACACCAAGAATAGTATTGTAGTCGTGCATAATAGTTCCTCCTTTGCACTGTGATGAATAATAGTTACATCACAATAATAAAGGAAAAACGTACCGATTGGAGTAGAAAACGCGTACCGCTAAATCAGAATGAATGTACCGCCGATTTCAGAATAGGTGTACCGTTCGAGCAGAATTTGCAATCCATTCATGAACGACTTGAGATCAATAAGAAGATTATTCAAGAAAAGCAGGGAAAAGATAAGCCGGAGAGAGGGGCTGATCGGGGTGTAAGATAATTGAAAAAAAGGAATGGAAAGTTACTGTTTTAGTAGCTTCCATTCCTTTTTTGAGAGAGAAGGGTAATTTCTTTCTGATTAAAAAGGTTGTTACATTCATCTATAATAGCTTCAACTGTGCGTACCTGTGAAGGCGTGAGTCGGCGGAGCTTATCTGAAAGAATCAACAGATCCTTATCTATAATTTCACCAGTGAGTAAATAATCGGCACTTACTTCTAAAGCAGAGGAGATTTTTAGCAGATTTTCAGGCCTCATTGCTCGCTTCCCTGATTCAGCATAAGAAACAAACTGGGTAGTGACTTCCCCTTTTTCTGCAAGTGCTTCTTGAGTGAGTCCCAGCTTTTTTCGACGATCCATAATTCTTTTTCCGATTTCCTGTAAACATAATTCGCTATCCGACATTAGTATAAAACATCTCCTCTCGTATTGTTAAATTATATCCACAATAGATGATAAAAATAAGCGTCTACTGTTGACTAAAATCAACAATACGATATATAATCGGAGATAAATATTGAAAAATCTTGGATGTATAACAAGTAGAAAAAGTAGTGTATGGGAATATGAAAAAGCGAACAGCTATAATGAAAGAAAATGAATTCTCAGGAGGACTATGATTATGGAACAGATGGATTTTTCAATAGAGCTATCAGAAAGTGAGATAGAAAAATTTGCAGATTATCTATACCAGAAAGAAAATGCAAAGGCAACAATCAATAAATATATGGCAGATATAAAAAAGTTTTTATCTTTTTTGGCAGATGATAAGCGGATCAATAAAAAAGTATTGTTGCAATATAAAGAATGGCTTGCTCAAAAATATGCTGTCAATAGTGTTAATTCAATGCTTGCCGCTTTGAATCAGTTCCTGGAATTTTTGAATGCAGGAAAGCTGAAAGTGAAAAGAATAAAAGTGCAGAAGCAGCCTTTTTTACAGGATCAGAAAGAATTGACAGAAAAAGAATGCAGGAAATTGATTGCAACAGCTATGGCAGAAGGAAAAGAACAGCTTGCATTGTGTATTGAAACAATAGCATGTACAGGAATTCGGATCAGCGAAATAAAATATTTTACAGTGGAGCGTGTAAAATCTGGAAAGATAGAGATTTATAATAAAGGAAAGTATAGAAGGATTTTTTTGCCGAAGGTATTGCAAAGGAAACTTCTTTCCTATTGCCATAATAACCAAATAGCAGAAGGTTGGATATTTGTCACGAAAAATGGGAAGTTAAAAGACAGAAGTAATATTTGGAGAGAAATGAAACGATTAAAAGAAAAGGCAGGAGTAGCAGAATCAAAAATATTCCCGCATAATTTTCGACATCTATTTGCAAGAATTTATTATAAAGTGACAAAAGATATTACAGGTCTTGCTGATTTACTTGGACATAGCAGTATCAATGTAACGAGAATATATACAGCAACTACAGAAACAGTGTTCCAAAAGAAGCTGGATAAGATTGTCGAACAGGAAATATTGGAATGTACAACATAATATCTGTTATGTTGTACAGTGCCTCTATTAACCTGTTCTACCCTATTTCTGCAAGTCATTCATTTTCTCTAAAAGAGAACTTTAAGCAATAAAAATAATAAAGATTATAGCCAATTTACCAAGAGCGGTACTTAAATAGGGCACAGCTACCAAAAAATCAGAAAGGAACTATGTAATATGAACAGCATAACAGATAGCAGGGTGTTATTTAACATTATATCGTACGAAACTTAATCTGTCCATAAACAACATAACAGATATTATGTTGTATTGATTTGGCAATGGATAAGGAGTAACGATGGCATATACTGTAAGAAAATTACTTGAATCAGAACAATTTCCAAAAATGAAGCTGCTTTGCGGTGAAAAAGGTCTAGATTTGGAAGTGAAAGGCATTCGAATAATCGAAATTGAAGATATGGAGCGATACCTGACGGGTGGTGAAATACTCATAACCAGTCTTCAGGTATATTTATCATGCAGTGATCGAGAAGTAGAGCAGCATTTTGAAGATTTAGTTAAAAGTGATATAAGTGGATTCATTGTAAAGAAAAGAAAAGAATATGATCCTACAGGACGCAGATTGAGTTTATTAGAAAAACACTGCAAAAAATATGAAATTCCTCTGGTAGAAATTCCAGGAGATTTATATTACTGGGGAATTATCCGTCATGTTATGATGCAGGTATTCGATAAAGACACTGCACGCTTAAAGTATTTTAAAATTACACATGATAATTTTAATACGTTTATTTTAAAAAATAATGGATCAAGCAATACAGCAAGTGATATTATCAAATTTTTAAGCATCATGATCGAGAATCCTGTTGTATTGTATTATGGTAATCTTAATTGTATGGTTTCAACAAACTTGGATAACTCCAAGTTAATATTGTCAGATGAAATTCAGCCATATAAACCCAATATTATTACGAAATTTCAATATATGAAGCAGATGAAAGGAAGCTGTGTTCAATATATAGTGAAATTTGCCATATTGAGTGAGGTGGATATATATATAACAATAACAGAAGAAAATAGAGAACTGATAGAACTTGATTATATGGCAATCGAGAATGCGATTATTAACTTGCAGTATGAATTTTTGAGTGAATTTGCACAGGATGAAGTGAAAAAGAAGTATCAGAGAGATATTATCCATAATATTCTGAATGGATTACTGAGTTCGAAAGAAATGACTGAAGCGGCAGCACAGCTCGGAATGAAAGAAAGCGATACTTACAGGGTTGTTGATTTTCATACCATCACAAAAAATGTACAAAGAAAATATACAAAAGAACAGCTTCACGAAGTAGGTGTTATCGAGGGTGAATTGATGCATCTTTTGCCGGATGCGCTTATTTACAGAAATATGGATCAGATTGTTATGATTCAACAGGTAGATTCCAATCAGACAGAACTGGAATATCAGAAAGAGATGGAAGAAATAGAGGAGGTTATCCAGCGAAGCATCCTTTATAGAAAGAAAGATACAGACTTTCAGATTGGTATAGGAAAAAGTGTGGAAGGGTATCAACGATTGAAAGAATCTTATTACGAAGCAAGTCAGGCTATCAAGTATATTGAGATTATCCGCCTGGTGACTGGTGATAAGAATAAGTCAGTAGTACATTATTCGAACCTCGGATTTTTCCAGATATTCGGCAAAGTTGATGATATGACGGAATTGGAAAGATGCATTCCGGAAACATTAAAGAAATTATATTTATATGAGGATGAACATAAGGGAGAATTGATTACAACCTTGCAGATGTATCTTAGAAATAACCAAAGCATCAAGAAAACTGCAGGTGCAATGTTTGTTCATTATAGAACGATATCTTACAGACTTGAAAAAATAAAACAAATTTCTGGAATTAATTTTGACAATGCAAATGAAGTGCTGGCAGTCAGTAATGGTCTGATTATTTATAAAATGTTAAAAGAAATAGAATAGAAAAAGAAAGAGAAATCGTGTTGAGGCATGGTTTCTTTTTTTTTGAACGAAGTTCATAAAAAGATATTAATGGAGAATATCGATACAATGGAACAGATTTTACAAAAAAACGGATAAATATTTTCATTGATTGTACATTATATTAACCGGTTTCAATCTGTATAATTGGGAAACTGATGAGAAAATATTTCAGGAAAAGAATCACTGCTACAGAGGATAGTATTTTTTTGATACAAACTAAGACCTTGCAGGGTTTAGATTAGAGGGATAACGATGCAACTAAAAAATTCAACAGATTACGCAATTAGAATTGTGTGTTACTTAGCAGCACAGGAACGGATGGTATCTACATCAGAATTATCACGGAAGCTAAATGTTTCTGCTAATTATGTTCCTAAAATAGCGAAAAAACTGAAAAATGCAAAAATAGTCACTGCCTGTGAAGGTACAAATGGTGGCTATATGCTGGCAAAACAACCGGAGAACATTTCTTTAATGGATATTATATCGTGCGTAGAGGAAACAATGGCAATTAATCGTTGTTTGGAAGAAGATCGATTTTGTTCCAGAAATTTAGAAGATACCTGCAAGATACATAAAATATTGTTGAGTTTGCAGAATACATACAATAATAAATTAGAGAGTGTAAAGGTTTCAGACGTTATTCGCCCTGGAGAAGATGAATATTTTGGACGATTTTATGTTGTATTAAAACTGAACTTAAAGGAAAAAAGCTACGAGTGTGTGTATTCACATATCCGTGAAGTGTACGAGAAAGTAAGAAAAACAGAAAGCTATGAAGAGTTCATAAGCCAATATGTAGAAAGATACGTGTATGCTTCTGACAAAAAAATGGTTCATGACTTCTTATCAAGTGAAGGATTAGGAGAAAGACTAGTTGATGGATGTGAGGAACAAGATCTTCCGTATCGCAGAATTACTGGAAAAGATAAGAATGCATATGTTTGGATGGAAGCAAAAAAATATATAGATGCAAATGAGAATACTGCAATTATTACCTTACATAATGAGAAAATTGTCCAGAACACAGTTATAAAGATGGAACGAGAACTCATAAAAAAAGAACAAGATATGACAAAGCAGTATTGGGATATGGTATCACTTTTAACTACTGTATTGAATCATAATCATTTAGTTGAAGTAGGGTACCAAGATGACATCAGTTTCTATACGAAACAGGTATATCTTCAATTGCAGAAAAAATATCCAGAATACGGGATTACAGATGAAGAAATTGCGTCAGTAGCTCATTTGGCACCGATTCATGATATTGGAAAGATAAAAGTACCAATTGAAATTTTAAATAAAAATGGAAAATTGACGGATGAAGAAATGAATGTAGTAAAGCAACATCCATTAGTAGGTGCAGCGATGACCAAGAGATTCCCAGAAGGGATAACAACGGAAAAGCTGAACCAGTATAGCTATGAAATATGCAGACATCACCATGAAAGATATGATGGTTCAGGATATCCGGACGGTTTGAAAGGGAATGCAATTCCAATGTGTGCACAGGTCGTTGGGATTGTGGATGCTTACGATGCATTGATCAATGATCGCCCATACAAAAGAAAATATGAACCGGAAGAAGCAATACGGATGATTTCAAATGGTGAATGCGGAGCGTTTTCCAATCAGCTGATGCAATGCTTTCAGGAGGCAGCAAAGCAGCAAAACTGGTTAAAAAGGCAAAATTAAAGTAACAAATGAAGGCAAAAGATTAGAGGTCCAGATATGAAGAAAAAAAGAAGGATAGAGAACAGAATTATCGCAGTAATATTATGTATAGCTATCTTATTTTCTCAAGTGAATATTGCGGATGCGGCAGATCTGAATCCATCAGGTACCAACACGAGTCAAGTGGCCCTTTCTGATGAAACCAATATGAGTAATGATGAAGCATCAACCGAATCCTCAGTTTCAGATGAAATAAATGGCACCACGGAGTCCGAATCTTCGATATCGGAGGAAACAAATGAAAACTCAAAGAATAACGAATCGGAATCTTCCGGTGGAAATGTTAAAGCAGAATCAACAGATAATATAGATGCTTATTATAAGGATAGTAAAATATGCATTTATAATTATGAACAGTTAAAACAGATTGGTTCAGATGCTTATGTTTACACGGGTGATAAGGACGGAAAGATTGGTTCTGGAGATGTAGTAAAGAGTGAAGGCACAGAGCTGAAATACGGTGCAGATGCTCAGTACATTTTGATGAATGACATCCAGATGAACTCGGAACAGATGTGGTTAGTACCGGATTCATTTACCGGAACTATCACAGGTACGGAAGTAGAAGAAAACGAAACACCAACGCTGTATGATAAGGAAACGGACACGATTTACATATATAATCCATATCAGTTAATGGTGCTTGCACAGGAAGAATCTGAAACAGAACCAGTTATGTCGATGGATTATGATGCACCACAGTTTGGTATGGGGCAGATGATTTATCCGGATGGAGAAGATCAGGAGTATCTGACTTATAGTAAGTCTCATAATTATGTGTTATCGCAGAAGTTTAATTCGGATAAGCCGGAACTGGTTGCAGATCAATTGACAGAAAAATCAGCGAATGGAGTTCAGTGGCTAGATGGTGAACATGCAGATGGAAGAACAAAACCAGGGCAGTTATATGTAGAAGTTTCTGGGAAGAAATATATTCTGATCGGAAATGAGTCACAGCTGCGGGCAATTGGAAGCAATAAGAGCGTAACTCCGAGACTGTATGTTTATTACAAACCGGGCTTGGTAAGTGGTCTGTTTGGTGGCGAGCCTTTTTACAGTCCTTATTATCCGGGAGATGCGGACCTTGGTCTGGATGCTGTAGCAAAAGAAGGTGCAACTACTCACGGTCTTATAAATCCAAAGCCGGACAATGTCAAAGGAGAAAACTCATATCTATATTATAAAGATAAAACAAACGGTGTAGAGAACGGTAAATACAAGCTGGCGAATGTAAACCTTTCCGATGATAACATTCTTGCAGGTTTGCTTAAAGGCGTAGGTGGTCTTTTAGGGACATTACTGGGCGGACTTACTGTTGGAACCGGTGAATTTTGTGGAGTCAATGAAAATGGTCTTCCTGATAAAAATATAGATAAATATAAATTAAGGAGTGAATACGGCAATCTTAAATATTCATCCAATGCAAATTACATCATTTTCCGAGATGTTGACTTATCAAAGGATGGTGTGAACTCAAATCAAGAAGATGATCTTTGGACACCGCTTATGGTATCGGGGGATATCAAAGGTGCAAAGTTAGCAGATGGACAGGCGACACTTACGGACGGAAATTCTATTTTGGCAACTGGAAAACCTGTAATTTCTAATGTGAATGTGAACCAGACAGAAGAAATGGATGGTTCTAAGTATATAGGAATTGGTTTTTTTGGAACAATTACGAATGAGGTTAATGTAAACAACATTGGTGTCAGTGCCGGAACGGTCTCTGTATCAAACCTGGAATTACAAAATGTAAATGTACAAAACAATACGAATACGCATAAAAATACACAGACTATAATAAGTGGACTCACATCAGGGCTTGGATGGCTTGTAGGTGGTGTGGTTGATTTATTAGTAGGAGTTTTAACATTTGGAAGCGTAAACCTGAATTTGAGAGATACATTATCAGCACTTTTAAATGCAAGAGCAAAGGATCCGACGATTTATGCAACAGGTGCATTTGCCGGAAGGCTAGTGGGAGATGTTTCCATTGAAAACTGTGATGTGACAGGAACAGTCAGTGTTTCGAATATTAATGATCGTACGGGTGGGTTTGTCGGTTATACAGAAGGTGTAACAGAGTATGACGGATTGTCAAAAGCTCTTGGAGTAACGGTGAATGCATTATCATCATTGTTAAATGCAATTCCGGGACTTGGGCTTGGAGATTTGATCACAATTCTTCTGGACAATGCATTGCCGGTTGGTAGTTTAATCCCTACTGGATACAAAAATGTAAATATCAAATACTGTCATGTAGAGAATCTGGCAGGAACTATCGGAGCTGCGGATAAAGATTATGCAGGTGGTTTTGTAGGACAGCAGGTAGGAACAAGAATCTTTGACTGCTCCGTGAAAAACAGTAGTTATTCTGTAACGGCAAAAGAATACGGCGGAGGATTTGCAGGAATCAGCAGAGATGCAGAAATCCGAGGTTTGTTAAGTGATGTAGGTGTTGAACTTATTCGAGTAATGCAGCCACAGAGTATCTTGTTAAATTGCAATCTGACAGGATGTAATGTCTCAGTATCTGGTGAAAATTATCAAGGTGGTATTGTAGGAGCACAGACAAACAGTTATGCGGTCAACTGCGGAGCGAATGGAAGCATCGCAGTTAAAGCAAGTGGAAGTTATGCCGGTGGTGTGAGTGGTATTTCAACAGTTGGATGGATTACAAACCTTGGAAATAAAGAAGTCAAGGATGCAAGCCTTTTAACAACAGTGAAAGACTTGTTGACAGGTCTTTTGTCGAGTGATCCAGAAAAATCAGGTATGCTCTTGTCACTTGTAGGAATTGCACCATCAGCAATCCTGGGATGTAATATGGATTGTTCATCAGTTTCAGTTGAGGCTGGTAAGAGTTATTCTGGTGGTATTCTTGGTGGCGGTGATGGCGTCTATATTGCAGAATCCAGTTCCGAATATTTAAATAAACTTCCGTATTGGAAACATGGCGGAGGAGATGCGAGCAGTGTAGCCCAAAGAGATAATGTGCTTACAGGATTGAAAACAGTTACGGCAGGTGAAAATCGTGCCGGAGGTATTGCCGGAAGTGTAACAACAGCAAATGTCACAGGACTTTTAAATAATACGCTTGGAATCGGAAACTTCCTTGGATTTACTGTGCATCATGTAACTGTGACAGGAGTAAATGATGGATATACAGTTGAAGCAAAAGAAAATTATGCCGGCGGAGCGCTTGGCGAGGCTGTTGGTGGAGATGTGGATACTGTAACATTAAATCAGGTAAAATCTGTTACAGCAAAAAACAGAGTAGGTGGTTTTGCCGGTTGTGCAGGTCCGGGAGATCTGGCAGGTGGAAACGGGCTGACTTTGAATCTGTTAGGACTGAACAACTTGCTGAAAGTTGAAAATCTGCTTTCTGTGGCAGAAGGTGTCAGAGTTAAAATCAACGAAGCTCATGTAAATGGCATCACAGGAGGCATGACTGTACAAGCAACAGGTACAAATTCCAACGGCGAAGTAGTGGATTATACAGCCGGTGGTTTCATCGGAAAGAGTAACAGCTGTGAGATCATTAAGTCCGATGTGAAAAATTTAAAAGAAGTAACAGCAAATGATACAGATGGTTTTGCAGGAGGATTTGTAGGTTCTTCACAGACCGGAGGGCTTGCAGATGTAGCTGGTGAAGCGGATGTCAAGGCTTTGCTAAATGCAAATAAGTTGTTAGGTGCTGTCAAGTACTTGCTTCCTTCTTATACAGAGTGCACGGTTACTTATGTTGATAAAGGCGGAGTTGCTGCAGATACAGCCGGTGGTTTTGCCGGAAACTTCCAGAGTGGAACGGTTAACAACCAGGATGCAGGAGAAGGTAACTATTATTCTGTGTATAATCTGGATCATGTAAACGGGCAATCTTATGCCGGAGGCTTTGGTGGAAATGTTTACTCCGGAGCATTGGCAGATGCTGGAGGTGGAATCAGCATTCTGGGCGGAATCACAGGTCTGAATATAAATGTTGGAGATCTGCTTAATCTGATCAATGCCTACATTCCATATGTGCAGTATGCCGGAGTTAAGTCAGACAACGGATTTACTGTTACTGCCAACAAAATGAAAACAGACGATAGCAATTCTGGAAGTGCCGGAGGATTTATCGGTTACGGAAGCGGTGTACAGATAAGCTACTGTGATGTTACGAATCTGAAGCATACTACTGTAAAGGAACCGAAGGATCTGGAAGCAAATGAAGCACCAGCATACTATGATGAAAATAAAAGCACATATGCAGTAACCGGTGTCAGATATGCAGGTGGATATATCGGATATATGGATATTGGTTCTGCAGCTTCCATCGGAAAAGGTTTGAGTGTACTTGGCAAGTCGATAGGAATCAATCATGTGCTGGATGCATTGAACGTCGTTGTTTCTACGATAGAACATTCTGATGTTACAGGAAATGTTGGAGGTTTTGCAGTAAAAGCGACCTGGAAAAATACAGCATCCGATGCATCAGCAAATGACATACTTGGTGATGCAGGTGGTTTCGTCGGAAAGATATCTGGTGGACATATTCAGGATTCAAATGCAAATAACTTCTCATATATCATTGGACAGATTACAGCCGGTGGTTATGTGGGAGACTTGCAGCCAGGAAATGTGGCAAATGTCCTTGGCGATACTGGTATCTTAGATGGTCTTGTTAATGTGTCAGATACATTGGCATCATTAGCGGAGGACTTTGTACCGACGATCAGAAACAGCTCTACGACTTGTATTCCTTGTGGTGGTGCAGTTCGTGCAGATGCTGATTCCACAACACAGGTACAACGAGGTATGGCCGGAGGTTATGCAGGACATAATGAAGGTGGTCACATCTGGGGAAACAATACAAAGAAATGGAAAGGTAAAGACTATACCGGACCAACAGGTACTTGTAAAGCAGTAAGAATCCGCTCGGTATACGGAGAAGAAATCGCTGGTGGCTTCACAGGACTTATGGAGTCAGCAGATACGGCAAGTACCGGAAACCTGTCCTTGTTGTGGGGACTGGTAAAAGTAGATAACATCCTGGGAGCACTCAGTGTTGTCTATCCGACGGAAGAAAATACGGCAGTTTACGGTCCACTTGCCTTGATGGATTATAAAACTTGGAATGATTGGGTAGAATTCGTTGGTAAATATAAAGGTTACGGAAGTGATCTTGCAAAGAATGGTAAAGTAAACAGTCAAGAAGAACTTGATGCGATTATTGGGAAATATATATATGGATACAATGTTGTCGCAGGAAGAGAAAATTACCGGGATGAAATAAAACTGGCGAATGGCGGTGCAGCCGGTGGCTATGTTGGTTCGATGCAGACTGGAACCATTACGAATGGACAGGCTTATCAGGCGAAGACAATTAAAGGGCTTCGCTGTGCCGGCGGTTTTGCAGGAGAAATGATAAACGGCGGAGCAGCAAATCTCGGAGGAGTTGATATCCTCGGTCTTAAACTGGAATTAGGACGAATGATAGATGTTCTTAATGTATTTGTACCAGTAATTAAGCAGTCTTCTGTGGAAGGTTATCAGAGTGGATTAATTGTTCAGTCAGAAGGAATCAATGCCAAGGATGCCTGTGGTTATGCAGGAGGTTATGTAGGAAAACTGATTGGTGGACAGATCTGGGGCGAAAATAATGCTCACTGCCAGGTTACAAAGCTGAGACGAGTTGACGGAAGAAGTTATGTCGGTGGATTCGTCGGAAGCTCTAGACCAGGAAGTGTAGCAACACTGAATCCAACTGCAGGAGAAGGATTACTTAGCCAGCTTCTGAATAAACTGTTAAGTACACCGGCAGATTTGATAAAAGTATTAAATGCCACAGTCGCAACGATCCGTTATGCGGATGTGGAATCCTGGGATGACTGGGGAATCATCGTAAATGGTGCTTATGCAAGTGGAAGTAATAACACTTCTTATGCAAAAGCAGCCGGAGGATTTGCCGGAAATCTGGAAGGAACTGTACTCGGTAAGAAGGATACGGAAGAGGCAGGAGTTTCTGTACAGAATATCCGTTCCGTAGTCGCAGGTGAATATGCCGGAGGATGCTTCGGTGTTGCTGACGTAGCCGGAGTTGCCAATATCAGTGCAGGAAATGAGACCTCGCTCCTTGATAAATTATTAAAGCTTGGAAGAACCGATGTGCTGGATGCGTTTAGAAGTTATGTATATTACGGAACTGTAAGCGGAAGCAAGGATGCTGGCTTAAGTGTCAGCGCAAACACGGCGATAAAATCCGGACAGAATAATCAGGTTACCTATAGTGGAACAGCCGGAGGTTTTGGCGGCTCACTGTTAAATGGTTCTGTGAAAAACAGTAAAGTAACAGAATTAAGTAATGTAAGAGGTTTAAATAGTGTCGGAGGATTTGTCGGCTATTCTGGAAAGAGTGGAGTAGTTAAGGCAGACAAGATAGATGTTATTGGAGACAATACAGGACAGTTACTTGGTGGAGCTCTTGGAGTTATGGACGTTTTTGGTTCTCACATTGATGACTGTGCAGTTACAGGAACTGATGAGGGTTACACTGTGCAGAGTACAAATGGAGAAGAGCAGATTGCCGGAGGATTTATCGGATATGCAAATCTTGCAAGAATGTCGAATTGTACAGCAGGTGACAAGACGAACCAGAAAATTGGACTGAAACAGGTAGCGTCAGGTGGGACAGCCGGAGGATTTGCAGGACGAACAAGTTTCGCTTATCTTGCAGATTTGAAGCTGGATTCTGGAGCAGTGAATGTAATATTCTCAGTTGTTAATCAACTTGTAAAAGCACTATATCTGGATAAAATCCAGGATTCCGATTTTCTGAAGATTAATCTTGGAATCATCAAAGTGGATGCGCTGTATGATGGCAAACTGCTTCATGTAAATCTGCTTGGATTGGATATTTCTGTAGGACTTTCAAAAAAGTCAACGGATAACAATCAACAGACAGACCTTGCAATTATTACGATTGGAGATTCATCCATCAAACTTCCATGCGATGAAAATGGACTTTTGAATGATAATGATGCCAAATCCAATATCAGTGTGAGTCTGATCAAGGCGAATCGAACAAAAATCACAGATAGTAATGTCTACGGTGTCAGTCAAGGATATGATGTCTATGCCGGTGGAGCCGGAAATAACAATGATGGTGATGCTAAAGACGGACGAAGTGGTGGCTTTGTTGGATTCAACGATGAAGGACTTTTGAAGAACAACAACATGTATTACTGTGATGTGGTTCGGGGAACAAAAGATCTTGTTGGACCATTTAGTGGAAAAAGTGAACTGGATACGGTATATGACTTCAATAGCCAGGAAAAGGTGGAAGGCGAAAAGAACAATTATCGTATTTATAGAAAACTGGATCAATCATTAGATCAAATTGAAAAGAATAACAGTATCTTGAACAGCAGTCATGAAAAGGATGATGCAAGCGGATGGGATATTTATACAATAGGACACATGAATCCGGTAAAGACCTTTGAGACTTTAAAGAATGCTGTTCTGGCAAGCAAGAGTGATTCAGTGAAAGCAGATCTTAATGCCTATGAATCACCAGCAAAAGCAGTATTGATGGCAGATACTAAAACAACATTGAACACGGGAGATAGTGATACACCGGAACCATCCGAGTCACAGGATCCATGTGATGAGAACATCAAGCTGACGATCAATAAAGTTTGGAAAGATTTAAACAATTTTGATCATTCAAGACCAAACAGTATTACGGTAACAATATCACGTACTTGGAAAGATAAGGCAGGAAATGAAACGACAGAACCAGTACCAGGTTACGAGAGTTACAAAATAGAAGGTTCTATCGATAAATCTAAATGGCAGGAGGTGATAAAGGAACTCCCGGCATACAAGACAGATGGAGATGAAATTTATTATTACACGTATTCCATCACAGAAGCAAAGGTGGATGGTTATACAACAACGATAGATAAATCGCCAGATGGATTTACCTTCACAATAACTAATAGACATTTCCCAGGTCTTCCGGATACCGGAGGATACGGAAGCTATTTGATTTACCTGATAGCTGTTCTGCTTTTCCTGATATATTTCGTAATGAGATATAAAAAATGCAAGGAAAATAAAAAAGCAGAAAAACTATAAAAGAAAAATTCTCAAGAAAAGGAGACAATAGTTATGAAGAGAATGAAAAAAATCATGGCATTAATGCTGGCAGCGATTATGATGATGGCTATGTCTGTCACAGCATTTGCCGCAGAAGGAGCAGCAGGAACACACACACTTACAGTTAATGTGAAAACAGGAGAGGGTGTTCCAGCACAGACACTTAAAGATCAGACAATTTATCTGTATAAATTGTTTGATGTGACAGAGTCTGGTACAACAGGAGCAAAGAACTATGCATATACAGTGAATACTGCAGCTGGTTATAAAGATGTATTGGTAGCTGCATTAAATACTGCAACAATTACAACATCTTCTACAGATGAGGACATTGCAAATGCTGTAAGAAATATTGGTAACAGTGATACTAAAGAAGTACAGGATTTTGCGAACGCTTTTACAACACAGGCATTAACTAAGAACCCTAAATTAGATGCTACAGCAAACTCTGGAAAACTTGAAGATGTAACATCTTATAAATTTACAGGCTTAGAGGCAGGTTACTACTTAGTATATGTAACTGGTGGAAAAGAGATTCAGTCTTCCTTAGTTACAGTAGACGCTGATACAACTCAAGTAAACTTAAAATCAGAAACACCAAGCATTGAGAAAAAAGCTGACAAAGAGACTGTAAGTATCGGACAGGTAGTGAAATATACCGTAACAGCTTCTATTCCGGATACAACAGGATATGCAGAATATGTATACAAAATCCACGATACATTGTCAACAGGTCTTGATTTTGTAAAGAATGCCGACGGAGATGCTCTTGATAATGCAACTGAAGCAAATGTTACAATTGCATTTAAAGATACAGGTGTTACAGCGGTAGGAACAACACCTACAACAGCAGCACTTTCCGGTGAAGGCAACAGAACAATGGCTCTTGACCTGTCTGCATGGGTAAGAGATAACCAGACAAACAAAGGAAAAGCATTCACCGTTACATATTATGCAAAAGTTAATGCTAACGCAGTTGTAACAGAAAAGAACAGTGCTACATTGGAATATGGTAATAAACCAAGTGAAACAACAAAAACAACACCAAGTGAAGCAAAGACACCTACATACCCACTTGATATCTTAAAGAAAAAAGCAGGTACGGGTACAGGAGAGGTTGCATTAGAAAAGTTAGCAGGTGCAAAATTTAAGTTATACAAAGATAGCGTTGATGATACAAATGTAATTAAGGTATCTGAGACAGCAGTTAAAGGGAGCTATGTTGTAGATCCAACCTCTGCTACTACAGAATTTGAATCAGTTGGAAATATTGAGGAACAAGGTTACAACCTCCGTGTCAATGGTCTTGCAGCAGGAACATACTATTTAGTAGAGACACAGGCTCCAGAAGGATTCAACAAGTTGACAGATCCAATTAAAGTTACAATTACAAAAGATGGCGATACAAATTGGACTGTTAAGAAAAACGATACAGCAGAAGATGACAAGATTATTGATGTTGAAAACAGCTCAGGTTCCCTCCTTCCATCCACTGGTGGACGTGGAGCAATCGCATTTGCTGTAATCGCAGCTATCCTTGTATTTGGTGTAGCAGTAAGCTTCATCCGTGATAAAAGAAAAGAAGCATAATAAATAATTTTACTAGAGATACAAGATAATATTTAAGGAATGGGCGGTTATCTTCCACGGAAGATAGCCGCAATTCCAAGTATAACAACAGGGAGAATGAAATGAAGAGTAAGAAGAAAAAAAAGAAGATAACAATAAAAGATATCATTCGTCTGATCGTGCTTTTGGTTGCATTCTCCGTATTGTTATATCCAACGTTTAGTAGTTATCTGAACGAAAAGAATAGTTCAAAAGTTGTATCCTATTATGATGAGAAAAGTGTAAAGTTAAGTAAGGCAGAAAAAGAGCAGATGTTGGAAGAGGCGAGGGCATATAATAAGGAAATGCTTGGAAATATTGATTTGATTGATCCATTTTCGCAAGAGGATGTGGAAATAGATGCTCGCTATGAGGGACTTTTGAATGTAGATGGTTCTGGAATGATGGGATACATTCGTATTCCTAAGATTAATATAGAGCTTCCAATCTATCATGGAACAAGTGAAGCAGTTCTGCAGACAGGTGTCGGACATTTCTGGGGCACATCTCTTCCTGTCGGTGGAGAAAGTACACATACAGTTCTGACAGGACATAGAGGTCTTCCGACAAAAACACTATTTACCAATATGGATAAACTGGAAGTAGGGGATATTTTTTACATTAAAGTCTTAGATGAAACTCTGGCATATCAGATCGATCAGATATTAACGGTTTTGCCACAAGAGACAGATGGCTTGTCTATTGAACCAGGTAAGGATTATGCAACACTTGTTACTTGTACACCATTTGCAATCAATACACACAGACTTTTAGTACGTGGAGAGAGAATACCTTATGAAGAGGCAACGAAGCAAGAGCCGGATACAAATATAAAACCAGAGTTATCTTTTACTGCTAAAGTGCTGATTGTAACAATTATAGTAATCTTTATAGGGCTGATGATAGCTGTAATTTATAGTATACGAGATAGAAAAAGGAGGAAAGCAAGGTGCGAAAGAAGATAAGAAGTATTCACATTATTTTATTCGTTATGCTTTTTCTTGTCGGTAGTTTTATAGATATTTCAACAATCCATGCTGAAGCAGGAAGCAGAACAGGAAGCATTCAAATTGTTTATAAGGGGAGAAATAGTTCGGATAAAGAAGTGATTCTTTCCGGAGCAAAGTTCTCGATATTTCCAATTCAATATATGAAAAATGATGAGTTAGTCTGGGAAGATGGTTTTAAAGATTCAGACATATCATTACAAGATACCAGTGCAGAAGCAAGAGAAAAACAAGCAAAACAATTGTTTGCATTTGCGAAGGAAAATGATATTTCCGGCTTAATGCAAGAAACAGATAGTTCGGGATGCACGAGTTTTGGAGAATTGGATGAAGGAATTTATCTGATTGCACAGATTGGAAATGTGGAAAGTGGTACAGATAAATTTGAATCTGCTCCATTCCTTGTTAATATTCCATCTGAAATCAATGGGAATGTAGAATATAACGTAACGATAGAACCTAAAGCTGAATGGGTTTCACCAGAAATACCACCGAGCAATCCAGATAAGCCAAAGGATCCGACACCTTCAAAACCAGATAAGCCAAATACTATTCAGAAAATAATAAATACGGTAAAAACCGGAGATACAACAAATATAGTTGCATGGTTTTTAATAGCGATTGTTAGTCTTGGTTTGATTGTAGGACTCTATAAAAAGAGAAAATGAAGTAGCCATTATTTAAAGAAAACTGATCCATTGCGGTGGAATCAGTTTTCTTGTTTTATATGGTTTAAAACGTTTCTGATATTAATGTTGAAGTGGTGGTGCGACGGTACGATGGATATCGTTGTTTGAAATTTGAGGAGCATTGAGCAGTGCTGTGAAATTCTGTTGGATAATATCTAGTATCTTCTGTTTTTTCTGCAATTCCTGTTTTTCCCGGACAGTAGCTGCCTGTTCAGATTCAAGATTTTCAATCCGTTTCTGGATTTTAT
>ERZ507073.979-NODE-979-length-20607-cov-4.011629_pt1 | contig 20607 bp, 25 predicted proteins | sample MGYA00512290_ERZ507073 | MGnify/ENA metagenome assembly ERZ507073 | reverse complement strand
CAGCCTTTTCTTTGGAGCGCCTTCGGCGTTTACTGCACTCGCCCGGGAATGCGCCGCTGGCGCATTCCTGTTTCGGGCTCACTCCCCAGGGAGAAGCCTTTGGCAATCCCTACAAACCCCAATTTGCCATTCATATTAAAACATACTTATATACCGCTTTTGCCACACCGTCCTCTTCGTTGGAGGCGGTGACGGCGTCGGCGTGGGGGAATACGCATGCTTCACTGTTGGCCATGGCCACGGCGAAGCCCGCTGCGTCCAGCATGGCGAGGTCGTTTTCCGAGTCGCCGCAGGCCATGGTCTGCTCCCTCGGAATGCCGAGGTGATCGGCCAGCGCCAGCAGTCCGGCGCCTTTGTCTGCGCCGGGGGCGGTGATCTCATCATTGTTGGTGCCGCCGGAGACGGACTTCAGGCCGAATTCCTCCAGCAGCGCGCGCACCTTTTCCCCATCCACCCGTCCGCCGCCCGGAGCGGGGAGGTAGTTCAGCGTGAATTTTTCCACTCGGCCATGCTCCAGAATGAAGGCGGCGGGGTCGGCCAGCGACGTCCGGGTGGTGCGCAGATAGTCCCGCACCGGCTCCGTCACGTCCAGCCGGGGCAGAAAGGCCAGCTGGCGCTGGGAGGCGTAGCCCTGCCCGTTGGCGAAGAAGGTGGCCACGATGTCCAGCTGTTCCAGCCGACGCATCAGTTCGGCGGCCAGCCGGGTGTCCAGACAGCGCTCATAGATGCGCGCGCGGTCGGAGAGCCGGTACACCGCCGCGCCGTTGGAGGTCAGGGCGTAGTTCACGCCGGGGAGGGCGAGAAATTCTTCACTCAGCCCGGTCAGCGGACGGCCGGAAGCCGGGACGACAGTGACTCCGGCGGCCATGGCGTCCAGAAGGGCCTGACGGACGGCAGGGGTGATATGCTTGGCGGTGTTCAGGCTGGTGCCGTCCAGATCCAGCGCCAGCAGCCTGAGGGGGTGTTTCATATGAGAACTCCTTTCACAGCGCCCGCACCAGCATCACCGCCCGGCCGAGAATGCGGGCAGTGTGATCCAGGGCTCTGGGGGGATATTCCGGGTTGGCGGGCAGGAGCGTTTTGCCGGAGACGGTGCGCACCAGCAGTGCGCCGTCCTGCACCAGTACGGCGATGGCGCCGTCCTTTGGTTCGGCGGTCTTTTCCACCAGCAGGCAGTCGCCGCTCAGCAGGCGGGGGTACATGGCCAGCCCGGTGACACGGAGAATGAAAAAGGAACCGCTGTCGCCGCCGTGGAGAAATGAGCGGGGGACGGGGACGCGCTCCTCGGTGAAGCGCAGACCGCCCTGTTCGTCCAGTTCCTGCGCCACCGGTAAAAGGGCCGACGGCTCCGGGGCATTTGCCTCCATGCCGCTGAGCCATTCCGGCGTCACAGACAAGGCGGCGGCCAGCCGCAGCAGCTTGTCGGCCTTGGGTTTGTAGCGCCCGCTCAGGTAGAGTGAAATGCTGCTCCGGTCGATGCCGGAGGCCCGGCTCAGCGCGGCCTGGGTCAGGCCTGAGGCCGCAAAGGCCTCCTCCAGCCGGTGCTGGATCTCGTCGTTGGCCATAGTGCCACTCCTTTTGCGCGTTTCTATACAAAGAATACCGAATCCCGACCCAAAATGCAATGCGGGCCGGGATTTTTTTGTTATTTGCATTCCACAAATCGAACATATGTTTTAATATCAGGGCGAAGACGGATGGGGGAGGGACGATGTGGATTTTCTGAGGGGAAAGGTGCCCGACGGGGAGGAGGCGGACCGGCTGGTGGAGCGGGCGCTGTTTCTGATGGCCACCGGCTACACATACACCGAGGAGCGCCGGGAGGAGGGCGAGAAGGGCGAAAAGATCGTCCGCACCCGCAAGCAGGTGCCGCCCAACGCGTCGGCCATTGCCCTGTGGTTGAGCCACCGGATGCCGGAGCGCTGGGGAAACGGGGCGGCGGAGGTGCCGGAGAACAATTTGCTCGCCCTGCTGCGGGAGGAGCTGGAGGGAGGGGAAGACGATGGAGTTTCAGCCGTTCAGTCCGAAGCAGCGCCGGACGATGACCTGGTGGCGGGAGCCGGGGGCAGCGGAGCTTGACGGCATTCTGTGCGACGGGGCGGTGCGCAGCGGAAAGACCGTCAGCATGGCGGTGGGCTTTCTGCTGTGGAGCATGACGCGGTTCGAGCGGCAGTGCTTCGCCCTGTGCGGGCGGAGCGTGGAGTCGCTGCGCCGCAATGTGACCAATCTGCTGCCCCAGTGGACGGAGGGCATTTTCCGCATTGAGGAGAAGCGCAGTCAAAACCGGCTGACGGTGTGGAGCGGGAACCGGAGCAATGACTATTACCTGTTCGGCGGTCACGACGAGAGCAGCTTTGCCGCCATTCAGGGCATCACGCTGGCCGGGGTGCTGCTGGACGAGGTGGCGCTGATGCCCCGCAGCTTTGTGGAGCAGGCGCTGGCCCGGTGCAGCGTGGGTGCCAGCAAGTTCTGGTTCAACTGCAACCCCGCCGGGCCGGGGCACTGGTTTTATCAGGAATGGGTGCGCCGGGCGGAGGAGCGCCGTCTGCTCCACCTTCACTTCACCATGGAGGACAATCCGGCGCTCAGCGAGGCGGTGCGCGCGCGCTACCGCAGGATGTATACCGGCGCGTTCTACGAGCGCTATGTGCTGGGGCTGTGGCGGGCGGCGGACGGGGTGGTCTACGATGGGTTTTCTCCCGCGAAGCACCTGTTGAAGGAACTGCCGGAGCTGCGGGGCGATACCTATATCTCCTGCGACTACGGCACCCAGAACCCCACGGTGTTTCTGAAGTGGCGGCGCAGTGCGGGCGGGGCGTGGGTGTGCGCCGGGGAGTATTACTGGTCGGGCCGGGAGGAGCGGCGGCAGAAGACCGACGGCGACTACGCCGACGATCTGGCGGTGTTCCTGGACGGTGTGACGCCCCGGGCGGTGGTGGTGGATCCCTCGGCGGCCAGCTTCATTGAGGAGCTGCGCCGCCGGGGCTGGCCGGTGCTGAAGGCGGACAACCGGGTGGGGGACGGCATTCGCCGGGTGGGTGAGCTGCTCAAGGACGGATCGCTGCTGTTTGCCGACACCTGCCGTCACACGGCGGAAGAGTTCCAGAGCTATGTCTGGGACGCGGCTGCCGCCGACCGCGGGGAGGATCGGCCCGTCAAGGAGCATGACCACTGTATGGATGCCATCCGCTACTTTGTCGCCACCGTCATCGACCGGGGGCGGGGCAGAGTGACGAGGAGGCCGAGAGGGCTGTGAGGGGGGCGAAAGTCCGCGCTGCACTCAAAGGCTTCCCCCAAAGGGGAAGCCTTCGGAAGTCCCACGAAAGAAAGGAGCAGACATGATTATTTATCTTGACCACTCAGAGGTACCTGATGTGGAGCGCATTGCGCCGGGGGTGCTGCGTTATCTGGTGCGCCGGGCGGAGCTGGCGGCGGCGCGCTATGACAAGCTGGATCGCTACTATCTGGGCAGACACGACATTTTTCGCACCTGCCGGGAGGGCGAGGTGCAGGTGGCGGTGAACTACGCCAAGTATGTAGTGGACATTGCGCTGGGCTATTATCTGGGCCAGCCGGTGAAGTACGATGCCAACCCGGTGGACGAGCTGGGCCGGAAGGTGGAGCTGGCGCCCCTTCTGCGCTGTTATGAGCGGGGACATCTCCCGGAGGTGGACGTGTCCATTGGCCGGACAATGGGCGTTATGGGAGACTGCCTGGAGCTGTGCTACGCCTCGGGCGGCAGCGATCCCATGCCCCGCTCCGCCCGGATCGACCCCCGCCGGGGCATTCTGGTCTGTGACACCACGGTGGAGCACGCCAAGCTCTTCGGCATGGTGTGGGACAGACGGGAAAAGACCACCGGCGAGCGGTACTATTTCGTCACCGTCTACACGGATCGCACAGAGCGGGACTTTGTCTGCTCCGATCTGAGCGCCGGTGCGTTCCGGCCGGTGGGCGAGGTGCGCTATCACTGGTTCGGCGCGGTGCCCATGATCGCCTATGTCAATAATGACGACCGACAGGGTGATTTTGAGCAGATCCTGTCGCTGATCGACGCCTATGACGCGCTGATGTCCAGCCGCCTGACGGATAAAAAGAAGTTTGTGGACGCGCTGCTGGTGTTCTTCGGCATGACGCTGGCCGAGGGGGACGAGCAAAAGCTGGCGCGGGAGAAGTTCATCGACGGTGCGCCGCTGGACGCCCGGGCGGAGTACATCCAGAAGACCTTCAACGAGAGCGAGGTGCAGGTGTTGGCGGACAATCTGGTGCGGGAGATGCACAAGATGACCCTCACGGTGGATCTGTCCGACGAGAATTTTGCGGGCAATTCCTCCGGTCAGGCGCTGAAGCTGAAGCTGCTCAGCATGGATCTGCTGGCCCGGGGCAAGATGCGCCGCATGGAATGCGGACTGCGGGAGCGCATGGCGCTTTACAGCCACTGGCTTACCGTCCGGGGCGTCATGGCACCGTTGGACGAGGATCAGGTGGATGTGGTGTTCACCCCCGACCTGCCCATCAACGAGAGCGAAAAGGTGGATCTGGTCTGCAAACTCCAGAACATTGTGGACGATCAGACCCTGCTCAGCCAGCTCTGGTTCATCCGCGACCCCGCCGAGGCGGCGGAAAACCTGCGCCGTCAGAGAGAGGAGCGGGGGGAGGAGGAGTGAGATCAGCGAACTTCCCATTTAACCACATATAACACCGGGGCCGCATGAGCGTACCCGGCGGGATAGAAAGGAGCAGTCAATGGAAGAGACAGGATTTGATCGCAAGCCGATGGACGCCGTTCAGGCGGAGACGCCGGATCTTGAGACGCTGCTGCGCCAGCGGCGGGACTATCAGTCCGCCTTTGACAAGAAGGTGTCCTCCGCGCTTCAGACGGCCCGGGCCAACTGGGAACGGGAGCAGGCCGAAGCGTTGGAGCAGGCGCGCACACAGGAGCTGGAGCGGGCCCGCAGTGCGGCGCAGGCGGAGTATGATGCCCGCTTTGCCGCGCTGGAGGAGCGCAGCGCCGCCCAGGCACAGCGGGAGCGCCAGGTGGACACGGCGGACGAGCTGACCCGGCTGGGTCTGCCCGCCGGGTTTGCCCCGTGGCTCACCGGCGCCACGGCAGAGGAGTCCCACGCCCGGGTGGCGGAGTTTGAGCGCACCTTCCGGGACGCGGTGCGTGACAGCGTTACCGCCCGCATGGCGGGCGCGGCCCCGGCGGAGCCTGTCCCGACCCCGGCCTTTGACCGGGAAAGTCTGCGGGGCATGAGCCCCGGTGAGATCAACGCCCATTGGGCGGAGATCCAGAACACTTTGAAAGGATGATTTGAACCATGGCATTTACCAACTTTATTCCCGAGGTATGGTCCGCCCGTCTGCTGGAGCACCTGGACAACGTCCACGTCTACTCCGCCCTGCTGAACCGGGACTATGAGGGCGACATCCGCGCCTATGGCGACACCGTCCACATCAACCAGATCGGCGACATCGCCATCAACGACTACACCGGCGAGGATCTGGCCGCACCGGAGGAGCTGGACAGCACCATGATGGAGCTGAAGATCGACCAGGCCAAATACTTCAATTTCCAGGTGAAGGACATCGACAACGCCCAGTCCAACCCCAAGGTGGTGGACGCGGCCATGCAGAGAGCCAGCTACAACATCAACGACGTGATCGACAACTATCTGGCCGGTCTGCTGCTCGCCGGAGTCAAGAGCGGGAGCACCATCACCGCCCAGACCCTGACCAGCGCCAACGCCTATGACTATCTGGTGGATCTGGGCGTGCTGCTCAATGAGCACAATGTGCCCATGCTGGGCCGCTGGGTGGTCATTCCGCCCTGGTTCCACGGCCTGCTGCTGAAGGACGAGCGCTTTGTGGGCAACGGCACCGGCTATAACCAGGCCATTCTGCAGGGCGGCTGGGTCGGCGACGCCGCCGGTTTCCGCATCCATCTGAGCAACAATGTGCCCGAGAGCGCGGGCAGCTACTCCGTCATCGCCGGCACCAATGCCGCCGGTTCCTTCGCCGAGCAGCTGGTGGAGCTGGAGGCGTACCGCCTGGAGAAGAACTTCTCCGACGGCCTGAAGGGGCTGCACGTCTACGGCGCGAAGGTCACTCAGCCCGACGGCCTGGCCGTGCTGAAGTGTACCAAGGCCGCCGCCTGATATGACGCAGGCGGAGTATAACGCCGCTCTGTCCGGACTCAGCCGTGCGCTGGGTCTGGGCGATGAGGCGGACACGGCGCGGCTCACCGACGTGCTGTGTGCGGCGGAGGAGAGCATCCTGCGCTACCTGAACCGGGAGGAATTGCCCGGCTGTGCCCAGAGTCTGCTCATTGAGCTGGCGGCGCTGAAGTATCTGCGCACGGACAGCGCCGGAGCGCGCAAGAGCGCCAGCTATACCGAGGGTCAGCTCTCCCAGAGCGAGAGCTATTACACGAGCGCCGAAGTGTTGGAAGGGGAGGCGGCGCTGCTGCGCACGCTGGCCCCTTACCGCCGGGTGGCGTGCCGGGAGGGATCCTGATGGTTCTGCGGGAGACGCCGCCGGTTTGGCGGCAGGGCTTTGATCTCTACCGACGCCGCACGGAGCGGGACACGCTGGGTCGGGAGACGGCGCACTATGCCCAGGAGCCGGATGTGCACGTGGAGGTGGCGGACGGGCTGGCCTTCCAGCACCCCAGAAGCTGGAACAGCGGCGGAAACGTGGGCGCGGGCGAAGAGGTGCGGGCCTGGGGCGAACAGCCCGGCGGAATTCTGGAGGCCTGCCTGCGCACGGAGCTGGAGCTGGCTCCCTATGACCGGCTGGACATCGGCGGGCGGCTCTGGGAGGTGCGCGCCATCCAGCGCTGGCCCAGCCATCGCAAGCTGATGCTCCAGCGGGTGAGGTGAGAGAATGACAGAGGTTGAATGGAAGCTCTGCGACGGCAGAGCGGCGGTGTATGCGGCCCTTCGGGCGCAGCTGGCCGGACTGGATGTTCCGCTGAGATCGCTCTGGGCGCGCACTCCGACAGCAGGGGAGTGCGTCAGCTGGGGCGAGTGGGCCAACCGGAGCACCGAGCAGGCGGTGGTGGATGAGCTCATCTATCAGGTGAGCGTCCGCGCCCCGCGCTTTGACCGGCTGCATGAGCTGTGCGACGGCGTGAACCGGGCCATGCTGGGGCTGGGGCTCCGGCGGGTCTACTCTTCGCCGGACGGCTATGAGAGCGCGGGCGAGGGGGCGTACACCAAGACCTTCCGGTTTGGCCGGAAGGTGGACAAGCGGTTCTTTTGCGCAACAGCAGACAAATAAGATCTGAAAGGATGATTTGATGGCAACTCAGGGTTTTTCCACCATGGGAATTGATGTGAAGGTGGGCGAGAGCGCCCTCAACTACGTCACCGACATCGGTGACATCGGCGCGGCGCCCTCTGAGCTGGACGCCACCTGCATGAAGGACAGCATGAAAAAGACTGTGCCCGGCGTGCAGGATACCAAGGCGTTTGAGGTGACCTTCCTCTTCGACAACTCCGCCGCAGACAGCGACTATCGGGTGCTGAAGAAGGTGCAGGATGCGGGCAAGCCGGTGAATATCGAGGTGGCTTTCCCCGACGGCACCAAATTTGCCGCTGCCGGTTACGTCTCCGTCATGGTCAGCGGCGCCAAGGTGGACGAGCTGGTCAGCGCCAAGCTGACCGTCAACCTCCAGAGCGACTGGACGGTCACCGATCCGGCCTGAAGTCGGGCGGCGCAAGGAGGGGGCGGCGTGAGCGCGCCCCCTCCGGGGACTTTCGGAAACCTGTATGAGACGGGGAAAGGACGACGCATATGAAGACATATTTTTCCCTCCGGGCGGGGGAGGCGGAATACCGGCTGCGGCTGACCATGGCGGGGCAGCGGGCGCTGCGGGAGAAGTGGGGCGAGGACATTCTGACCTTTCTGCTCTCCGCTGCGGCAGACGGCGATCGGCTGTGCGATCTGCTGGGCGAGGCCCTGCGCTGGCCGGGCAATGAGAACGCCCTTCAGGACGGCGCGGCGCTCTATGACGCGCTGGTGGACGAGGGCTGGCAGGGGCAGGACGCCTTTGCGGGACTGGCCTTCGATCTGGGCCGCGCCTCCGGGCTGCTGACCGAAGCGCAGACGCAGCAGCTGAAGGGCGCAGTGGCCAGCGCCTATGGCGCGGCCTTTGCGGGTCTTGCCGGTATGACCGGTGATGAATGAGGAGGAACTGCTCCGGGAGGCCCGCATCCGCTCGGTGGCGGAGCCGGAGGAGCTGACCTTTGGTGAACTGGCCGGGGAGCTGGAACTGGGGGCAGAGCGGGAGCGCCGCTTTTTGCAGGCGCTGGCGCTGGTGGCCTACCGCCACGCGGTGCTGACTGCCCGGGCGCTGGCGGGTCAGAGTCTGCCCCCGGTGGGGGAGGCCTTTCCCTTCTGGACGGAGGAGGAGCTGCTGGCGGCCCGGACGGAGCATTACCGGAGCATGATGGAGCGCCTTGCCGGGCGCTGGCGCGGAAAGGAGCGGAACAATGGGCAAGGAAAAGACGGCTGCCGGGGCGGATCGGCAGCTCAAGGGGCTGAGCGGAAGACTCAAGACGGTGAGTGACCGGCTGAGCGCAGTGGGAACCACGGCGGAAAAGGCGGTCAAGCGGGTGTCGGCCACGGTGAGCGCGGCGGCGGCCAGAAGCACAAAGCAGGTGCAGAGCGTGGCCACTCTGCTGGAATTTGACGAGATCAACCGGCTGAAGGAAAAGACGGTGAGCCCCCGTTCCTCCGGCCGCCGGAAGAGCGCTTCGTCCGGCAAAAAGACCGGGACGAAAACAAAGACCGGCCCCTCGGCGGCAGGGGCGTTCGATCTGGATCTCTCGCTGGGCGGCCCGGCGAAAAAAGCGGGCGCGGAGTTCTGGGCGCAGTTCGGCCTTGGCCTGCGCAGTGTGGACGACGGGGGCTTCTCCGCCGGCAGCGGCTTTCTCAGCCGGGTGGCTCAGGGCATCTCCAACGCCTTCGGTAGCGTGAAGGACTGGGTGCGCCGCCACATCTGGGAGCCGATCCAGTCCGGCTGGAGCGGTCTGGCCGGCGTGGTGGTCACCATCGGCTCCGCGCTGAAGAACGGCCCCGGCGAGCTGTGGGAACGCTTTCGGAGCGCCTGGCTGAGCGGGGATCGGAGCGTGGGAATTCTGGACGTTCTGCGCAATGGGGCGGCCGTCCTGTGGAACGGATTCAGCGCCCTCTGGGGCAGTCCCGCCGCGGGGATCACGGACTTTCTGTGCAACGGGGCGTCCGTTCTGTGGGCGAACTTCAGCGCCCTTTGGGGCAGTCCCGGCGTAGGCATTCTGGATGTTCTGCGCAATGGGGCGGCAAGCCTGTGGAACGGCTTTGCCGTCGGGTGGGGCAGCCGCGCCGTCAGCATTGCGGACACGCTGCGCAATGGAGCGCTTACGCTGTGGAACGGGTTTTCCGCCGGATGGGGCAGCCGCGCCGTCAGCATTGTGAACACGCTGAAAAACTCCGCAGCCAGCCTGTGGGAACAGTTCCGCTCCGGCTGGGCCGGGCGGACACTGGGGCTGAAGATCTCATATAATAGCAATGTGGGTGGGGTCAAAAAGGCGGTTTACCGGGCGCTCGGCCTGAGCGGCTGGCCCAGAATTTCCTTTGCCGCCCGGGGCGGCGTGTTCCGCAGCGCCACTCTGACCATGCTGGGCGAGGCGGGCACCGAGGCGGTGGTGCCGCTGGAGAACAACACCGGCTGGATGGATGTGATGGCCCAGAAGCTGGGCGACAGAATGGGCGGCACTGGCGGCGGAAGCATTACCGTGCCCGTGTATATCGGCGGGGAGAAACTGGCCGAGACCGTGGTGAATGCGCTGAACGCCCAGACCCGCTGCACCGGCGTCAATCCGCTTTATATATAAGGAGGCGGAAACGTGACGATTTATTTTGGCGGCGTGGAGATGCCCGCCCCCAAGCTGAACGGCGGACTGGTGGAGACCTATGAGAACGTGTGGAGTGCCGACACGGGCCGCAACAGCGCCGGGCGGATGATGGGCACGCTGGTGGCGACCAAAGCCAAGCTGAAATTCAGCTGGAATGCGCTGAGCTGGGCGGATGCGGCGAAGATCAGGAACGCGATCTATGGCGCCGGGTTTACGACCTGCACCTATCCCGGCGTGGACGGCCAGAACCATACGGTGAACGGCTATTTCGGCACCCCCAGCTTCAGCCAGTACAGCTGGCAGGACGGCCTGCGCTGGGCCACGTCCATCAGCGTGGACTTTATTGAGCGGTGAGGGGGTGAGGAGATGACGGAGATCGTCGTGGCCCTCATCACCGGCGCGGTCACTCTGCTGGGGGTGCTCATCAGCAACGGCAGAGGGCAGGCCGTAACGGATGCAAAGTTGGAGGAGCTGACCCGCGAGGTGCGGGAGCACAACGGTTTTGCCCGGCGGATGCCGGTGGTGGAGGAGCAGATCAAGGTGATCAACCACCGCATCACCGACCTGGAGCGAGGAGGAGAGGTACGTTGAATCGAACGCATTGGAAGAGCTGGCTGTCCTGCGCCCTGATCCGGGCGGTCAAGACCGTGGCGCAGACAGCGGTCGCCACCATCGGCACCGGCGCGGTGCTGAGCGGCGTGAACTGGGTGGCAGTGGCCAGCGCGTCGCTGCTGGCGGGCGTGCTGAGTCTGCTGACCAGTGTGGCCGGACTGCCCGAGTGCAAGGAGGAATAAATGGACATTCAGACCAGTTTTCTGACGCAGAACGACTGCTATCGAGTAGGAGGGACCATGGCGCCTGTGGGCATCGTCGTGCACGATACTGCCACGGATCAGCGGCGGGTGGAACCCTATTTGACCAGCTGGAACAGGGGCGGCGTGAAGAAATGCGTTCACGCCTTTATCGGTCAGCGCCCGGACGGCAGTTTTGGCGTGGTGCAGACGCTCCCCTGGGAGATGCGCTGCTGGGGCTGCGGGTCCGGCATTCGGGGCACCTATAATCGGGATCATATTCAGTTTGAGCTGTGTCAGGATGACCGCTCTGACCCGGACTGGTGCAAAAAATGCTATGATAAAGCGGTGGAGCTGTGTGCCTACCTGTGCCGCAGGTATGGCTTCGGGGCGGAGGCCATCGTCGATCATGCCGAGGCCCATGCCAGGGGATATGCCAGCAATCATGGCGACACCGACGACTGGTTTCCGCTGCATGGCCGGAATATGGACAGCCTGCGCCGGGAGGTGCAGGCGCTGCTGGATGGCCGCAAAGCGGAGCCGGAACCCGCAGTAAAACCGGTCGGCAGCGGCAAAACCGGCGAGAATGGGAAGGGGGCAACGTGTGAAGTGACTTTGAGAGTGCTCAGACGAGGAAAGAAGGGCGGCGATGTGCGGGCCATGCAGCGCCTGCTTATTGCCGAGGGCTTCAGCTGCGGCAGCGCCGGGGCGGACGGCGTGTTCGGCGGCGGTAGTGAGGCCGCGCTGAAGGCGTTTCAGCGCAGCAGCGGCCTCAGCGCGGATGGCATTGCCGGAACCAAAACCTGGACCAAGCTGCTGGGAGGATAAAGAAGAGAGGGCTGCCTGTGTGTGCGGGCAGCCCTCAGTCTGTTGAAAAGCCGCCTGTTTCAAGGGCTGCTTTTCCGCGCGAAACGGAAAAAACTTTTGCAAAAACAATAAAATTTTATTTTCGTCACATTTTACAAAAAAACAGACTGATTTTCTCCACTCTCAAGACGAAAATGTGGCTACTCCGGGGGAACTAAATATGCCAAACCCTCTTGCAATCCCCGGGCAGGTGTGCTAATATGAGCATGGTAGTTAATCAGAAGAAAGTTATTTTTCTTCTGCTATGTAACCCCAGGTTCCAATCTTATTTTGAAAGGAAGTCATTATCATGGCACAGTACAAGATTCAGAGAGCCAAGGGCGTTGAGGGCAGCACTGTTTACACCTATGTTGCTCCCGGCCACAACGAGTGCGTCCCCACCCGTCTGCATGATCCCGCTGACGTCGACGGCGGCAAGATGATCCAGGGCATCACCTACTTCATCCCCGGCGGCGGCTGCGATTACGGCGCCAATCCTCTGGAGTCCATTTATTACATCCTCGAGGGCCAGATGACCCTGAAGACCGAGGACGGCGAGACCGTTCTGAACGCTGGCGACAGCTTCCACTGCTGCGGCGGCTGCCCCAAGAGCGTCACCAACAACGGCACCACCGTGACCAAGATGCTGGTCACCCTGCTGCCGCCTCAGGCCTGATTTTCGATTCCTCTTCCGATCTGAGGATCGGCTGACGAATAAAACTTGTAATAAGGAGTAATTGTTATGCCTAAGATTTATTCTGGCGATCTTACCAAGATGTTCGACATCTCCGGTAAGAAGGCTGTCATCATCGGCGGCGCCGGCGGCTTTGGTAAGGCCATTGCCGAGGGCTACGCTGCCAACGGCTGCGACGTGCTGATCTCTTCCCGTCGTGAGTCCGCTCTGCAGGAAGCCAAGGCTGAGATCGAGAAGGTCGCTGCCCCTGGCGTGAAGGTTCTCTACTTTGCCGGCGACGCCGGTGACGAGGAGACCGTCAAGAAGATGCTGGACTTCACCGTCGGCCCCGATGGTCTGGGCGGCTGCGACATCCTGGTCAACGCTCAGGGCATCAACCAGAAGATGTTCTCCTGGGAGATCGACACCGACTACTTTGAGAAGATGCTGCACACCAACATCACTTCCATGATGTTCACCTGCCGCTACTTCGGCAACTGGATGAAGGATCACAACCTCGACGAGGGTGAGACCGCTGTCCCCATGTCCGAGTTCAAGGCTGGCATGCCCAACCCCAACAAGGGCTATGGCAAGATCATCAACTTCGGCTCCGTCCGCGGCATCCGTGCTGTTGCCAACGGCGGTATGGGCAACGTCCCCTACAACACCACCAAGGGTGCTGTCGAGATGCTGACCAAGGCCTTCGCTGCTGACCTGCGTCCCAACGTCCAGGTCAACCTGATCGGGCCCACCATCACCTACACTCCCATGATGGTCGGCAAGCTGCCCCCCGATGAGGCTACCCGTAACCACATCGCCGATCCTCTGCCCGCTCAGCGTATCGGCTATGAGATCGACGTTGTCGGCCCCGCCATCTTCCTGGCTTCCGCCGCTTCCGACATGGTTACCGCTTCCTCCATCTATCCCGATGGTGGTCTGGTTGCTACGTCCTGATTTTTACATCAGAAAAAGCACTTTTTACAGCGCACCGCTTCGGCGGTGCGCTGCTTTTTTCCTTCCCCACAAATCCCATGTATCCACTGGAAATCGGGCGAATCTTGTGCTAAAATGTAGAAAAATGCATGAGAGGAGCGCGTTTCCGATGGAGGAGAACAAGCCGCTGTGTCCCGATGCCGCAGAAGATGCAAAGGATGGTCTGATCTTTGATATTCAGCAGGACCCTTACAACTATGTCATGCGGGTGGTATTCTGCCGCTGGAAGCCGTTTATCCTGCGGGCCATGGACTTTGATGAGGGGAAGCTGACCCATTTTTCCCGTTTCACCAAGCAGCTGCCCATCACCCAGAAGGTGCTCTCGGAAAACCTGCGCCAGCTGGAGGCGGACGGACTCATCTACCGTACTGTGCTGCCCACCACACCGCCGCAGGTGGAGTATCGCCTCACCCCGGCGGGCAAGGGCCTTGTCCCCCTGCTGGATCATATCTACGACTGGGGCTGGGAGGAGATGCAGCGCCGGAAGCTGCCCATCGACGCGCTGGGCGAGATGTGGCACGGCAAGCGTGAGCCGGATGAGGCCATCATGAACCACCCCTACAAGAAAAACTACGACAAGTAACGGCGTTTTTCAACGGCCCGGAGCAGAGAGAAAAACCTGCTCCGGGCTGTTTTTTGCTTTTGTCAGGAAAATTCCCTGATTTTGATGCTTACCTCTGGGTAACTGGGTTACTTTCTCGGAAGGACAATACTTTTTTGTGCGTTCTTGCTAAAAAAAATCACCTATGTTAGACTCTTCTTGTTGAGATTCAGGAGATTCCTGAGAGAAAGAAAAAGGAGGAAAACGCATGACAACTTCTGTTGTGATCGGCATCATCGCCATTATCGTGGCCTTTGCTCTGCTGATCGTACTCTGCTTCCGCGGTATGTCTGCCATGTATGTCGCGCCCCTGTGCGCACTGGTGGTAGCCGTCGCCTGCGGAATGCCGCTGGTGGACACCATGGTGAACACCTTCGCCGGCGGCGCGGGCGGCTTCGTCATCGGACTGCTGCCTGTGTTCCTGATGTCCATCCTGATCGGACGGGTGTACATCGCCTCTGGTGCGGCTACCAACATCGCCCGCACCCTGATGAACGTCTTTGCCAAGAATGCGGACGCAAAGCGCCGCCAGACGGTGGGCGTGATCATCTCCATTGCCGTCAGCTGGGCCATGTGCTTCGGCGGCATCGACACCTTCTGCGCCCTGTTCACTCTGTTCCCCGTCATCCTGACCGTGTGCGGCGAGGCCAACATTCCCCGTAAGTACATGATCGGCATGATCTGCTGCGGCGTGTCCGGTGCGGCCTGCACCCCCGGTGCACCTCTGGTTGCCAACTCCATCCCCATGGGTATTCTGGGCACCAGCTCTACTGCCGGCGCGATCCCCGGCTTCATCGGCGCGGCCATCGTCCTCATTGGCGGCGGCTTCTATCTGGTTCGCTCCATCCACAAGGCCGCTGACCGCGGCGAAGTGTTCGAGCCTGGCAAGGTCGCTTTCGAGCCTGTCGATCCCAACCGCAAGTATCCCCCCTTCATTGTGGCTCTGCTGCCTCTGATCCTGGTCGTGGTGCTCTTCAACGTCACTAATATTCTGGCCCCCTCTCTGCTGGCTGGTTTTGTCCTCGCACTGATCGTGCTGACCCCCTATATCCAGCCTGAGAATGGCCTGACCCGCGGCCGCACCCTCATCAACGCCCTGAACGAGGGCGGCAAGTCCACTGCTGAGGCTCTGCTGCTGGGCGGCATCGTTGCCGGCTTTGCCGCTGTGGTGCAGTCCACCGACGCCTACAACTTCCTGATCGATGGCGTCACCCATCTGAATATTCCCGCTCCCATGCTGGTCGTCATTGCCGTGGCAATTCTGGTCGGCCTCACCGGATCCCCACCCGTCGCTCTGCAGATCGTGGTACCCGTTCTGGCCGCTACGGTCGCTCTGGAGCCCGAGGCGATCCACCGTATTGCCACTATCACCGCCTCTACCTTTGATACCCTGCCTTATCAGGGCGCCATCATCATCATGCTTGGCATGGCCGATCTGAAACACAAGGACGGCTATCCCCCTGTCATGATGTGCACCGTCATTATGACCGGTCTGGCCGCTGTGGTCGCCGCTCTGCTGTTTGCCACCGGCCTGTTCTGATCTCCCTCATTTTTCCTATGATCCCCCTGAGAAAAGGCCGCCTGTGGGCGGCCTTTTTCTCGAGTCTGCCGAGCGCCGTCCGCTGCGGATGATGCGGCTCTGCGCGGCGCGGATACTCTTCACGGAAGGGTACAGTGTTACCTGAAAGTAACTCCTTTTCAGAACAAAAATGTTCTGCTACAATGGTACTATCAAAGAACTGAACAACATTTATTTTATGATAAGAAAGGAAGTATCATAATGGGCTGCAATAAATATCCCCATATGTTCGCCCCGATGACCATCAAGGGCGTCACCTTCAAGAACCGTGTGCTGGCCTCCCCGATCACCACCAACCGGATCGTGGATCACGGCTACCCCACCCCCGAGGGCATCGACGTCTATGAGACCAAGGCCCGGGGCGGCTTCGCGGAAGTCACCGTCACCGAGAGCTTCATCGACCACGAGTATGCATGGCGTCATGAGCACGGTCTGGACGTGTGGTCCAACCCCATGACCACCTTCCACATGGAGTCCATCATGACGCTGACCGAGGCCATCAAGGCCCACGGCGCCGTGGCCTCCATCCAGCTGAACCACGTCGGCGCCATGAACCACCCCGACACCATCCCCGGCCATAAGAATCCCATCGGCCCCTCCTCCTTTGTCCGTGAGGACGGCGTGCAGGTCGATGGCATGACGCTGCAGATGATGGAGACCGTGGCCGATCACTGGGCCGAGGCCGCCTGGGTATGTAAGTCCCTGGGCTTCCAGATGATCAACCTGCACGGCGGCCATGGCTGGCTGCTGAACCAGTTCATCTCCCCCCGCTTCAACCACCGCACCGACGAGTTCGGCGGCAGCATGGAGAACCGCGCCCGCTTCCCAATCATGGTCTGCGACCGCATCAAGCAGGTCTGCGGCGATGACTTCCTCATCGAGTACCGTATGTCCGGCTCCGAGCGCATCGAGGGCGGCATGACGCTGGAAGACGGCATTGAGTTTGCCAAGCTGATTCAGGATCATGTCGATCTGATCCACGTCACCTCCGGCGTCTATCAGGACCACGTCAACACCAAGGCCTTCAGCTCCATGTTCGACAAGCACGGCTGCAACCTGGATCTGGCCGAGGCCATCAAGAAGAACGTCCACGTCCCCGTGGTGGCTGTTGGCGGCTTCAATGCCCCCGATCAGGTGGAGGAGGCCATTGCCTCCGGCAAGTGCGACTTCGTGGCTCTGGGCCGTCAGCAGTTCGCCGACCCTGCGTTCGTCAACAAGACCCGCGACGGTCTGGAGGACACCATCGCCCCCTGCCTGCGCTGCTCCTGCTTCAACCCGCTGGCTTCCAACCCCGGTGAGCGTCCCATTCCCTCCCTGTGGCATTGCGCCGTCAACCCCTGGGGTCAGCGCGAGCTGCGCTGGCGCAACGCCCCCAAGCCTCAGGGCAAGCGCAATGTGGTCATCGTGGGCGGCGGCGTGTCCGGTATGTATGCCGCTGTCACCGCCGCTGAGCGCGGCCACGACGTCACTCTGGTGGAGAAGGCCGACAAGCTGGGCGGCCAGCTCTGGTTCACCGAGATCGACACCGACAAGGAGTCTCTGCTCCGCTTCCGCGACAGCATGATCGCCCGCTGCAAGTATGCCGGCGTGAAGATCCTGCTGAACACCGAGGCCACCAAGGAGAGCATCGAGGCCATGCACCCCGACTACGTCATCTGCTCCGTGGGCGCACATCCCTTCGTGCCCCCCATTAAGGGCATCGAAAACGCCGAGCATGCTCTGTACGCCTACACCCATCCCGACGAGGTCAAGGGCAAGAAGATCATCATCATCGGCGGCGGCGCCATCGGCTGCGAGAGCGGCTACTTCTTCGCCAGCGAGTGGGGCGCTCAGGTGGACATTCTGGAGATGCGCGACGACGTCTGCAAAGACTCCGGCATGAGCCAGCGCATGGCTCTGCTGCCCCGCATGAAGAAGTCCGGCATGGGCACCTACTGCTCCGTCAAGGTGCAGGAAGTCACCGATAAGGGCGTCAAGTTCACCGACAAGGACGGCAACGAGCAGTTCATCGAGGCCGATCTGGTGCTCCACTGCTGCGGCAGCCGCTCCAACGACGACATCGTCAAGAGCCTTGAGGGCTGCTGCGACCGCTTCGTCGTCACCGGCGACGCCAAGCAGGCCCGCACCGTCAAGATGGCCACCTACGAGGGCTTCTGCGCCGCGATGGACATCCTGTAATTGCAAGTCTGGTGAGCGCAGACCTCTTTGCGGCCTGCGCCGCGATGGATATTCTGTAAGCACAGCTTACCGGGCGCGCGCCTCTCAGGAAAACACGAATATACAGCCAAAGGCAGGCATCCCAACGGGATGCCTGCCTTTTTACGGTTCTATTATCTTGCTCCGGATGGCAAATTGGAATTTGTAGGTTTGCTGGGCACTTCCGAAAGGCTTCCCCCTAGGGGGAGCTGTCTGCGAAGCAGACTGATGAGGGGCAGGTCTAGGATAGCTTTTCATTCATCGCCACCTCATCCGGCCCTTCGGGCCACCTTCTATCAGCAATTCGGCTTTGAGATCATGCTCAACGGTGTAGCGATGCAGAAGTGTAATTTTAAAGGGAAATACTGAGAGGACATCAGTCAAAAGAAAGGACAGTCACAGAATCGAATTTTTTCCGCCATACTCAAACAGCCCCCGCCATGTGGCGGGGGCTGTTTTTTCTGACTGCTAAAGATCAGGTTTCGGAAGTGGATTGGGATTCCTTGGCTGCGTCCGGCTGCGTGAACACAGTCTCGAATTCCTCGGCGGACATGGTCTCATGCTCCAGCAGGAAATTGGCCACGATGCCGAGCTCTCTGCGGTGTTCCTCCAGGCAGCGTGTGCACTCGGCCATGGCGCGGTCGAGAATGGCGCGCACCTCCTGATCCACGCCGGAGGCGATGGTCTCGGAGTAGGTGTGGGTGTGGCCCATGCTGCGGCCGATGAACACCTCGTCATTGCCGGTGTCCAGCACCAGCGGCCCGAGCTTTTCGCTCATGCCGTACTTGGTGACCATATTGCGGGCGATGGAGTTGGCGCGCTGGAGGTCGTTGGATGCGCCGGTGGAGATGTCGCCCAGCACCAGCGCCTCGGCGCACCGGCCGCCCAGCAGGGCGACGATGTCCTCATAGAGTTCGGTGCGGGAGCGGAAAGGTTTATCCTCCTCGGGCAGGCTGATGGTCATGCCGCCGGCCTGTCCCCGGGGCACAATGGTGATCTGGTGCACCGGGTCGTGGGTGGGCAGGGTGTGCATGACCACGGCGTGGCCCGCCTCATGCCAGGCGGTCAGACGCCGGGAGGACTCGGTGACGACCCGGCTCTTCTTGGCCGGGCCTGCGATGACCTTGATAATGGACTCCTGCAGGTCGTCCATGCTGATGAAATGGCGCTCGTCCCGGGCGGCCCGGAGGGCGCCCTCGTTCATCAGGTTCTCCAGATCAGCGCCGGTGAAGCCGCCGGTGGATTTTGCCAGTGTGTGCAGATCCACGTCCTCGGCCAGCGGCTTGCGGCGGGAGTGCACGCCCAGGATCTCCTCCCGGCCTTTCACGTCCGGATAGCCCACATAGATCTGCCGGTCGAAGCGGCCGGGGCGGAGCAGCGCGGGATCCAGAATATCCTGCCGGTTGGTGGCGGCCATAACGATCACGCCGGAGTTTCCGGAGAAGCCGTCCATCTCCACCAGCAGCTGATTCAGGGTCTGCTCACGCTCGTCGTGACCGCCGCCCAGACCGGTGCCGCGCTGACGGCCCACGGCGTCGATCTCGTCGATGAACACGATGGAGGGGGCGGTCTTTTTCGCCTGCTCAAACAGGTCACGCACGCGGCTGGCGCCCACGCCGACGTACATTTCCACAAAGTCGGAGCCGGAGATGGACAGGAATTCCACGCCCGCCTCACCGGCCACGGCCTTGGCCAGCAGAGTCTTGCCGGTGCCCGGAGGGCCCACCAGTAGCACACCCTTGGGGATGCGTGCGCCCAGATCGTTGTACTTCTGGGGATCGCGCAGGAAGTCCACGATCTCCTTTAGCTCCTCCTTTTCCTCCTCTGCGCCGGCCACGTCGCGGAAGGTGACCGGGTGATCCTTGTCATAGGGGGTGGAGGTGTGGGCCTTGCCGAAGTTGGCCATGGAGTTCTTGCCGCCTCCGGCGTTCTGGCGCAGGAACACAAGGTAGATCATGGCCACGATCACAACGCACGTCAGCAGACTGGGACCCCAGGTGGAGATCCAGCTGGGCGGCGTGTCCGGCTCGTAGCTGTAATCGGTGATGACGCCGCTGGTCCACTGCTGCTGGATCAGCTCGCCCAGATCCTCCCGGAAGAGGGTCACGTCGGTGATCTCACATTTGTCCTCGCTGCCGTCAGACAGGTTGAGCGTGACGGTGTTGTCCTGCACCGTGAAGCTCTTTACCTGCTCCTGCTGGAACAGCTGGACCATTTGACTGTAATTGAGTTTTCCCGCGTCGTTGGAATGGGAGATATACTGCATGGCGAAAAGAAACACCAGGATCAGCGCCCCATAAAAGGCGAGGGATCGTAAAGCACTTTTGTTCATTCGTTAACCTCGATCATTGTGGGTTTTGAGGGGGGTCATTCTGAGGCCACAGGCCGAAGAATCTTACAGCACCGATTTCTACAAGGGAAATGCTGCCTGCCGAAGTCAGGTGTTTTAAGATCCTTCGCTTCGCTCAGGATGACAAGTGCGAAAGCACTCTAAGTCTCAAGCAGAAGCTGTCCGGAATGGCAAAGAGACAATATTCACAAATCCCTCAGTCGGAGTAGATCTCCGGCTTCAGAATGCCGATATAGGGCAGGTTGCGGTATTTTTCGGAGTAGTCCAGGCCGTAGCCCACGATGAAGGCGTTGGGCACGGTGAAGCCGACATAGTCGGCGTTGATGGGCTTGACGCGGCGCTCCGGCTTGTCCAGCAGGGTGCACAGCTTGATGGAGGCGGGATGGCGGGCCTCCAGCACATGGAGCAGGTAGCTCAGGGTGTTGCCGGAATCCAGAATGTCCTCCACCACGATGACGTGGACGCCCTCGATGGAATCGGACAGATCCTTCTTGATCTCCACCTGGCCGGAGGACTTGGTGCCTTTGCCATAGGAGGAGACACTCATGAAGTCGATCTCGACGGGAATGTCGATGGCGCGGCTCAGATCGGCCATGAAGATGTAGGAGCCACGCAGGACGCTGACCAGCAGAACCCGGTCTTTGTCGGCGTAGTCCCGGGCGATCTCCGCGCCCAGCTC
>ERZ507073.941-NODE-941-length-21253-cov-4.388244_pt1 | contig 21253 bp, 17 predicted proteins | sample MGYA00512290_ERZ507073 | MGnify/ENA metagenome assembly ERZ507073 | reverse complement strand
AAGATGCCGTAGATTCCATCTTTGCGGAACGCATGAAGTCTGATCCGCAGGCTGCCTCCAATTTCTTTTCCCGATGGCGGCAGAAGCAGGCCATTAAAAAAGAGTATGCCGCTGCGAAGGCAGGTGCGGCCGCTACGGAGAACACAGCAGCTGGCACAGCCAAAGCTGCGCAGGGTACTGCCAGTATAACGGAAAAGGCATTTCAGTTTGTGCAGAGCCACTCGCATATCATCATCGGTATCGCAGCCGTGGGACTGCTTGTTTTGGTGATTGCCGGGTCGGTTTCGTCATGCTCCGTCTTGATCAATGGCGGCGGCAATGTGGTGCTGGGGACTTCCTACACGGCAGAAGATGAAGATTTGAAAGGCGTGGAGACGGATTATACCAAGCTGGAAGATAAACTTCGCAAACAAATCGACCGCATTGAAAGCGACCATCCGGGCTATGACGAGTATCGCTACAATCTGGCAGAGATTGGTCACAATCCCTATGAGCTTGCATCTCTGCTGACCGTAGAATTTGAAAACTATACGAGAAGCCAGGTGCAGGCGCGGCTCCAGAGTATTTTTGAAGCGCAGTATGAGCTGAAGTTGGAGGAAAAGGTGGAAATCCGGACAAGGAAGGAAACCCGTGTGGGCTATCGCTACAATCCAATCACCGGAACCGGACACACCTACACCTATCAGGTGACGGTACAGTATGAGTATAAAATCCTCAATGTAACACTGCTCAATCGGGGCGTTGACTATGTTGCAAGAAATTCCGGCCTTACAGATGACCAGCTGCAACGATACGAAGTCACACTGGAGTGCCGGGGCAATCGAGATGACCTGTTTGCAGGCATAGCCTTTGCAACGCCGGATGGCGCGGGTTCCAGCGGAGAATACCAGGATTACGACATTCCGGGCGAAGCTCTGACGGATGAAAAATTCCGGAAGATGATTACCGAAGCAGAGAAATATCTCGGTTATCCCTATGTTTGGGGCGGCAGCTCGCCGAGTACCAGTTTTGACTGCTCCGGTTTTGTAAGCTGGGTCATCAACCACTGCGGCAATGGCTGGAATGTAGGCAGGCAGACGGCCAACGGTCTGATGGGAAAATGCGACATTATCCCGAAGAGTGAGGCAAAGCCCGGAGACCTGATCTTCTTCCAGAAAACCTACAACACCAGTGGCGCATCCCATGTGGGCATTTATGTCGGCAACGGGATGATGATCCACTGTGGCTCACCAATTTCCTATGCTTCCATTGAGACGAGCTACTGGCGGCAGCACTACTACTGCATGGGAAGAATTCGATAAAAATAGGGCGTTTATTCGCCCGGAAAGGATACGATATGAGCTTGAAACTGGAAAAGATTGCTGCGGAGCGCGAGAAAGCCCGCAGGAAACGCGATGAATGGGAGGAGCGCAGAAAGGAATGGGACAGAAAGTACCACGAGCAGGAAAACAGCGAAATCTGTGAAATGGTACATGCCCAGAGCCTGACCCCGGAACAGCTGGCAGTCATCATTCAGCTGGCGCAGGCTGCGGTTCCCAACCCGGAGAACCTGAAACTGGATGAGAAAGAAACGGAGGATATGGAATGAAAAAGATGATGGCAATGCTGCTTGCCAGCGTGATGGCGGCAGGAACCTTTACGACCACTGCATTTGCCTATACGGGCGATGATGTGCAGAAGAACACGCCTGTCAGTACCGCTGCACAGGAGACGGATGCAGCAGAAAGCACAAATGCGGGGAAAACGGACAATACCGACAGCATCGAAATCGACCCGGACATGCAGGTTCTGCCGGATGGCTATGAGGTCTCTACGGATGCGGATGGGAACCTGATCGTTACGGTGGGCGGCAAAGAATACAATATCGGCAGCGAAAAGTCCCAAAAGCAGACTGGTACGGTGGTGCCGGGGATCACCAGTCTGCATTTTCGTTCCGGTCCCGGCATGGATCAGGAGATTATCGGATATCTGCATTCCGGCGATACGGTGGAGATTGTCGAAAAATGCGGTGACTGGTATAAGGTAAACTTCAACGGCAAAACCGGGTATGCACATGGAAAGTACCTGAATGTCACGGATTCTGCAAAAGACAGCAGCATGTTCAGTGAAGATGCGCTGAAGCTGTTTCTGGATCTGATGCAGAGTGGAATGTCATACGAGGATGAGACGAAATCCAGTGCAGCTTTGACTCCGGAAGGAAATATGACGCTGGTGGACGATATCGGTGAGGAAGAAGATAAATCCAGCCAGCAGTTCATTACGCTGGTGACAAAGGCGGGCAACACCTTTTATCTGATCATCGACCGCGATAAAGACGGCAACCAGAATGTGCATTTCCTGAACATGGTGGACGAGGCCGATCTGCTTGCGCTGATGGATGAAGAGGAAGCTGCCAAGTATCGGGAGAAGGAGCCGGAAGTCACGGAACCTGCGGAAACCGAAAAGCCGCAGGAGACGGAACCGGCACCGGAAGAGCAGAAAACAGAGAGCGAGCAGAAGAAATCGTCTCCGCTTCCGATGATTATGCTGCTTCTGTTTGTGATCGGTGCAGCCGGTGTCGGCGGTTATCTCTATATCAAGATGAAGGGCGTAAAGCCTGCGTCCAAGAAAAATCAGCCGGACCCGGATGCGGATTATCACGATGAGGATGAAGATACGCTCCAGCTGCCGGAGGATGATGGTGACGAGGACGAAGAAGTGGATGTCAACGAGGATTATGAAGCGGAATCGGACGATGAACCTGTCTGATTAACGCAGCGTTGACCGGTGGGGCGGCTGAAAAGCCGTCCCCTTTACATAGCCAAATGGTTGGTGGGTGAACTGTTTTGAGCTATGAAGCTATGGACTCTGTAGGCGATATCTGATAAAATAGAAAGTAAGAACAGCTCAACAACTCGGAATTTTACCATTCAGATTTCCGTGCTCTGCCACTTTTATGAGCGTTCTTTTCAGTATTTTGCCACTTTCATGAGGGAATAATCCGTGCTTCATTACACTTTCATGAGCGAATTTATGCTGTAATATGACATTTTCATGAGGGAATTGGTGCTTCGATGCGACGTGAGGAGGTAGTGGGCGGAGGCATGGGCGCGATAAAGGCAACGAGTGCGAATGGGTGGACGCGACGTGAGAAGGTGGAGGGTGCGGACGCGTGGGCGCGGAGTGAGCAGGCGGAGGGCCGAGACATTGGCCCGGGAAAAGTGAGCAGAAATATACGAGTGTCAACGGGAGGGTTTTATGGTACAACTAGAAGTAGTTTTTTGATGGAGGTGCCTATGGAGCCGAAGGTCAGTATCATCGTGCCGGTGTATAACGCGGAGAAGAGTCTCGCGCGCTGTGTGGACAGTATTCTGAATCAGGAGTTTCGGGATTTCGAGCTGATCCTCATGGATGATGGAAGTAAGGATCGGTCCGGGGAGATCTGCGACGGATATGCGCGGGCGGATGCGCGCGTGGTGGTCGTGCATAAGGAGAATACGGGGGTGTCGGATACGCGAAACCAGGCGATCGCGCGGGCGCGGGGTACGTTTCTGCAGTTCGTGGACAGTGATGACTGGCTGACGGCGGATGCGACGAAGCTGATGGTGCGGGCGGCCGAGGAGACGGGCTGCGACATGGTGATCGCGGATTTCTATCGTGTCGTCGGAGAGATGGTGTCGCAGAAGGGGGATATCGACGCGGACCAGGTGATCGGGCGTGAAGCGTTCGTTGGCTTCATGATGGAGAACCCGGCGGACTACTACTATGGGGTGCTGTGGAATAAGCTGTACCGGCGCTCGCTTGTGGAGGCGCACGGGATCCGGATGGATGCGAAGCTCAGCTGGTGCGAGGATTTTCTGTTTAATCTCGAGTATGTGCGCTATGCGACGACGTTCTATGCGCTGCGGACGCCGGTCTACTATTATGTGAAGACGAAGGGTTCGCTGGTGAATCAGAAGATCAGCTTCGCGCGGACGGTGGAGATGAAACTCGCGATGTTCGAGTGCTACAACGACTTCTTCAAGCATGTGCTGGATGAGGATGCGTATGAGCGGAAGCGGCTGCAGGTCTATCATTTTCTAGTGGATGCGGCGAAGGATGGTTTCGTGTTCCCGGCGACGATTCCGGGGACGCAGAAGCTCGGTGAGGAGCGGAGCCAGGCGCTGCAGGAGGTGATTTCGGAGGATGGGATCATCGTGGAGAAGTACCGCGACCGGAAGCTGCTCGAGCGCTATCTCGAGTCGGTGGCGCTGAAGTATGATATGACGCTGGCGGAGCTGTCGCTGCTGCTGTATCGGAAGGACGCGGGAAAGGCGCTCACTCGAGGGGCTGAAGCGCAGATGCCTGCGCGGGAAGATGCCGTGGAGGCGACTGATCGAAAGGATGCCGGAAAGGCGCTGAGCCGGAAGGATCTCGCGGAGCTGATGCATATGAGCCGCGGGGATCTGCGCGCCGCGCTGCAGAAGCTGGTCTCACGCGGGATGCTCGAAGTGGTCGACGTGCCGAGGAAACGACGTGAAGCGGCGGAAATAGCCGAGGCGACCGGTCTTTTCGGAAAGCGTGGCGAGGCACAGGATGCAGACGCGAACGGAATGACGAAGAAAAAACGCGAGCCGCGGAAGATTCGTCTCGAGCTGCTGCCGGCGTCGGATGCGGTGCTGCAGGATATCGCGGCCGCGGAGCGTGACTACGAGCAGGCGAAGTTCCGGGGATTTACCGAGGACGAGCTCCGGCAGTATACAGCGCTCGAGCGGCGTGTGCAGGAGAACGAAAAGCAGATACTGCAGAAGTGAGGATGGGCAGACGAACACCATCAGCGATGCCTGGCGATGAGTCAGCGAGGGGCAGAATGCGTTGCGGCGAGGCACAACGCATGCGCGGAGTGATGATGTGGAGGGCCGAAACATGGGCACAAGCGAGTAGGAGGCGGTGACTAGCCGCCGTCCTCTCACACCACCGTGCGTACCGTTCGGTACACGGCGGTTTCAACAGTTGACGTGCATAGACTGATAAGCTGTGGCAAGATCATAAAAGCCCCAGTTTGTAGACCTAAAACAGAATACCGTTCCTTACATAGCAGTCATGCGCTTCGGTGCCTGGCTGCTAATTTTTTTGCGAAAGGAGCAGTATCGAATGAAGCTTGTATTAGCGGAAAAGCCCTCGGTTGCCATGAGTCTCTCGAAAGTGATCGGGGCAGATCAGCGCGGGGACGGTTATATGGAGGGCAATGGCTACCTTGTCAGCTGGTGTGTGGGGCATCTGGTGGAACTTTCCCAGCCGGAAGCCTATGATGAAAAGTATGCAAAGTGGAAGTATGATGATCTTCCGATTTTGCCGGAACATTGGCAGTATCAGGTGTCCGCCAGCACGAAAAAGCAGTTCGGAATCCTGAAAAAGCTCATGCAGCGGAAAGATGTGGAGAGTCTGATCTGTGCAACCGATGCAGGGCGTGAGGGAGAACTGATTTTCCGGCTGGTTTACCATCAGTGCGGCTGCAAAAAGCCGGTGGAACGACTTTGGATTTCCTCGATGGAGGACAGTGCGATCCGGGAAGGCTTTCAGAAGCTCCGACCGGGAACAGAATATGATGCCTTATATGAGGCGGCTTTATGCCGGGAGCGTGCCGACTGGATTGTCGGAATCAACGCAACCCGGCTTTTTTCATGCCTGTATGGGCAGACCCTGAATGTGGGGCGCGTGATGACACCAACGCTTGCGATGGTGGTCATGCGGGATGCAGCAATCCGGGCTTTCAAGCCAGAGCCGTTCTACTCGGCAGAATTGAAATTCCGGGATTTTCAAGCAGGCGGTGAGAGGATGAAAGAAAAAGCAGAAGCAGAAAAACTGGTGGCAGAGTGCTGTCAGGCAGGTAGTGCCATCATTACCAAGGTGGAGCAGAAAGAAAAATCAGAGAAGCCCCCGGCCTTGTTTGATCTGACCTCGCTTCAGAGAGAAGCAAACCGGCAGTTGGGATTCACTGCCCAGCAGACCTTGGATTACACGCAGGCTCTGTACGAGAAGAAACTCGTGACCTATCCCCGTACCGACAGCCGGTATCTGACGGATGATATGGCACCGCTGGTGCCGGAACTTGTTTCTGTGATCCAGCAGAGCTTTCAGATTCAACCGGATGAGCCAGCACCGGTGAATGCAGCGCAGGTCATCAATTCCAAGAAAGTGACCGATCACCATGCCATAATCCCCACAAAAACAGCGGCGGGTTATGACATTTCCTCTCTTCCCAGTGGAGAACAGGCGATTCTTACCATGCTGGCGGTGCGTCTGATTTGTGCGGTAGGAACTCCTTGCCGCTATGCAGAAACCATAGTGGAAGCGGAGTGCGCCGGTCAGAAGTTCCGCACGAAAGGCAAAACAGTCACGGATATGGGCTGGAGGCAATATGCAGGAAAGCCGGTTGAAGATGCTGAGAAGAATGCGGAGGCAGGTGATCTTCCGGAGCTTTCGGAAGGCATGACATTGGAACTTGCCGGTGTCGATCTGAAAGAAGGCAAGACCAGCCCACCCAAGAGGTTTACCGAGGATCTTCTGCTTTCAGCGATGGAAAGTGCCAGCTCGGATGAATTTCCGGCTGGTGTAGAGCGAAAAGGCATCGGCACACCAGCTACACGCGCTGCCATCATCGAAAAACTGGTACAGAAAGGCTTTATCGAGCGCAGGGGCGATAAGAAAACGAAATACCTTTGTTCTACGGACAAGGGAAATGCGCTGGTGACGGTGGTGCCGGAACAGATTCAGTCTCCATCCATGACGGCAGACTGGGAGGAAAAACTGCTGAAAATAGAACACGGCGAGTATGACAGCGATGCCTTTATGGGAGAAATCAGCAGCATGGTCAGCGGACTTGTAAAAACCTACGAGGCTGTGAAAGGTGCCAATGTCCTGATGCAGCCGGAATGCAAAGTCATTGGTTCCTGCCCCGCCTGCGGCAGTGATGTTTGTGAAACGGCAAATGGATGGTTTTGCAGGGATAAGAGCTGTAAATTTGCGCTCTGGAAGGAAAACAGGTTCTTTCAGACACTGGGAAAGCAGATGACAGAGGAACTGGCAAAGCAACTGGTAAATCAGGGAAAAGCACGGCTTACCCATTGCTATTCCAAGAAGTCCAATCGTTACTATGACACAACCGTTCATGTAGAGACCGGCGAGGACGGTGCAGCAGCATTTAAGCTGGAGTTTGGAGGTAAAAAATGAGCATGAAAATGATGAATGCAGCTTATCTGGTGGATAATGTCGCTCTGCTTTCCTTGCAGGAAAAGCAGGAGGGCGTGGAATTCCATTGCTTTGATATGGACAGCAAGGTGCAGACCACCGAGGGACACATTGGCTGGGATGTGTTGGATAAACAGCCGTCTTCTACGCTGGAAGAAAGCGCGAGGATGGTAGTACTCCAGAAGATTCCCCAGCTTGCTGGTTTTACCGTTGCGCCGGTAGCTCCGGAGATGCTGGAACAGATGCGAGGCGGCAGAAAGGTTCTTTGGCAGATGAAAAAGGCTGATCCTGAGCTGGAGAATGCTAAAAATATCCGGTTTATCACCAGCAGCTACGAGGATCGGTTCAAAATTCCGGATGGCAGCGCGGTAGAGATTGAGTATCCGAATCGGAAATTCTCAGCCCGCTGCGAATATATGGACGAATATCATCTGCGCCTGGGGTATGATGTTCTGCACATTTGCCAGCTGGCAGAAATGCTGGAACGCGGTGGCGGTACATGCCGCCCGGAGCCGCTGATTACGGAAGAATGCAGCGCATGGGATTTGGGAAGCAAGGGCTTTCTTGCCATTCAGACCTGTGAGGACGGTTACGACTATACCTTATATCATAAGGACTTCACGGAAATTGACGGCGGACAGATCGACAACCCGGAAATCAGCATGAATGCAGCCAGAGACCAGATTCTTTCGGATTATGGATTCGGTGGCCGCACCATGACGCGGATTGATTATGACGAACTTTGTGATCGTGCAGAGGATGCAGAAATCAGCAGACGGGAATCTGTGCTGGGTAAACTCTCGGATTTGTCTTCCAGAACGGATACGCCGGTGAAAGCTGCTAAGGCGAAGGAGGCGGAGCGATGAAATATAAGCTTACGAAGGCAGAGCAGGAAACCGTCATCAATTTTGATAATGAACTGGATACCGCCAGCATTTATACCCATGACAGCCGCCTGATTAAGAAGCTTCGGGAACTGCGAAAACAGTATCCGGAGCAGTTTATTTTGGAGCACCGGGAGCATGGGTCGGTCACTTATACGATTCCGAAACGCTGTGTTGGTATCCGACCGCCGTACAGTGAAAAGCGGCGGGAACAGCAGCGACAGGAAGCAAAGGAAAACGGCCTGCCGTTTATGGAGAAGGGAGAAATGAACGATGGCAAGAATTGAAAAATGGGATGAAGTGCATGGAAATCAGGCACCGGACGAAAGAATGATGGCATTTCTCGACAGCGCTACCGACCAGTATGCGATTTTGCAGCTTCGCCGCATCGAGGATACGGTATATGAACGCTTTTCGTCTATGCGCGAACTGGAACGGATGGGGCTGGAACCGGATATTGACCATTATGAAGTGGTTTATACGGCTCCGCTGCTTCCCTACAAGGATCAGAATACGATGTTGGAGGAACTGTATGCGAAATTCAATGTTTCCCGCCCTGATGATTTTACTGGGCATAGTCTTTCTGTGTCTGACATCGTGGCTTTACGGCAGAATGGTGTTGTAAGCTGTCACTATGTGGATTCCATCGGCTTCCAGGAGCTGCCCGGATTTTTGAAACCGGAGAATTATCTGAAAGCCGCAGAAATGGCAATGGAAGACGATTACGGTATGATTGACGGCGTAATCAATAACGGAAAGAAGGAAGAACCGGCGGAGAAAGCATCGGTTCTGGATCAGCTGAAGGAAAAGCAGGAGGCGGTGCCGCCTGCGCCGCCTCGTAGGTGCTGCGAAGAAAAGGAGTTATAAATGCGTTTTACGGATGACGAATGGATGCTCATGATGCTTTACAGCCCTGGCACACGGACAGGGCTGATTGCAGAGCTTCAGATGATGCAGAAAAGTCTGACCGGCAGAGATAGAAACCTGCGCAGGTGGACGGCCTCGCTGCTTGCAAAACTGGCAGAGATGACGGATGCAGAATATGAGGCACTGGATTTGTATCCAGATGAATAAAGGAGAGGAGGAAAAAATAGATGATGACGAAAACGGCTTATTATATGCAGATGGCGCAGGAAGCTGCGGCACAGATCACTGGTAGCAAAGAGCAGTGGACAGCGTTTCTGACCACATCCGCACGGCTTTATAAGTATCCTTTTGCGGAGCAGCTGATGATCTATAAGCAGAGACCAGAAGCAACGGCCTGTGCAGAGTACGATCTCTGGAATGACCGGATGAATCGCTATGTGAAGCGCGGCTCCAAGGGCATTGCTCTTTTGGACATGCGCGGCGAGCAGCCGAAACTGCGGTATGTATTTGATGTGGCAGATACCGGAGAACGGAAGAATTCCCGACCGGTACAGCTCTGGAAAATGAATGCGGAGCATGAGCAGCCAATCATTCGCGCACTGGATACAGCATTTGATGTTTCTGCCGGTGCTGGGTCTCTGGAAAATCATATCATGGAAGCGGCAGAACGCCTTGCAAGGGATTACTGGGAGGAAAACCGCAGGCAGATCAGTGACATCGTTGCAGATTCCTATCTGGAAGGATATGATGAACTCAACATCGGAGCTTCCTTTAAGAGAGCTGCCGCTGTCAGCATCGCATATTCCGTCTTTACCCGGACGGTGGGCAATGCAGATGACTATTTTGAGCACGAGGATTTTCTGGACATCTTTGATTTTAATACGCAGGCTGCCGCCAATGTGCTGGGAACTGCGGTCAGCGAAATGTCCAGCCAGATCTTCCGGGAAATTGAACGCACGATCCGAACCTATGAAAGAGATAAGCAGGCAGAAAGGAGCCAAAACTATGATGGAGCTGAATTACACGAAGAACGGCGATTACCTGATTCCGGACATCCAGTTGTCGGTGCAGGAACAGAAGCCCCTGGGCAAGTACGGGAGGATGCGCAGAGCGTTTCTGCAGGAGAACAACACGCTGCTGTACAATCACCTGATCCTGACCGAGAAGCTGTACCCGCACCTGTGGGAGATTCAGGAGACCGCGACCGCACGGATGGAGCAGATGATGGCGGATCTTCTGAAAGCGAATCCGGCACCGGACAAGAAATTGAACCAGATGGCCTGGGTGCAGCACATGAACATGCTGAAAGCGCAGGCAGAGGAAGTCATTCTGACGGAACTTATCAACAGTTAAACTTCATGAGTCTGTTTCAGTCCGAAGCAGAGCAGATTCAGAAAATTGATGCGGCGGCAGAAAATGCAGCCAAAGAAGCGGAGAGCGAAAAGCCCTCCGCTTTTGTCATTTCTGAGGATGAAATCGACCGGATGCTGCGGACAGGCTCCAATTTTGAAGGCGGAAAGATCCGTATTTATGCGCTGTATCAGCAGCAAGGGGACGCAAAAGAACGAGCTGCATTCTTGAAAGCGGAATACGGTCTCGGTGGCCACAGCTATACCTTTATGGATGGCAGTCGCGGTTTTGCCGATTATAACGGAAGAGGTATTCTGCTTCGCAATTATGACCATGACCGGGAAGTGCGACTCACATGGTCGGCGGTGGATAAGCGGTTAGACCGGCTTGTGGAAAATGATCAGTACCTGACCGCGCTGGAAATGGAAGAGTATCGGAAGCTGGAGCAGGAATACGGCGCGCCGCTTCCTATGCCGACTGCCGCCCATGTGTTTCCGCCAACGCCACCGGAACGCTACGATACCGGAAATGAGCATGTGGACAACATGCTGAATACGGCTGCGAATGTATATGCCCGGAGTGAACTGGCGGCACCACAGCGGTTTACCGTGATGGAGACAGACGATGGTTATGCGGTCTGGGATGATATTCAGGACGGCATTCATGTGGAGCCGGATGGTGTCAGCGAAGAGTTTACCAGCGAATGGGAGGCAGAGACCTACCGCCAGCAGTTGATTGAAAAAGTTCAGGAACGGGAAGCAAAAGACTGGCTCTATGTTGAACAGAGCAAGCAGAATTTGCAGCAGGACATTCCATTCCCAGATGTGGAATCCGAAGAAGTAACGGAATCGGCTCACGCAGAGACAGATCCTCTGGTACTGGAAATGCAGGAACACGCCAGCGAACTTTCCAGAGAGTCTGGCTATGCACCGGATGAACGGTTTGTGGTCACAATGACCGGCGAGAACTTTCCGGATTCTAAAGATGCGTTTGCCATCTGGGATTATGTCAAAGAAGAGTATTACGGATATTCGGACGGAAAAGTGCAGACATTTGCCGATTATGTGAGTGCATCAGAGGCGTTGCAGGAGATTCGCGGCAGGAACATGGAGTCTGAAAAAGAGCCTGCAACTGTGCAGCCAGAACCCGCAGCTCCGGTGCAGCCGGATTATCGCGTTGGCGATACGCTGTATCTGGACGGAAAGGCATTTACGATTGAAAAAGTCGGGCTTTTCGATGTGGAGCTTCGGGACCCGGATTCCGTGTATCCGATCTTCCGCTCGGAAAGCAAGGAAAATCTGGCAAGAATTTTGGGGCATGAGGAAAATGTTCACCTGCACAATCTGGTGGTTGATCTGAATTCTGGAAAAAAAGAAGCGTTCCGGGCAGGGCATGAAGCAAAACATGCGGAGAACTACCGCATCAACAGCTTTCACCTCGGCGAAGGCAGTTCAAAGCAGAAATTCCGTGCCAACATGGATGCCATCTATACGCTGAAAACCTTGGAAAATCAGCACAGGGATGCGACACCGGAGGAACAGGAAACGCTGGCCAATTATGTCGGCTGGGGCGGGCTGGCAGATGCCTTTGACGCAGAGAAAACTGCCTGGACAGGCGAATATAAGGAGCTGAAAGCAGCTCTTACGGAAGAAGAATATGCCGCAGCCAGAGCTTCGACTCTGAATGCGCACTACACCAGCCCTACCGTGATCCGTGCAATCTATGAAGCATTGGACGGTATGGGATTTGAGAAAGGCAATATTCTGGAACCGTCGATGGGTGTCGGCAACTTCTTCGGTATGCTGCCGGATTCCATGCTGGGGAGCAGGCTCTATGGTGTGGAACTGGATTCCATCACCGGGCGTATTGCGCAAAAGCTGTATCCGCAGGCAGAAATCAAGGTGGCAGGCTTTGAAACCACCGACCACCACCGCGACTTCTATGATCTGGCCGTGGGCAATGTGCCTTTTGGCAACTACCGTGTCAGCGATAAGCCATATGATAAACTCGGATTTTCTATCCACAACTATTTCTTTGCCAAGGCACTGGATCAGGTTCGGCCCGGTGGTATCGTGGCCTTTGTTACCAGCCGCTATACGATGGATTCCAAAAATCCGGACGCACGAAAGTATCTGGCGCAGCGGGCAGAATTGCTGGGAGCTATCCGACTTCCCAACAACGCATTCCGTGCCAATGCCGGTACGGATGTGGTGTCGGATATCATTTTCCTGCAAAAGAGAGACCATCCCATTGATATCGAACCGGATTGGGTGCATCTGGGGCTGACATCGGAGGGTATTACCCTCAACAGCTATTTTGTTGACCACCCGGAAATGGTGCTGGGTGAGATTACAACGGAAAGTACCCAGTACGGCAAGGAAGAATGTACGGTCATTCCGATTCCGGATGAGGATCTGGGAGACCAGCTGCATGAGGCTGTGCAGCATATCGGCGGTCACTATGAAGCGCAGGAGCTGGCACCGGAGGAAGAACTGTCCTTGCAGGGCGAAACCATTCCGGCAGACCCCAATGTAAAGAACTTCTCCTATGCGGTGGTGGATGGGGATGTCTACTTCCGTGAGAACAGCATCATGCGAAAGGCTGACCTTTCTGCGACAGCCACCGGCAGGATCAAGGGCATGGTGGAGCTTCGTACCATTGTGCAGGAACTGATCGACTATCAGCTGAACGATTACCCGGAGGACGCGATTGCCCAGAAACAGCGGGAACTGAATGTAGCCTATGACCGATTCGCCGATCAGTATGGGCTTATTAACTCCCGTGCAAATGCGCAGGCTTTTTCAGAAGATTCGTCTTATTATCTGCTCTGCTCTCTGGAAAATGTAGATGAAAACGGCAGGCTGGAATCCAAGGCGGACATGTTCACCAAACGGACGATTCGACCGGAACGGGCTGTTACCAGCGTAGATACTCCGGCAGAGGCTCTGGCAATCTCCATCGGAGAGCGCGGCAAAGTGGATTTGCCCTATATGTCGGAGCTTTTAGGTACACCGGGAGAATTTGAAAAAATCCAGCAGGAACTGCATGGTGTCATTTTCAAAGACCCGATGACGCAGGGCGGCGAGGAAACCGGCTGGGTGACGGCTGATGAATATCTGTCCGGCAATGTCCGGGAAAAACTCCGCGTGGCAGAACTGGCTGCGGCTTCTGACCCTGCCTTTGCGGTAAACACGGAATATTTGAAGAAAGCACAGCCGAAAGACCTGGATGCGTCGGAGATTGATGTGCGCCTTGGTGCCACATGGGTCAATCGGGATTATATCCAGCAGTTTATGGAAGAAACCTTTGAACCGCCGTTCTATCTGCGCAGAAATATTGAAGTGAAATTCTCTCCCATGACGGCAGAATGGCAGATCACCGGTAAGAGTACACCGAGCCGGAATGATGTTCATGCCTATATGACCTACGGCACCAGCCGTGCCAATGCCTATCGAATTCTGGAGGATACGCTGAATCTGCGGGATATTCGTATTTACGATACCGTGGAGGATGCAGACGGCAAGCAGAAGCGGGTTCTGAATAAAAAGGAGACCACCCTCGCCCAGCAGAAACAGCAGGCCATTAAGGATGCGTTCCAGAACTGGGTGTGGAAAGACCCTTATCGCCGTGCGGACCTGGTGGAAAAGTATAACGAGCTGTTCAACAGTACCCGTCCTCGTGAGTACGATGGCTCCCACATCCGCTTTGGCGGCATGAATCCGGAAATCCGGCTGCGGGAACACCAGCAGAATGCCATTGCTCATGTGCTGTACGGTGGCAATACACTGCTGGCCCACGAAGTGGGTGCCGGTAAGACTTTCGAGATGGCCGCTTCTGCTATGGAGGCAAAACGGCTGGGACTGTGCCAGAAATCCATGTTTGTCGTTCCGAATCATTTGACCCTTCAGTGGGCAAACGAGTTTCTGCGCCTGTATCCGAGTGCAAAACTGCTGGTGGCAAGCAAAAAGGACTTTGAAACGGCCCGCAGAAAGAAGTTCTGCGCACGAATTGCTACTGGTGATTACGATGCAGTCATCATCGGGCATTCCCAGTTTGAGAAAATTCCGGTGTCCGCAGAACGGCAGGAGCGGATTTTGACTGCCCAGATTGATGAAATCGAAAACGCCATTGCTGAGATGAAATCCCAGAATGGTGAACGTTTTTCCATCAAACAGATGGAAAAGACCCGGAAAGGATTGGAGGCGAGATTGGAGAAACTCCGGGCAACCGACCGAAAAGACGATGTGATTACATTTGAGCAGCTGGGCGTAGACCGACTGTTTGTAGACGAAGCACATGCCTTTAAAAATCTGTTCCTCTACACAAAAATGCGCAATGTTGCAGGCTTGTCCACATCGGAAGCGCAGAAATCTTCGGATATGTTTATGAAGTGCCAATATATGGACGAGTTGACAGGCGGGCGCGGCATCATTTTTGCGACCGGCACCCCGGTCAGCAACAGCATGACGGAGCTTTACACCATGATGCGGTATCTCCAGTACGGTACGTTGCAGCAGAAAGGGCTGACCCATTTCGACAGCTGGGCTTCTACCTTTGGTGAGACCACCACAGCCATTGAGCTGGCACCGGAAGGAACCGGATACCGGGCAAGAACAAGATTTGCAAAATTCTTCAACCTGCCGGAGCTGATGAATATGTTCAAGGAAGTGGCAGATATCAAGACTTCCGATCAGCTGCATCTGCCGGTGCCGGAGGCAAAATTTGAAACCGTGGTGGTGCAGCCTTCGGAGCATCAGCAGGCGATGGTGGCGGAGCTTTCGGAACGGGCGGCGGCTGTGCATTCCGGTGTGGTAGACCCGTCGGTCGATAACATGCTGAAAATCACATCGGATGGCAGAAAGCTGGGACTGGATCAGCGATTGATGAATCCGCTCCTGCCGGATGACCCAAATAGCAAGCTCAACGCCTGTGTGCGGAATGTGCTTCGGATTTATGAGGAAGGACAGTCGGATAAGCTGACCCAGTTGCTGTTCTGCGACCTCAGCACGCCGAAGAACGATGGAACCTTCAATGTCTATGAGGATATCCGCGCCAAACTAATTCAGTCCGGTGTGCCGGAAGAAGAAATCGCATTTATTCATGATGCCGATACTGAGGCAAAAAAGAAAGATTTGTTTGCCAAAGTGCGTACCGGACAGGTACGGGTATTGTTAGGTTCGACACAGAAGATGGGTGCAGGCACGAACGTGCAGGACAGGCTGGTGGCCGTGCATCATCTGGATGTGGGCTGGCGGCCTGCGGACATGACCCAGCGAAATGGTCGTATCATCCGTCAGGGAAACCGAAACAAAGAAGTGCAGGTTTATCAGTATGTGACGGAAGGAACTTTTGATGCCTACCTCTATCAGACACTGGAGAATAAGCAGAAATTTATCAGCCAGATCATGACCAGCAAATCTCCGGTACGTTCCTGTGATGATGTAGATGAGCAGGCTCTTTCCTATGCAGAGATCAAGGCACTTTGTGCCGGAGACCCGCAAATCAAGGAGAAAATGGACTTGGATGTAGATGTTGCAAGGCTGAAAGTATTGAAGGCGGATCATCAGAGCCAGCAGTACCGATTGGAAGATAAATTGATGAAATATTTCCCTGCGGAGATTGAGAAAACGCAAGGGTTCATCAAGGGCTTTCAGTCGGATATTCGGACGGTGGCGGCACATCCGCTGCCGGAAGAGGGGTTCTGCGGTATGGAGGTGAATGGCACACAATTTACTGAAAAAGCTGAGGCCGGTGAAGCAATCCTCGCGGTCTGTAAAGCCAATCAGAGTCTGGAGCCGGTGCCGCTTGGCAGCTACCGTGGTTTCAAGATGGAGCTGACGTTTGACAGCTTCCAGAAAGAGTATCAGGTGCTGCTGAAAGGTGAGATGACCCACCGAGTGCCCATCGGCACCAGTGCTGCGGGCAATATCCAGCGTCTGGACAATGCTCTTGCCGGGATTCCTGCAAGACTGGAAAAGGCGGAACAACAGTTGGACAATCTCAGGAGCCAGCAGGAAGCGGCGCAGGCCGAGCTTGGAAAGCCGTTCCCCCAGGAGGCAGAACTGGCGGAAAAGAGTGCAAGACTGGCAGAACTGGACGCACTGCTGAATATGGATGACCGTGGAAATGATGATCCTGACCGTGAGAAAACAACGGAAAAACCGTCTGTCCTGGCAGAATTGCGTGACCGTGCCGGTCGCATTCCGCCGATGGCACATCGAGATGATGAGGAGGTGGCACTATGAGTGTTCGGGAACACTGGATCAACGTCCGGGTAAATCCGGAAGAGCTGGCGAGGATTCGTGAAAAGCAGAAAGAATTAGGCATCCGCAATACCGGTGCCTATATGAGAAAGATGGCGATGGACGGGTACTGCGTAAATCTTGATTTGTCGGATGTGGTGCAGGTATCCACCCTTCTTCGCCGATGCAGCAACAACCTGAACCAGTACGCAAAACGAGCCAATGAATCCGGAAGCATCTATGCGGAGGATATCCGGGATTTGCAGAAGCGACTGGATGAACTCTGGGAGATGCAGAAGCTGATCCTGAAGAGGCTTTCTGGTATTCGCTGACGGGCGCAAATGTGCGGGATTTCTACAGCACACGGCACAGATGAAACTGTCTGTGCCGTTACATATTTTTGGAGGTTTCCCTGTTGACATCGTGGTGTTTGGCAAGCGGGTACGGTAAAATGAAGATGAAAAGAAAAATGAAGGGGTGAAATCCATGAAGATCGTAAGTTTTTTGTTGAAACTGGTGCTGAAAATCCTGTTGCTGCCGGTTGCGTTTCTGCTGCGATTTCTGTGCTTTATCGGGAATCTGCTGATGCAGCTATCCCTGTGGGTGCTTTCGCCGGTTATGTTGTTCGTTCTTGGCTGCGGCATCTATTCGGTGGTTCGGGCGAGCTGGACGGATGCGTTCCTGCTGACCCTGATTGAGATGGGACTGTTCGCAGCTGCGGTTGGTGCGGGCGGCATCATGGAACTGATGGAACGGCTGTGCGAGCGTGTAGAGGATGTTTTGACAGTTTGAGTTCAGGAGGGATTAGATGGATATTCAGTTTATGAAAGATTATTATGATTTACGGTACGAGGAAACAGATGGAGAGAACTATTTTGTGGAAGAGACAGCTTATCAGGAAAAACAGTCTGAGCAATCGAAGATGGAAGACCAGCTGATGGAAATGGTGGGAGGCAGCGAATCTAATGTGTGGAAGCTGTACGAAAGCATTATGTGCGTCTATTTCGATATGGAAGAAATCATCAAGCAGGCAGTTTATTTGCAGGGAGCTTATGACCGAGAACGGATGCTAAAATGAGAATAGTGGATTGGTAAGAGCTGCCTTCGGGTAGCTCTTTTTAGATGGAGGAATATGAAAATGGCGGCTACAAGACTAATTGCGCTGCATATCAATAAAGGAAAGACGGTAGCGCAGTGCCTGGCTGACCGTACTGATTATTCTGAGAATGCAGCAAAGACGGAAGATGGAAAATACATCAGCGCGTATGCCTGTGATGCAAAGACCTGTGATGAAGAATTTCTGCTTTCCAAACGGCAGTATGAGCATATCACCGGTAGAACCCAGGCGCATGATGTAATTGCATATCAGATTCGGCAATCCTTTAAGCCTGGAGAGATCACGCCGGAGGAAGCAAACAAGGTTGGGTATGAGACGGCCATGCGATTTACCAAGGGAAAACACGCCTTTATCGTGGCTACCCATATTGATCGTGCACACATTCATAACCACATTATTTTTAATTCGACTACATTAGACTTCACCAGAAAATTCCGAGATTTTCGCTTATCCGGTCTTGCACTGGCAAGGCTCAGTGATATCGTCTGCCTGGAACACCGGTTGTCGGTCATAATCCGGAAGCCCTACGGGGAGCGGCAGAAGAGAACGGAATACCCGGAGAAAAAATCGCAGCGGGATGAAATCTGCGAGGCCATTGATGCAGCATTGGCAAGAAAACCAAAAGACTTCCGGGAACTGATTGAAATTTTGCAGGAAGCAGGGTACGAGTATAAAGATGGAAAACAGCCTGCCCTGCGGGGAAAAGGCCACGCCAGATTTGCTCGTTTCCGCTCTCTTGGTAAAGGATATTCGGTTGAAGAACTTTGCGAAGTGATTGCTGGAAATGCGGTTCATAAAAGCAAATTTGTAGAGAAAAACCGCACAAGCGCACGGTCGTCACAGGTGCATCAGAAGGCGGAGTTGTCGTTCCTTATTGATGTCCGTGCCAAAATGCAGGCGGGCAAAGGCGCGGGATATGCGCGCTGGGCGAAAGTCTTTAATCTGAAGCAGATGGCAAAAGCTATGATGTTCATGGAAGAGCATGGAATCAAGAGCTATGCAGAGCTGAAAGAAAAGGCAGAGGAAATTTCTGAAAATTGCGATGCGCTGCTGGAATCTGTAAAAGCAGATGAGGCACGGATGTCAGAAGTGTCGGTGCTGCGGAAGCATCTAATCAATTATGCCAAGACAAAAGATGTCTTTGCTGCATATAAGGCATCCGGCTACAATCGGGAGTTCTATGAAGCTCATCGGGATTCGCTGGCCTTACGCAGCGCAGCGAAAAAGGCGTTTGATGCCTATAAGAAAGAGAACGGTTCTGACAAAAAGCTCCCGCGCATCAGCGAGCTGAACGCAGAGTATGCAATGCTTCTGGAACGAAAGAAAAGCTCCTATGCAGAGTACCGCAAGACCAAATCGGAAATGCAGGATTGGCTTGTGGCACAGAAAATCGTGCAGGAAATCCTAAAAGAGGACGAGCAGAAAAAAGAGCATACGCATGAGCAGGGAGAAGAAAATAGAGAGAATAGTAGATGATGGAATGTCCGGTGCAGTGTGGGCGTAATGCTCATGCTGCACCGGGCTTTTTCTTTGGCAGGAACTGCCGTTAAAGCATCCGGAACGGATGCGCAGCCCGATGCCGCAGGCAGCGTTCTAAGGGGATTGGGGAGATTCCCCAACAAGCAGAAAATCGCTTTCGTGTCACGAAAGCCCTGCTTGCAGAAGAGTGGATTCTAAAAAAATCGTTCAAAATTTGGAAGAACTTTCGATTGATTTTGTTCGTTTCTTGGAGTAGAATATAAATGAGAAATTTTAACTTGCTGCGAGTGACTTTAGACATCGAAAAAGAGGTTCCGTATGGATTTCATGACGATTAAGCAGGCTTCTGAAAAATGGGGCATCTGCACAAGGAGAGTACAGACATTATGCACAGAAGGGCGAATTGATGGTGCCGAGCGTTTAGGCCATCAGTGGGTCATTCCTATTAACGCCGAAAAGCCGAAGGATGCCAGAATCAAAAGCGGCAGATACATTAAAACAAAATCCGGAAATGGAGAGAACGAAGATGGAAAGAAAACCGTATAGTGCTGGAGCCGTGAAATTTTCGTTCTGGTTCATGGAATTTCGGAAAACTGTGCAGCTTTTGAGCGAGGGTAAGAGCTTTGCAGATATTAAAAAGTTGAATGAAGAGACAAACATCTATGGTGCACCGACAAAACTACGAGCGCAGCAGATTTATTCTACCGTAACAGCCCGTATCAAGACATTAGATGAAAGCTTTTATCCAATCTTTCTGAGCAGTGATCTTGCTACACAAAAATTATTTGTGCTGACTGCGGCTCTTTTGCATGACACGCTGTTCTTTGATTTTGTGTATGAAGTAGTGCGGGAAAAAATGATTCTTGGTTCCGATGAGCTGACGGATGCAGATATCCGGATATTTTTCAAAAATAAACAGGAACAGAGTGAGAAAGTGGCTTCTCTTCAAGACTATACGCTGCGCCGTCTCGGTTCCTGCTATAAGACACAGCTTTATGAAGCAGGACTTTTAGAAAGCAACCAGGCAAACAGCACAAGAAAAATACTGAAGCCAATTCTTGATATTGCATTTGAGCATTGGCTTTATGACCATGACCTTGGCATCATGGTAAAAACACTGACGGGGGTAAGATGAAATGGATTTAAGCCAAAGACTGGACGAGATGGAGCTTGCAATCCATAAGCCGTCTTTCCGAAAAGGAACAGGCCGCGCAAATGAGGTCAACTATTGGGTGTTTGATTATCCACCGGAAAAGGAACTGGAAGTTCGGGAGCGTGTAGAGTATCTGAAAAATAAGAACGACCGGGGCGATGATGATTTTGAGCTTGTGGTCTTTGACCTGTATGATATCATCATTGACTTTTTGGAAAAGAAAAACTGTATGGAAAAGTGTTATGACTTTGAAAAAAAGCGAGGAATCGAGCGTATCGTCAAGGCAGTGACCAACTCCATGAAGGTGAATGACGATGACAGCCTGATCGTGCAATATATCAAAGAACATACGCCGGAGAATGCAGTTGTGTTCCTGACCGGTATCGGCAAGTGCTATCCGATTTTGCGCTCCCACAAGGTGCTTAACAACTTGCACCAGGCGTTTGTGCGCTGCCCGGTCGTGATGTTCTTTCCGGGAACCTATAATGAGCAGGAGCTGATCCTGTTCAATGAGATTAAAGACGATAACTATTACCGGGCATTCCGACTGGTAAAGTAATGGATGGAGGAAACAGTTATGCAGATCAAGGACATGTTCCGAAAGAAAATTGACCGTGAGATACAGGGCGTTATCATTGTCGGTCAGGGTGAAGAAACAAATGTAGCGCAGGAGCTGGAAGAGTATGTTGTGACCCGTGAGCTTCAGCGTCATTTTGCGGATTTCTTTGCAGCATATGGTGACAGTGCATCTGGATATCAAAAAGGATTGCTTTTTTGCAGAGTTCTCTAACCTTGGCCTCACCAATGTGCCGATTACAGATGATCATCCGGAAAAATATGACCGGCTGCTTTGCGGCGGTATCTGGTGCATCGTGCAGCTGGAATATGAGTCTGAGGGAGACAGCAGCTTTGGAATCACGGATATAGATGGACAGCCGATTTCCTCTAAACA
>ERZ507073.888-NODE-888-length-22153-cov-5.674088_pt1 | contig 22153 bp, 14 predicted proteins | sample MGYA00512290_ERZ507073 | MGnify/ENA metagenome assembly ERZ507073 | reverse complement strand
CTCTTTCCCTACACGACGCTCTTCCGATCTTTGGGCAATATATCCGAGCGGCGCATCGCCCAGCTTATCATGGGGCTGCGTGGACTTCCGGAATTCCTTGTGGCCAATCCCGGTCTGAACTCCGGTTTCATGATTCCGCAATATGCTGCCGCGTCTATGGTAAGCCAGAATAAGATGTACTGCTATGCCGCCAGCAGCGACTCCATCGTTTCCTCCAACGGGCAGGAAGACCATGTCAGCATGGGTGCCAATGCAGCTACTAAGCTTTATCGCATTATGGACAATCTGGAGCATATCCTTGCCATCGAACTGATGAATGCCGCTCAAGGCATCGACTTCCGCCGTCCGGCAAAGACTTCTCCCGTTCTGGAGCGTTTCCTGCACGAATATCGCAAGGAAGTCCCTTTTGTGAAGGAAGACATCGTGATGTATAAGGAAATCCATAAGACAGTCGCTTTCCTCAACCGGACAAAGTTTGATTATTAGGAACTTCCCAATAAATCTGCCAGAAACATAATAATTATTAATCTGTTAACAATAAGAAAGGAAACTTAATTGGCGAATTGAGTTTTCTTTCTATATTTGTCCCGTTTTATTCCGATAATGAATAAAAATAGTTTTAGTTTAGAAAGGGAAGAAAAATGGGCGAACACACGAAGCATTCAACATCACGGGTGGAACTGAGGGAACGTATCATTCTGGCCGCCGTAGAATTATTTACAACAAATGGAATAAAAAGTATCACGATGGATGAGATTGCCGCATCTTTGGGTATCTCTAAGCGCACTCTCTACGAAGTTTTTCCGGACAAGGAAACCTTGTTGGAAGAATGTATCCTGAAGTCCCAGAAGGATGGTGATATTTTTGTGAAAGGAGTAATAGAGACTTCCAGTAACGTATTGGAAGTTTTGTTGAGATGTTATCAGTGGAGCATAGAGCGTTTTCATGCCACGAACAAGAAGTTTTTCGAGGATATCAAGAAATATCCCAAGGCTTATCAGTTGATGAAGAACAATCGGAACCGGAGCTCGGAAGATACAGTGAACTTCTTCAAAGAGGGCGTGAAGCAAGGCATTTTTCGTGATGATGTGAATTTCGCCATTATCAATCTGCTCGTGCGCGACCAGCTCGATTTGCTGATGAATTCGGACATCTGCAATGAGTATTCTTTCCTTGAAGTGTACGAATCTATCATGTTCACTTTCTTGCGCGGTATCTCTACGGAGAAGGGTGCCCGTGTCCTGGAGGACTTTATCTGCGAATATCGCAAGAATCAAGTAAAGCCGGATGAAACGAAGGAGTAGTTTTAATAAATAATCTATTTTTGATTTATGAAGATGCAGAGATTTTGGGTAGGAAGAGCACTACTGTTGGCAGTTGCTGTGCTGTATGCCGGCGGCTATGTGCGCGCACAAGAGGCAAAGGATACCCTGACCCTGACCCTTGACCGTGCCTTGGAGATTGCTTTAAGCGACAATCCTACCATAAAGGTGGCGGAGGAAGAAATTGCTTTGAAGAAAGTGACTCACAAGGAAACCTGGCAGAACTTGCTTCCGCAGGCAAGCATTGACGGTACGTGGAATCATACCATCAGTGCGGCACAGATGAATCTTGGCGGACAGTCGTTCAAGATGGGTATGGACAATTCGAATACGGTAAGCGGGGTGCTGAATATCAGTTTGCCCATATTCGCCCCTAGCGTATATAAGGCCATGTCGATGACGAAGACAGACATTGAACTGGCTGTGGAAAAGTCACGGGCTTCTAAGCTGGACTTGGTGAACCAGGTAACTAAGGGTTACTATCAGCTGATGCTGACGCAAGACTCCTACGATGTGTTGCAGAAGAGCTATAAGCTGGCGGAAGACAACTACAACATTGTCAATGCCAAGTATCAGCAGGGTGCCGTCAGTGAGTTCGATAAAATCAGTGCCGAGGTGCAGATGCGCAGCATTAAGCCGAATGTGATTTCGGCGGGTAATGCCGTGACGTTGTCCAAGTTGCAGTTGAAGGTACTGATGGGGGTAACGGCCGATGTGGATATAGAGATTGCCGACAATCTCGGCAACTATGAGACGGAGCTGTTTGCCAATGAACTGAATCAGCCCGCTGCCAATCTGAACAATAATACGACGATGAAGCAGTTGGACTTGAACCGGAAGATGCTCAATCAGAACATCAAGTCACTCCGTGCCAACTTCATGCCTACTTTGGGTATGAACTATTCTTACCAGTACCAGTCACTCTACAACGAGGATTGGAACATCCTCGATTATAATTGGAGCGGAAGTTCCGCACTGATGTTTACGCTGAGTATTCCTTTGTATAAGGCAAGCAATTTCACCAAGCTCAAGTCCAACCGTATTCAGATACGTCAGTTGGAGCAGAACCGTCTGGACACAGAGCGAAAGCTGAACATGCAGATTACCAGCTACCAGAACAACATGGCTGCCAGTTCCGAGCAGGTTGTCAGCAACCGCGAGAATGTGATGCAGGCACAGAAAGCTGTGCAGATTGCCGGTAAACGCTATGAGGTAGGTAAAGGTACGGTGTTGGAGCTGAACACTTCGCAAGTGCAGCTTACGGAGGCCGAACTGACTTATAATCAGTCCATCTATGATTATCTGGTTGCGAAGGCTGACCTTGACCAAGTGCTGGGAAAGGATTATATTGCAGAGAACTAAGAATGAAGAACTAAGAATGAAGAATAGAAATAAGAACAACGATATGAAAAAAGGTTTTCAATGGATGGCCCTGCTGGTTGTTGCCATGTTGGGGGCATGTAGCGGAGGTAGTGATAAAGCTGCTGCTGAGAAGGTGGACGAGAAGCCGAGGGTGAAACTGGCCGAGGTGTCGTCCCGTCCCGTGGAACAGATTCAGGAATACACCGCTACGGTGGAAGCCGAAGTAAAAAACAATATTGCTCCCTCTTCTCCGGTGCGTATAGACCGCATCTTTGTGGAGGTGGGCGACCGCGTGTCGAAAGGCCAGAAGCTGGTCAGCATGGATGCTGCCAATCTGAAGCAGATAAAATATCAGTTGGACAACCAGCAGATAGAGTTCAAGCGTATTGACGAGTTGTATAAGGTAGGCGGTGCCTCCAAGTCGGAGTGGGATACCGCCAAGATGAATCTCGACATCCGTGAGACTTCCTATAAGAATCTCTTGGAGAACACCTCGTTGCTCAGTCCCATTAACGGGGTGGTGACGGCACGCAATTACGATAACGGAGATATGTATAGCGGTGGAGAACCGGTACTGGTAGTGGAGCAAATCACTCCGGTAAAACTATACATCAACGTATCCGAAGGCTACTTTACCAAAGTGAAGAAGGGCGCTCCTGTATCCGTGAAAGTAGATGTCTATGGTGACGAGGAGTTCGAAGGCAAAATCAGCCTTGTTTATCCTACCATCGACCCGGCTACCCGTACTTTCCCGGTAGAGATACAGCTTGTCAACCGTGATCAGCGCGTACGTCCGGGAATGTTTGCCCGCGCCACGCTGAACTTCGGAACACAGGACCACGTGGTTGTTCCCGACCTGGCCATTGTGAAGCGTGCCGGTTCAGGCGACCGCTATGTCTATGTCTACAAGGACGGCAAGGTGTCTTATAATAAGGTAGAGCTTGGCCGTCGTATGGATACGGAGTATGAGTTGATTTCCGGTGTAGACAATAACTCTCAAGTTGTTATTGCTGGGCAGTCTAAATTAGCCGATGGTGTGGAAGTCGAGGTAGAAAAATAATATGGTAATGTGGTAATGTGATAATATGCTAATGTGCCGATGTAGCTACATTGCGCAGCCAATTAGCATATTAGCACATTGGCAAATTAAAGAATTAATCTTATGAGTTTATACGAAGGAGCGGTTAAGAAACCGATTATGACCTCGCTCTGCTTCCTGGCAGTGGCTATATTTGGTCTGTTCTCTCTGTCGAAATTGCCGGTAGACCTTTATCCGGACATCGAGACCAACACCATTATGGTGATGACGACCTATCAGGGTGCCAGTGCCTCGGACATCGAGAATAACGTGACCCGTCCGTTGGAAAACGTGCTGAATTCGGTCAGCAACTTGAAGCATATCACTTCCCGTTCGTCGGAGAATATTTCCGTGATTACGCTGGAGTTTGAGTATGGATATGACATAGACGTGCTGACGAACGACGTGCGTGATAAACTGGACATGGTGAGCTCCATGCTGCCCGATGAGGTCGAAACTCCCATCATCTTCAAGTTCAGTACGGACATGATTCCTATCCTGCTGCTCTCCGTGCAGGCAGAGGAGAGCCAGCCGGCTCTTTACAAAATATTGGATGACAACGTGGCGAATCCCTTGGCGCGTGTGCCCGGTGTGGGTACGGTGTCCATTTCGGGTGCCCCCAAGCGTGAGGTCAATGTATATTGCGACCCCAATAAACTGGATGCCTACAACCTTTCTGTAGAAACTATCAGCTCTATTATCAGTGCCGAAAACCGGAATACGCCGGGCGGTACGTTCGATGTGGGTAGCAATACCTATTCGCTGCGTGTGGAAGGTGAGTTCAAGGATCCCAAAGAGATGGAGAACATCGTGGTAGGTACGCACAACGGTGCTTCCGTCTATCTGCGCGATGTGGCAAAAGTTGTGGACTCTGTGGAGGAACGTGCACAGAAGACGTATAGCAACGGTGTGCAGGGCGCTATGATTGTGGTGCAGAAACAATCGGGTGCCAATTCTGTAGCTATTTCGCAGAAGGTAATTGATATGTTGCCGCAGTTGCAGAAGTCACTGCCGAGCGATGTGAAGCTGGGGATCATTGTCAATACTTCCGATAACATCTTGAATACAATAGACAGCTTGGAGGAAACCATTATGTACGCTATGCTGTTCGTTATCTTGGTGGTGTTCGTTTTTTTGGGGCGTTGGCGTGCCACGGTCATTATTTGTATCACCATACCGATGTCACTGGTTGCCTCGTTCATCTATCTGGGTATCATCGACGGCGGTTCACTGAATATCATCTCGCTCTCTTGTCTCTCTATTGCTATTGGTAACGTGGTGGACGACGCCATTGTGGTACTCGAGAATGTAACGACCCATATTGAACGGGGTTCCGAACCGAAGCAGGCAGCGATACATGCCACGAACGAGGTGGCCATCTCCGTAATTGCATCTACGCTGACTATGATTGCGGTATTCTTCCCATTGACGATGGTAAGTGGTATGTCCGGTGTGTTATTCCGTCAGTTGGGATGGATGATGTGTGTGATTATGACGGTTTCCACAGTTTCAGCCTTGTCATTCACCCCGATGATGTGTGCGCAGCTTCTGCGTTTGCAGAAAAAGCAGAGTAAGATGTTCCTTACGCTCTATACGCCGATTCAGCGTGCGCTGGACGGTCTTGACGTGTGGTATCAGAACCGGTTGAACTGGGCTGTGCGCCATCGTCTGACGGTTATGGCAGGCTGTGCCGCATTCTTTGTGGCAAGTCTGTTCTGTGCCAAGTACATCGGTACCGAGTTCTTCCCGGCAGCAGACAATAGCCGCATCGGTATCAACCTTCAGTTGCCCATCGGGGCCCGTGTGGAGCGTGCGGAAGCATTGGCTTCGGAACTGACAAACAAGTGGATGACGCGCTACGGAGATATGATGAAAGTTTGCAACTACACTGTGGGGCAGGCGGACTCTGACAATACGTTTGCTTCCATGCAGGACAACGGTAGTCATATCATTAGTTTCAATATCAGTCTGGTGAGTCCGGGAGACCGTGACGTGACACTGGAAACCGTTTGCGACGAAATGCGTGAGGACTTGAAGGGGTATCCCGAATTGGACAAGGCGCAGGTTATTCTGGGCGGTAGCACAGGCGGCATGAGCGCCCAGGCAAGTGCCGACTTTGAGGTTTATGGTTACGACTTCACCGCTACGGACAAAGTGTCAGCCGAACTGAAAGAGAAATTGTTGCAGGTGAAAGGTGTGAGTGAAGTGAACATCAGCCGTCAGGATTATCAGCCCGAATATCAGGTGGACTTTGACCGTGAGAAGCTGGCATTGCATGGCTTGAATCTTTCTACTGCCTCCAACTATCTGCGTAATCGTGTAAATGGTGCTTTGGCATCTTATTATCGCGAAGATGGTGACGAGTACGACATCCGTGTGCGTTACGCTCCCGAATTCCGTACAAAGATTGAAGATTTGGAGAACATCCTTATTTATACGCCTTCCGGTGAGGGTATCCGCGTGAAAGACCTCGGCAAAGTAGTCGAGCGTTCTGCTCCTCCTACCATCGAACGTAAAGACCGTGAGCGTATTGTTACTGTATCTGCGGTTATTTCGGGAGCACCTTTGGGCGATGTGGTGGCCGATGGTAATGCTATAATTGATAAGATGGACCTACCAAGTGGTGTTTCTATCCAGATTTCGGGTTCGTATGAGGACCAACAGGATTCATTCTCCGACTTGGGAACGCTGGCTGTATTGATTGTTATTCTCGTATTCATTGTGATGGCAGCTCAGTTTGAGTCTTTGAGCTATCCGTTCATCATCATGTTTTCCATTCCATTTGCATTCAGCGGTGTGTTGATGGCATTATTCTTTACGGGAACCAATTTGAATGTGATGTCGCTTTTGGGTGGAATCATGTTGATTGGTATTGTGGTGAAGAACGGTATCGTACTCATCGACTACATCACGCTTTGCCGCGAACGTGGTCAAGCGGTGCTTCACTCTGTAGTCACGGCAGGCCGCAGCCGTTTGCGTCCGGTATTGATGACTACGCTGACCACTATCCTCGGTATGGTGCCGATGGCTGTAGGGCAGGGTGAAGGTGCCGAGATGTGGCGTCCGTTGGGTGTTGCCGTAATTGGCGGTCTGACGGTATCTACCATTCTGACATTGATTCTTGTCCCCGTACTCTATTGCTCGTTTGCAGGTGTTGGTATCCGCCGCACGCGTAAGAAGATTAAGAAAGACCGTGAGCTGAATGATTATTACCAGTTGCATAAGGAGAAGATGACGAAACCACGTAAACAATGATTAATCATTATCCGTTAATCATTAAACATTAATCACTAAACATTATATAGCGTGAAATCAGTATTTATAACATTCGACCAAGCGTTCTTTGAACGTATCATGGCATTGCTTGACCGCCACAACTGCCGCGGCTTCAGCTATTGGCAGCAAGTACAGGGGCGTGGCAGTAAGACGGGGGAACCGCACTATGGCAGCCATGCCTGGCCCAGTATGTGTTCCGCCATCATCACTATCATAGATGAGGCTAAGGTGGCTCCGTTGCTCGAAGCGCTCCACCGGATGGACAAGGAGACCGAGCAACTCGGACTCCGTGCTTTTGTTTGGAATATCGAACAGACCATTTAATCGGGTCTGCTCTGTCTATAACCGTTATCCCCGGAGAAAAAATCTTGTTTCTTTGGGGATAATTCTTTTTTGTCCGGAGAGATTTTTTCAACCTATATCTATATCTTTGCGGCCACATTAGGTATGGAAAAGAATTCATTGAAATATACGGGTCTGTTGGCGTTTATCGTATGGGGTGCATTGTTGCTGATGCATCTGTTGCCAAGTATTACGATGGGTGGCCGTGTGCTGAGGCGTGTGGATATCTTGGGGGACGTGCGTCGTCCTTCCAAGCCGGTGAGTGAGCCGGACAGCCTGCTGCCTCCGCCCCCGAAGGTGAAGCCCGCCTTTGTGGACACCTGCCGTGCGGGCATGACGTGCATTGAAGATTACAGCGATTCTACCATGCGTGGCATGACGCGGTTCTATCAGGCGCTCGACGAGCTTGCCAAAGCACCCCGTCCGGTTCGTATCGCCTACTTCGGCGACTCCTTTATCGAAGCGGATATTCTGACGGCTGATTTACGCGAGATGCTTCAGCAGAAATATGGCGGTTGCGGAGTAGGTTTTGTCACCATTACGTCCATGACCAGTGGCTTCCGTCCTACAGTGCGTCATTCCTTCAGCGGATGGCAGAGTCATTCTGTCATGGACTCCGTGTTCTTTGACCGTAGCAAGCTGGGAGTCTCCGGACATTACTTTATTCCGAATACCGGTGCTTATGTGGAACTGCGGGGGCAGAAGAACTATGCCTCCCGTCTGGATACTTGCCAGCGTGCCAGTATTTTTTTCTATAACCGTGGCACAACCACCCTTTCTGTCCGCGTCAATCGTGGCGAAGCAACTACCGAGACTTTTGAGCCGATTGATGATTTGCAGGAGATGACGGTAGAGGGAAATATCGGTTCTGTCCGTTGGACGGTGGAAAGTGCGGACTCCACCTTGTTTTATGGCCTTGCCATGGACGGTACTTCCGGCATTGTGCTGGATAACTTCTCACTGCGTGGCAGCTCCGGCCTTTCCCTCCGCTCTGTTCCCGTGTGGATGATGCGTGAGTTCAATGAACAGCGTCCTTACGATTTGATAATCCTGCAGTACGGACTGAATGTGGCTACAGAGCGCGGACGGAATTACGACAAGTACATTGCCGGCATGCAGACAACGGTGCAGCATCTCAAGGAGGCCTTTCCGCAAGCAGCCATCCTCATAGTCAGCGTGGGCGATAGGGACTATAAGACCGAAGAAGGGGAGCTGCGTACCATGCCTGGCATCAAGAATCTGGTTCGTTATCAACAGAATTTGGCGGCGGATGAGGCTGTCGCTTTCTGGAACATGTTCGAGGCTATGGGTGGGGAAGGCAGTATGGCAGACATGGTGCATGCCAAGCCGTCATTGGCCAATTATGATTATACGCACATCAACTTCCGTGGTGGAAAGCATCTTGCGGGATTACTTTATGAGTCTTTGATTTATGGCAAGGAACAGTATGACAGAAGGAGGGCCTACTATGAAGAGGAGCCATAAGGAGGATTCACGATTGTACGATTTACGATGTACGATTTGCTGCGCGGTGCTGGTGCTGATTGCGGCGATACGGCCGCTCCATGCACAGGACATACTGCCAGGCAGCCTTTCGTGTCATGCCGGTGGAGCGGATTGTGATACTCTCTGCCTCTATTCCCAACGTACGGATACGGTGTCTGTCCCTTTGATAACTTTTCCCGCCGCATTCCGGCAAATGAAGGAGAATGTACTTACCGACAGTCTGGGTATTCTTAATCCTTTCTGGGAGAAGCTACGTCTGTCCCGGCTGGGCGCTTCCGCTGATACGCTTCGCATCGTACATGTGGGCGACAGCCATATACGCGGCCATATCTTCCCCCGTACCACTGGTGCGTTGATGCAGGACACTTTCGGAGCAGTCTCTTATACCGATGTAGGTATCAACGGTGCATTTTGCATTACTTTCACCCGTCCGGACCGTATTGCTGATATTGCGGCTCTGCATCCCGACCTGCTTATTCTTTCCTTCGGGACGAACGAAAGCCATAACCGCCGTTACAATACAATGCTGCACTATCGCCAGATGGACGACCTTGTACGCATGCTTCGCGAGAAACTGCCGAATGTACCGATGTTGATGACCACTCCTCCGGGCTCTTACGAGAGTTTCCGGCAGCGTCGCCGTCGTCGGACCTATAAGATTAATCCGCGTACTGCCGTTGCCGTGCAGACTATCCGCTGCTATGCCGATGAAAACGGATTAGCGGTATGGGACATGTACGAAATACTTGGCGGTACCCACCGTGCCTGCCTCAACTGGCAGGAAGCCGGATTGATGCGTCCGGACCATGTACACTATTTGCCGGACGGTTACCGCCTGCAAGGCGAGCTGTTCTACCAGGCCTTGTTAAAAGCTTATAACGATTATGTGGAATATTGACGAATTTTTATCCGGATTGAATATAGACTTGGACCGTTTGCGCGATGTCTTCACTTATGACCCGCAAGCCCCGATGATATTCAGCAGTGGTATTTTCCTCTGGCTGTTTGTCGCTTTTATATTGGTTTATCTGTTGTTGCAACGCCGGACGACGGCGCGTTTGCTGTTTGTCACCTTGTTTTCCTATTACTTCTATTATAAAAGTAGTGGCACTTATTTCTTCCTGCTTGGACTGGTGACGGTCTGTGACTTTTTCATTGCACGCTTGATGGCACGCGAGGCTATTCCCTGGCTACGTAAGGCATGGGTTGTGTTGAGTCTGTTCATCAATTTGGGATTGTTGTGTTACTTCAAGTACACCAATTTTCTGGGCGAAACTTTTGCCTCGCTGACGGGAGGCACGTTCACGACAATGGATATTTTCCTTCCGGTGGGCATCTCTTTTTTCACTTTTCAGTCGTTGAGCTATACGATAGATGTGTACCGTCGCCAGATAACGCCTCTGACCAGTTTGTTGGATTATGCTTTTTATGTTTCTTTCTTTCCCCAGTTGGTGGCGGGTCCTATTGTACGTGCCCGTGATTTCATTCCGCAAATCCGCCGCCCGCTGTTTGTCTCCAATGAGATGTTCGGACGTGGAATCTTCCTCATCGTGAGTGGGCTCTTCAAGAAAGCGGTTATATCGGACTATATCAGCGTTAACTTTGTAGAGCGTATTTTTGATAATCCTACTCTTTATTCGGGGGTGGAGAATCTGATAGGTGTTTATGGCTATGCCTTGCAGATTTATTGCGACTTCTCCGGTTACAGTGATATGGCTATCGGCATTGCCTTGTTGCTGGGCTTCCATTTCAATATCAATTTCGATTCCCCTTATAAGTCCGCTTCCATTACGGAATTTTGGAGGCGGTGGCATATTTCGCTTTCCAGCTGGTTGCGCGATTACCTTTATATTTCTTTGGGAGGCAACCGGAAGGGGAAAATCCGCCAATATGCCAATCTCATCATTACCATGTTCCTGGGCGGCTTGTGGCATGGCGCTTCGTGGAATTTTGTACTTTGGGGAATGATGCATGGCGTTGCGCTTGCAGCCCATAAGTTCTGGATGATGCTTACCGGGCGTAAGAAGGGGACGGAGAGCCATGGCATCCACCGCTTCTTCGGAGTGCTTGTCACTTTCCATTTTGTTTGTTTCTGCTGGATATTCTTCCGTAATGCGGAGTTCTCCACATCAATGGATATGCTGAAGCAGATATTCACTACTTTCCGTCCGCAACTCTTCCCGCAGCTGGTAGAGGGTTATTGGGAAGTGTTTGCACTGATGGCATTGGGCTATCTGCTGCATTTTGTGCCCGACAGTTGGGAACGTGCTTGCACAAAAACAGTAATCCGCCTCCCCTTGTTGGGAAAGGCGGTACTGATGCTTGCTGTAATCTATCTGGTCATTCAGATGAAAAGTTCGGAGATACAGCCGTTTATCTATTTCCAGTTCTGATTACTTCTTCTCGGTCGCTGTGGAGTCTGCCTGCTGTCGGAAGGGTTCCCGGTAGTTGAGCCCGTCTCTCCGGTAGAGGCCGATGAGTCCGGCCAGTCGGGTAGTGAAGTTTGTATAATCTTTCTTTTCCAGTTGTGTCCATTGTACTTCGGCAAGGGCGGCCATACGGGGGAGAACCATATACTCTACCTGTTCGCTGGTCGGGATGTATTCTGTCCAAAGGTTGGCTTGTGTGCCGAGTATGTGCTTGGCTTGTTCTTCGGTCAGTGAGGCGGTAGGATTCAGACTGTATACTTTCTCCAATGGGACAAAGCCTCCGATGGCAAATGGTTCGTGCCGGGTATCCTCACTTTGGTAATAATCAAAGTAGCAATAGTCATTGGGTGTCATTATCACGTCGTGTCCCAGTTGGGCCGCCTTGATTCCTCCTGCCGAGCCACGCCATGACATAACAGTTGCGTTGGGGGCGACGTCGCCTTCCAGAATCTCATCCCAGCCGATAATCTGGCGTCCTTTACTATTGAGGAGCTTTTCGATACGTGTCATACAATAGCTCTGCAGACGGTCTTCGGCAGTATGGTTCTTGTCGGCTTTCAATTTTTCGGTTCTGATACGTGCCTGGCATTTGGGACACTTTTCCCAACGGGTGCGGGGAGCTTCGTCACCGCCGATGTGGATGTATTTGGAAGGGAATATGTCAATGATTTCGGCCATGACATCTTCGAGGAACTGCATGGACTTTTCGTTGCCGATGCACAGCACATCTTCGAATACGCCCCAACGTGGGCACACTTCATACGGTCCACCGGTACATCCCATTTCGGGATAGGCGGCCAGTGCGGCAAGCATGTGTCCGGGCAGGTCTACTTCGGGGATGACCGTGATATAGCGCTCCCCGGCATATTTTACGATTTCTTTGGCTTGCTCCTGCGTATAGAAACCGCCATACCGGGTGTTGTCATACTCTTCGGTGTTCCGGCCGATAACGGTACGGTCGCGCCAGGCGCCAATTTCCGTCAGCTTGGGATACTTCTTTATTTCTATTCTCCAGCCTTGGTCTTCGGTGAGGTGCCAGTGGAAGGTATTCATATTGTGAAGTGCCAGCAAGTCTATGTATTTTTTTACGAACTCAATGGGAAAGAAGTGGCGGCCCACATCGAGGTGCATGCCCCGGTAGCTGAAGCGGGGTTCATCCTGGATGCTGCCGGCAGGCAATAGGATAGAGGTGGCTTTGGTTTCGGCGGGGATTGATTTACGCAGGGTTTGTATACCGTAGAACACCCCGTTCTCGGTCTGTCCGTTTAGGGTCACCCGGTCGGCTTTGACGGTCAGCACATAGCCTTCCCGGTTGCCGATGGCCGGATCCAGTCCCAATGTGATGGCGCCTTTGGGCGCTTCGCTCCCCGGGGCAAGGGCTTCTGTCTGGAGGGTGTGGCCGGTGGACTGGCTGATGTATTCAGCCAAAAACTCGGCATTGCGTTTCAAAAGTTCATTGTGTTCGGGGTAGGCGATGATGGTACCGTCATTCAGGTTGAAGGGGGATTCCTGACTCAAGGCAACCTCCTGGGGCAGGGGAATGACTTGATAGTTGGCTGTTGTTTCTACTCCGCATGAAGAGCAGGCCAGGATGAGAGTGCCTGCAAGGAGCATGTGTGTAAGTTTTCTCATGGTATTGAACTGATTAAATTAGTGTCTGACAAATATACTAAAAAAATACTAAAGAGGCAGAGGAGAAGGGGATAAATGCATGCTCATACCTCAGTTCTTCTTTGCTCTGTACTCCTTGGGTGACATTCCCGTGTGTTTCTTGAAATATCGTCCGAAGAAAGACTGGTCGGGAAAACGATATTTGTCGGCAATCTCTTTCAGTGACATGCCGGTGGATTGCAGTGCCATTTTCAGTTCCAATATCAGGTTTTCGTCAATGATTTCTTTGGCAGAATTTTCCGCCACTTGTTTGGTGATGGCAGATAGGTAGCGGGTCGAAATGCAGAGTTGGTCAGCATAAAAAGCGACATCCCGCTGGGTAGTACAGTACGTATGTACCAGATTTATGAACTTTTTGAACAATTCTTCTTTCCGGTTACTGCCATTGATTTGCTCTTCCGTAAAGTAACGTTGAACCTTGTCGTAGGTGTCGAGAAAGAAAATTTGCAGCAGGTTTTGTGCAATGGCTTCGCGATACAGATTTTCAGAATCGCGGTAGATGGCATTGCTTGCCGTGATGAGTCCTGTGATAGCACGAACCGGTTCGTCTTCGGTATGCGTATAGCATGCATTCTCCTTTATAAAATGTATGAAGGGCGGCTCTAAACGGAAGCATGCCGTCTTGAACATTGTCTCGGAATAGGCAAAGAAGTCCACCAGGAAATCTTTACTCGCACTTGTCAGTGAAATAATGGAACTTGGAAGCAGCGTAATGTGCGTATTGGGTACAATATGATATTTTCTTAAATCTATTGTGATATTTGCTTCTCCACGGGTGCAGAACATCAGTGCTCCATTGTTCATTTTCAGAAGACGTTCCCGGAAGAATTCCAGCTTGTCTGTTCCGGCTCTGAACGTTTCTTGTTTGGTAGTCAGTAATGGGTTCATATGTTAGATTGCTTATGATTTGCGGTTACAAAGGTACGAGTTCTTTTTGGATTGTTAAATGGCATGTTCCGAAAATGAACAGTCGTGTACCTTCAATGAAACAAATGGTTGTTCAAAAACGGCATACCTTTGCTGCCGGCTTAAAAAATGAAAGAGAAAGCCGACGTATTATTTTTTTAAGATAAAAAGTATGATAACAAAAAAGAGTATGATGAAACAGATGATGACCGTCATCTGTAGTGCAACACTGGCAGCCTGCGGCAGCGCGCCTGTCGTGCAACCCCAGTCGGAATATCAGGTGATGACTATTTCGACTACCGACAAAGAACTGCAGACAATTTATTCCGCAGCCATCCGCGGACGGCAGGACATTGACATCTATCCGCAGGTGTCCGGTACACTCACCAAACTTTGTGTGGAGGAAGGACAGACCGTGCGTCGGGGGCAAGTCTTGTTTATTATCGACCAGGTGCCCTATCTGGCAGCCTTGCGCACAGCAGAAGCCAATGTGGAAGCTGCCCGTGCCGGCGTGGCCACTTCGCAACTGACATATGACAGCAAGAAGGAGCTTTATGCCCAGAAGGTGATTTCCGAGTTTGACTTAAAGACTTCCTACAACAGCCTGCTGACAGCGAAAGCCCAGTTGGCCCAAGCCGAGGCGCAGCAGGTGAATGCCGCCAATAACCTCTCTTATACAGAAGTGAAGAGTCCGGCAGATGGAATGGTAGGTACGCTCCCTTATAGGGTGGGGACGTTGGTCAGCGCCAGTTTGCCCAAACCACTGACGACCGTATCCGATAATTCTAATATGTATGTCTATTTCTCCATGACAGAGAATCAGTTGCTTGACCTCACCCGCCGCTACGGCTCCAAGGATAAGGCGCTGGCAGAGATGGACTCTATCGAATTACAGCTCAATGACCGTTCTGTCTATCCGCAAGAAGGTAAGATAGAAACTATCAGTGGTGTAATTGATACCTCTACGGGTACAGTCAGTCTGCGTGCCGTGTTCCCCAATAAAGAGGGATTGCTGACCAGTGGCGGTTCGGGCAACGTCATCATCCCGGTACGGAAAGAGAACTGCATCGTTGTTCCCCAGAGTGCCACTTACGAAGTACAGGACAAGGTCTATGTATATAAGGTAGTTGACGGCAAGGCGCAATCAGTTCCCGTGCAAGTGACCCGTGTGAATGGAGGTCAGGAATATATCGTAGAGAGTGGCTTGAAAGTGGGGGACACAATTGTGGCCGAAGGCGTGGGTTTGCTGCGTGAAGGTACCTCCGTCCAACCCAAAACAAATGAATGATAATTTTTAACCGATAGAATATGAACCTCAGAACTTTTATAGAACGCCCCGTTTTTTCGGCAGTCATCTCCATTACGATTGTCATTCTGGGCATCATCGGATTGTTCACCTTGCCCGTTGAGCAATATCCCGACATTGCGCCGCCCACCATCATGGTGAGCACCACTTACTATGGTGCCAGTGCGGAAACCCTTCAGAAAAGTGTTATCGCTCCGTTGGAAGAGGCCATCAACGGTGTGGAGGACATGACTTACATGACTTCTACCGCCAGCAATGCAGGGTCGGTTTCCATTACTGTTTACTTCAAGCAGGGTACAGACCCGGACATGGCGGCGGTCAATGTGCAGAACCGTGTGTCCAAAGCTACGGGGCAGCTTCCTGCCGAAGTAACCCAGGTGGGTGTCACCACCAGCAAGCGGCAGACCAGTATCTTACAGATGTTCTCTTTATATAGCCCTGATGACAGCTATGACGAGAACTTTCTTGCCAACTATATCAGTATCAACCTGAAGCCGCAGATTCTCCGTATCTCCGGTGTGGGCGATATGATGATTATGGGTGGTGACTACAGCATGCGTATCTGGATGAAACCGGATGTCATGGCGCAGTACAAGCTGATACCTTCGGATGTGACGGCTGTGCTGGCAGAGCAGAATATCGAATCGGCCACCGGGTCGTTTGGTGAGAACTCGGATGAGACGTATCAATATACCATGAAATATACGGGACGCCTCATTACTCCTGAGGAGTTCGGCGACATCGTCATCCGTTCTACCGAAGACGGCGAGGTGCTGAAACTGAAGGACATCGCCGATATAGAGCTGGGTAAGGACAGTTATGCCTACAAAGGTACCATGGATGGACATCCCGGTATCTCCTGCATGGTGTTCCAGACCGCGGGCTCCAATGCCACGGAAGTGAACCGGCAGATTGACCGGCTCCTTGAAGAAGCACGCAAGGACTTGCCGAAAGGCGTGGAGCTTACCCAGATGATGTCCAGCAACGATTTCCTTTTCGCCTCTATCCACGAAGTGGTGAAAACGCTGATTGAGGCCATTATTCTGGTTATCCTGGTGGTTTATGTCTTTTTGCAAGACATCCGCTCTACGCTGATTCCGCTGGTAGGTATCGTTGTTTCACTGATTGGTACGTTTGCTTTCATGTCCGTTGCCGGATTCAGTATCAACCTGATTACGCTGTTTGCGCTGGTATTGGTGATTGGTACGGTGGTGGATGACGCCATTGTCGTGGTGGAGGCGGTGCAGGCACGGTTTGATGTGGGCTATAAGTCCTCCTATATGGCAAGTATCGATGCGATGAAAGGTATCAGCAACGCGGTTATCACTTCTTCACTGGTGTTTATGGCGGTGTTTATTCCAGTATCGTTCATGGGAGGGACTTCCGGTACGTTCTATACCCAGTTTGGGCTGACGATGGCGGTGGCCGTTGGCATTTCGGCGATTAATGCGCTGACACTCAGTCCCGCACTTTGTGCCTTGCTGCTGAAACCTTATATCAATGAGGATGGGACGGAGAAGAATAATTTTGCTTCGCGCTTCCGCAAGGCATTCAACACGGCTTTCGAGGCGGTGGTCGAGAAGTATAAGAAGATAGTGTTGCTGTTCATCAAGCGCCGCTGGCTGGGATGGTCGTTGCTGGCACTTTCGGTAGTGCTGCTGGTATTCCTGATGAATACCACCAAGACCGGACTGGTGCCCGATGAGGACCAAGGAACGTTGTTTGTCAACGTTAGCACCGCTCCGGGTAGCTCGCTCAAGATGACAAATGACATTATAGACCGCGTGGAGAAGCGTCTGGAAGACCTTCCTCAGAAATTGCACTTGCAGAAAGTTGCCGGTTATGGTCTGCTGTCCGGGCAGGGAAATTCTTTCGGTATGATTATCGTGAAGCTGAAACCTTGGGACGAGCGTACGGCAAAGGAAGACCAGGTGCAGGCAGTCGTCAACCAGATATACGCTCGCACGGCGGATATTAAGGATGCTACAGTCTTTGCCATTGCTCCGGGTATGATTCCGGGCTATGGTATGGGTAATGCGCTGGACTTGAATGTGCAGGACAAGCAGGGAGGGGATATGAACACCTTCTTCCAGACCACCCAGCAGTATCTGGCGGCACTGAACCAGCGTCCGGAAATTTCGATGGCATACTCTACGTTTGATGTACGCTATCCGCAGTGGACCGTCGAGGTGGATGCTTCCAAGTGCAAGCGTGCCGGGATTACTCCCGACCAGGTGTTGTCCACACTGTCGGGTTATTATGGCGGGCAATATGTCTCCAACTTCAACCGTTTCTCCAAAGTTTACAAGGTAATGATTCAGGCCGACCCGAAGTTCCGTTTGGATGAGGCTTCACTGAACAATGCCTTTGTGCGCATGTCCAACGGTGAGATGGCTCCGTTGAGCCAGTTCGTTACGCTGACCCGTTCCTACGGTGCCGAGTCCTTGAGCCGCTTCAACATGTTCAACTCCATTGCCGTGAATGCCATGCCTGCTGAGGGATACAGTACCGGTGACGCCATCCGTGCCGTACAAGAAACGGCGGAGATAGCCTTGCCGAAGGGATATGGCTATGACTTTGGTGGCATCACCCGCGAGGAAAGCCAGCAGAGTGGTACTACAGTCATCATCTTCGGTATCTGTATCTTGATGATTTACTTGATTCTGAGTGCGCTTTACGAGAGCTTTCTGATTCCGTTTGCCGTTATCCTGGCCGTTCCTGCGGGCCTGATGGGGTCGTTCCTTTTTGCCAGGATAGCCGGGTTGGAGAATAATATCTATTTGCAGACGGGACTTATCATGCTGATAGGTCTGTTGGCAAAGACTGCTATTCTGTTGACGGAGTATGCCGCCGAGCGCCGTAAAGCGGGAATGGGGCTGATTGCTTCTGCCGTCAGTGCGGCAAAGGCGCGTTTCCGTCCCATCCTGATGACGGTACTGACGATGATTTTCGGCCTTTTCCCCTTGGTGGTTGCCACGGGTGTCGGAGCCAACGGTAACCGTTCATTGGGTACGGGTGTTGTCGGTGGTATGTTCATCGGCACATTGGCGCTGCTGTTCATTGTTCCTGTCTTGTTCATCAGTTTCCAGTGGTTGCAGGAGCGGCTTCGTCCTGCCCAATCCGTCCCGACGAGCGACTGGCAGATTGAGGAAGAGATGAAAGTAAGCCGGAAGGAGATAGAAGAATCACATTAGTACATTATCGCGTAACTAACATAAAAAAATAATGAAGAAACAATTCATATTATTAGCTGTCGTCGGCTTGGTACTGACCAGTTGCGGCATCTATACCAAATACCAGCGCCCGGAGGACATCACGACCGATGGACTTTATGGACACGATTTGGATGGGCAAAGTCTGGATAGCCTGAGTCTGTTTGTGGCATCAGACACTGCCTCCATCGCTTCCCTTTCCTGGCGCGAGCTTTTTACGGACCCGCAATTACAGTCGCTCATCGAGCAAGCCTTGCAAGGCAACACCGACCTGCTTTCCGCCCGGCAACGTATCAAGGAGGCGGAAGCCACGCTGATGTCGGCCAAACTTTCGTACCTGCCTTCGTTTATGCTCACTCCGCAGGGTGGCGTCAGCAGTTTCGACAATTCCAAAGGCTCGTGGACCTATTCCGGCATTGCCTCGGCAAGTTGGGAAGTCGATATTTTTGGTAAGTTGACCAATGCCAAACGCCGTTCCAAAGCGCTCTACCTTCAAAGCTTGGAGTACGAACAAGCCGTCAGCACTTCGCTGATAGCTAATGTGGCCAATCTGTACTACACCTTGCTGATGCTCGACGAGCAATACCGCATTTCCGAAGAAACAGCCGCCAGTTGGCGCGAAAGTGTACGCACCATGCGAGCCATGATGGCTGCAGGCATGACGAACGAGGCGAGTGTCTCGCAATCCGAAGCCAACTGTCGTCAGGTGGAAGCTTCGCTGCTCGACCTCCGGCAGCAGGTAAAGGAAGTGGAGAACAGTCTCTCCATTCTGTTGGGCGATGTTCCGGGCACCATTGAGCGTGGCCGGTTGGCGGGGCAGGAGTTCCCGCAGGAACTTGCGGTGGGCGTACCTCTGCAATTGCTTTCCCGCCGTCCCGATGTGAAAAGTGCCGAACTCTCGCTGGCATCCGCTTTCTACAGCATCAATGCCGCCCGTTCTGCTTTCTACCCCTCCATCACCCTGAGCGGTACAGCTGGCTGGACCAACTCGGCAGGAAGCATGATTGTCAATCCAGGAAAACTACTCTTCTCCGCCATCGGCTCGCTGACACAACCCTTGTTCAACAAAGGGCTGAACGTGGCACAGCTCAAGATAGCCAAAGCACAGCAGGAAGAAGCCAGGCTCGCTTTTCAGCAAGCTTTGCTCAATGCCGGTAGCGAAGTGAACAATGCTCTGACCCAAGTGCAGGTAGCCCGTGGAAAGACGGAGCTCCGCGCAAGGCAGATAACTTCACTGGAAACTACCGTCCGCAGCACCCGGTTACTGATGCAACACGGCACTTCCACCTATTTGGAAGTGCTCACTGCCCAGCAGGGGCTACTCTCTGCCCAACTGACACAGGTAGCCGACCGCTTTGATGAAATACAAGGTATCATCAACCTCTATCAAGCCCTCGGTGGAGGGCGGGAGTAAAATATACTCTTTCTCATCTTCATTCTCTCGCCCCTCTATCAATCCGGCATTTCCTTTTTTTGTGGGAATCCGATGGTAGAGGGGCTTTCATATAAGCGGGCTATGGCAAAAAAACTACGGTTTCTTGCCGTCAAACCGGGACAAACTTTATAACTTTGCGGTATACGACATAAAAATCTATCTATTATGAACTGCAAATCCTTGTTTTTTCTGGTTGTTTTTTCCCTGACCCTTATATCAGGGGTGTTTGCTCAAAAGAAAGTTTCTATTCTTGGCGATTCCTATTCCACTTTTTACGGTCATGTCTCTCCTGCCGCCAATCTCTGCTGGTATGGAGTTCCCGGCGAAAAGAAAGAGAATGATGTGACAAAGGTGGAGGAAACCTGGTGGTACCGTTTCATCCATGAGCACGGCTTTCAGTTGGAACGCAACAATTCCTATTCCGGCTCCACCGTCTGTCATACCGGTTACGAGAAAGCCGATTACTCCGACCGTTCTTTTATCACCCGTATTCACAACCTCGGCACCCCCGACATAATCCTTGTTTTTGGCGGTACCAATGACAGTTGGGCAGGTGCTCCCATTGGCGTATACCAATATGATGGCTGGACGAAAGCCGATTTGTATAGCTTCCGTCCTGCCTTTTGCTATCTGCTTGCATCTCTCAAGCAGCTCTATCCTGCGGCCAGGATTTATAATATTACCAATTCAGAACTATCCGAAGAGGTAACTGATTCCATGGATGAAATTTGCCGGCACTATGGCATCGAGAATATTCGTTTGCACGACATTGATAAACAATGGGGGCATCCTTCTGTGCAAGGAATGCAGAGTATCGATGCTCAGGTTTGGGAGTCTGTCTCCCCGATATTGGAGGCTTCTGTTTCTTTGCCTGCCAAGAACTAAGGACAGACTCATTGGGAGTTATCCTTTTCTATCCTAAATGCTAATCTTTCCACTGCCGTATTCTTTTCTTTCCACAGCTGTGGAAAGAAAGTAAAATCCTTGTGGCAAGAAAAATAATTAGTACCTTTACTGCCAGCTTCTGCCGATTTCGAGAACATTTCTTCCCCAAGTTTGCTGCAAGTTTCCCTCAATTCTCTATAAACCATTAATTTAAATTATTTTATGAGTGCTTATTATGACCTTTATGAAACGCCCGTCCCCGAAGGCGAGGAACCGAAGTCGCTGCATGCCCGTGTCTGTTCCAAGGGAACCATTTCTGGTAAAGAGTTTATGGAACGGGTTTTTCGTGAAGAACATATGCCCCACGCCATGGTTGTGGGTATTGTGCAAGCCATCACCACTACGCTTGGAGACTGGCTGGCAAAGGGCTATACGGTGGAGATAGAGGGACTTGGCTTCTTCAGCACCACGCTGAAGTGTACCCATCCGGTGATGAATAAGAAAGAAGTACGTGCGGAGTCGGTCAAGATGTCCACGGTGAAATTCCGTCCCGGCATCGAATTCAAACGTTATGTGGCAGGTAAGATGGAGTTGGAACGTGCGGATAAACGCTTTTTCCCGGATAAACCGAAAGCAATGGGCGACATGGTTGCCCGTGAAAAAAGCATGATGGACTTTCTGGAGGCTAATGTCTGTATTACTCGTGCAGAATATTCCCGCCTTGTCCATGTCACCGCCCGCCGGGCTTCGAGGGATTTGCAGACATTTATCGATTCCGGCGTGATTCGCAAGCGTGGTGCCGGCCGTTCAGTGGTCTATGTCAAGGGGTGAACTTAGTATATTCCGATGCGCGCGCGTATATATATAATGTGTCCCTTTCCTTCCTGCCTTTCTTTTCCTTTAAAAAATATGCTTTAAAACATATCTATCAATCAGCTAGTTATGAAAAAGTTCACGTAAACCCTCAAAAAAAGCTTGTATATATTTTGCAGATGTCCGTAAAAGCCCTACTTTTGCATCCGCTTTCGGGAACGAAGGCGGCGATGTTTTGACATTCTGACAGTAAAACGGAGCGGTAAGCTTCCATTTTTCTCTTCTTTGCCATAGGTTTCTTTCGGAACTTCGGCCTTGGAAAAGAAAAATGAAAAAAAACTTCCGAAACATTTGGAAGTTATGCTTTAAAGTTCTTACCTTTGCACCCGCTTTTGAAAACGAAAGCAGCGCGAGTTGACATTCTTCTTTCAAGAAACGGTGACCGGGTTTTTTTTCTTCCTTTTTCTTTTTGCCTCCCTTTCGACAAGAGAGACGACGAGGAAAGAGAAAAAAAGAAAAATAAAAAAAACTTCCGAAAATATTTGGAAGATATGCTTTAAAGTTCTTACCTTTGCATCCGCTTTCTGAAAAGAACAGCAATCGTGAAACG
>ERZ507073.885-NODE-885-length-22191-cov-8.824675_pt1 | contig 22191 bp, 16 predicted proteins | sample MGYA00512290_ERZ507073 | MGnify/ENA metagenome assembly ERZ507073 | reverse complement strand
GCCAGCGTCAGCAGCTCCTGGGTGTTGAGCACATCGCCCAGCATCCGGTTGGCTCCCAACAGACCCGCAATGATGCAGGCAGAGGAAGAACCCAGGCCTCTTGCCATGGGGATGGGATTCGTCTGCACGATCTTGAGGGGCGGGATGGTCTTGCCCACCTTATCAAACAGGCCCTTGGCCGAGCGGTACACGAGGTTGGACTCGTTGCGGGGGATGCGGGTGCCGTCCGCCGAGGAAATTTCCAGATGGTCGCTCTCCTCAAACGTAACGGTATTGTAAAGGGTCACTGCCAGGCCCAGCGCGTCAAAACCGGAGCCAACGTTGGCGCTGGTGGCCGGGACCGAAACCTTGATCTTCATGGCTGCACCTTTCCTTTGTTTTGTAACACTCAGTCTTCCTCCGGCAGGCGCTTGAGCCACAGCTTGACGCTGCCGCCCACGGCCTCTACCTTGCGGGCTGCCTCGGCCAGAGCCTTTTCATCGGCCTGTTCCACAAAGTAGGAGCAGCCCTCGTAGTGCTCATCCACCACACGGCCTTTGCCGTAGATGGCTTCCGCCACCGCCGGAGCAATCCCTGCCACACGCACATAGTATGCGGTGGGCGTCGGGTCGGTGAGCATCCCATCCACAGGCTCCGCGGGCTGCCAGAACAGGCTGTCGTGGACCTTGGAGCCGTTCTTGAGGGCGTCCACCACATCGGCCACCACGGCGCTGGCGGTGGGCAGCTTGCCCGCGCCCTTGCCGTAGAACACCACGTCGCCCAGCATATCGCCCTTGACCAGCACGGCGTTGAACACATCGTCCACACCGGCCAGCTGGTGGCTCTTGGGCACCAGGCAGGGCTCCACACCGGCAGCCACGCTGCCGTCGTCGCCCCGCTTCATCCACGCGATGAGCTTGATGACGCAGTTCAGACGCTCCGCCGCAGCCACATCGGCCACGGTGATGTCCCGGATGCCCCGGGTGGGGATGTTCTGGGGGTAGATCTGGTGGCCGCAGACCAGCGAGGACAGGATGGCGATCTTGCGGCAGGCATCCCGGCCGTCCACATCGTCGCCGGGGTCCTTGGTCTCGGCATAGCCCAGCTCCTGCGCGATCTTCAGGGCCTCGTCAAAGCCCAGGTTCTCCCGCACCATCTTGGTCAGCATGAAGTTGGTGGTGCCGTTCACGATGCCCTCCACCTCGGTGATGACGTTGGCGGCCAGGCACTGGTGCATGGGGGTGATGATGGGGGTGCCGCCGCCCACGGAGGCCTCGAACAGGAAGGCACAGTTGTGGGCCTTGGCCAGTGCCAGCAGCTCCGCGCCGTAGGTGGCCACCATCTCCTTGTTGGAGGTGCACACGCTGCGGCCGCTCTCGAGGCAGGCCTTGACATAGGGGTATGCAAAGCGGGTGCCGCCGATGGTCTCCACCACCACCCGGATCTCCGGGTCTTCCAGAATGGTATCGAAGTTCTTGATGAAGAGGTTTGCCGCCGGATGAGCGGAGAAATCCTTGGGGTCAAGGATGTACTTGACCTCCACCGGCTCACCGGCCCGGCGGGAAACACCGGCGGCGTTGCGGCACAGCACCTCGTACACGCCGCTGCCCACCGTGCCAAAGCCTAAAATCGCGATCTTTGCCATAGTTCAACCCTCGTTCCTATTTCCTGACTGTTCTGGTGCCCTTACAGGTTATACCCGCAGTGCACGCCCACCACCATGCGCTGGCGGCTCAACCGCTCCGTCAGCTCCTCAGGGGTCATCTGCATGGTATCGGTGCGGATGGTAACGGCAACCAGCGCTGCGCCATTTTCCGGCGTGGACTGGTTGATGGTAACAATGCTTGCCCCGGCGGCGCTGATGCCCGCCAGCAGGCTTTGCAGCGCGCCTGTTTCATCCCGGAGCGTTGCCATTACGGTCACGACCTCGCGGCCATTTTCGGAATCAAAGATGCAGTCCTTATATTTATAAAAAGCACTGCGCGAAAGATCCACGCTGCGGGTGGCAGCCGAGATGCTGCGCACTTCCCCGCTTGCCAGAAGCTCCTTGGCCTTGACCACTTTCAGGAAGACCTCGGGCAGGACCTCCGCGTCCACCAGATAAAAACGGCGTTCCAACTTGTTCACCTCACAAACACAAGTGTTCTTACAGGGAATATAATAGCATCCGGCCCCCTGCATTGCAAGAGACCGGATGTTTTTTTGTCAGATTATCCAGTTTTGAAGCGTGAAGTGGCAAACTGTCGCAACGGAATTGAAAAAGTGTGACTTTTAACAGGAGCTGGCCTTGTGCCCTCTCCGTCAATCCGTATCCAGCCCGGTGGTATCCTGACCCACAACGGGGGCGGTGTCTGCGCTCTGCGCTGCGGCCACGCCGCTGCTGTGGGAGTAGTTGCAGGTATCGGGCAGGTCATCGGCACGGTAGTAGCCGGTGGCGCGGCTGGGGCAGTTGGCCCCGGCCAGCAGACCGCTCTGGGTGCAGTAGGCGCGCTCCACCACGCCGTCGCTGGTGGGGAATGCCTTATAGGGCAGGTTTGCCTGCACCTGCTCCATATAAGCCTTCCACGCCGTGACACAGGTGCGGGTCTTGGCCTGATTCTTACCCAGGGTGTTGGTCATATCGTAAGGCGCATCGTAGCCCCACCAGACAGCGGTGACATAGTAGGGCGTGCCGCCCACGAACCACAGATCCTTTTCGTCGCTGGCGGTACCGGTCTTACCAAAGGACTCCATGCCGTTGGAGTTGGGGTAGCGGCCGCTGGCGGTGCCCACGTTGGAGTAGAGCACGTTCTTGAGCAGACGGTTCATAATATAGGCTGTCTGCGGGGTCAGGGCCTGATAGCTGGTGGCGTTGTTTTCCAGGTAGATGTTGCCGTCCCGGTCCAGCACACGGGTGTACAGGTGCGGGGTGGTGTACTCGCCGTCATAGAAGATCTGGAAGGCAGCGGCCAGCGCCGTGGGGGTCACGCCGTGGGTCTGGCTGCCCATGACCATCTGGGCAAGGCCCACGTCGTTGGCGGGGTCCAGGGTGGTCAGCTGCAGGGTGTTGTAGACAAAGTTGAAGATGTTGCTTGCGCCCACCAGGTCGCCCACCCGGATGGCGATGGTGTTCAGGGAGCGGGCCAGACCGTTCCACAGGGGCAGGTCGCTGCCGTCACCATAGTTGCCGCCGTAGTTGCGGGGCCAGCTGCGCCATGCGTTGGGGTAGGCCTTGAGCTGACTGTCGGAAAGGCCCATCAGGCCGTTTTTGCGGCAGTAGTCCTCATCCCGGATGACCATGTCCTGCTTCTGGTACAGGGGCGAGTTGTTGAGCATGGTGGACCAGTTCACCAGCCCGTACTCCACGCCCAGCGCGTACGCGCCGATGGGCTTGATGGTGGAGCCGGTCTGCCGGGTCACACCGTAAGCACGGTTCAGGGAAAGGCTCTTGGTCTTTTCGCCCAGACCGCCCACCATGGCCAGCACATTGCCGTCATAGTCCAGCGTGACCATGGCCGCCTGGGTGCGGACATTGCGGTAGTAGTACACGGTGCCGTCGTCGCCGGTGCGGGTCTTGGGGGTGCCGTCAGCGTTCATCACCTGCACGTCATCGTCCGAGATGCTGGTCACCTCTTCCTCATGCCAGCCGGCCGGGAAGTAAGCGTCGCCCTCGTTGCGCATCAGGTTCTCCATGGCCGTCTGCATCTTGGGGTTGACGGTGGCCTCGATGGTATAGCCGCCGGTGTAGAGCATGGACTGGGCCGTGGATTCGTCCACGCCCTCCTTGTCCATGATGTCGTGGACCACCTCGGTGAAGAGGGCATCGGTGAAGTAGCTGGTCACGGAGGAGGTCTTCTTGTTGGTGTCCTCCTCGGCCAGCACAAGGGGCTGGGCCGCGCCGTTGCGGTAATCCTCCTCCGAGATGATGCCCTGCTGCCACATATTATACATGATGAAGTTGCGGCGGTGGATCAGGTTCTCGGGGTTGGTGTAGGGGTTGTAGTTGGTGGGGTTCTTGGTGATGGACGCGATGGTGGCGCACTCCCAGAGGGTGAGCTGGCTCACGTCCTTGTTGAAATACTCGTTGGCCGCTGTCTGAACGCCCTGAATGGTGCCGGTGAAGCTGATGGTGTTCAGGTAAGCCTCCAGAATGGTCTCCTTGGAGTAAGCGCGGCTCAGGCAGAGGGCGCGGTAGATCTCGCGCAGCTTGCGCAGCGCACCCTCCACGCCGCTGGCACTCTTGTCGCTGGTCAGGTTCTTGATGAGCTGCTGCTCCAGCGTGGAAGCGCCCTGCTTGGAGCTGTAAATGGGCAGCAGATACTCGTTGACCATGGCACCGATGGTGCGCTTGAAGTTCACGCCCGGCTCGTTGTAGAAATCCTTGTCCTCGGTGCAGATGAACGCATACTGCAGGTTGGTGGGGATCTGTTCCAGGTCTGCCCAGACCCGGTGGCTGTTGGAAGAGCGCAGGGTGGCATACTCCACCTGCGCGCCGGTGTCGGGGTCGGTGGCCACCACGGTGCTGGACTGGCTCAGCTCGATGTTGTCCAGGTCCAGCAGGTTGCCGTCGTTGGCCGTGGCCTGCACGGCGTAGTACACCGCCGCCACTGCCGCCAGGCTGCACACCATGATGCCCAGGCAGATGAGGGTGGCCAGCGTGCGGCCCAGCGCCCTGAGGATGGGGTGCTTCGCCTTTTCCCGGGGCTCCTTTGGCTCCCTGGGGGCACGCCCGCGCTTGGGCGGCTCTTCCCTGCGGCTGTTGCTCACATTCACTTTACGTCCCCCCGTGGGCTGCACGTCCGTGCGTGCAGCGCCGCGGTGGATCTTTCTCGATTCGTTTGAGATAAGGATCGCCTCCTGACCTGCTTAAACGGTTATTCCTGACAAGTTCATCCTCTCTGCCATCCTCACCCTCTCAGTCTCGCTTCGCTCGACAGCTCCCCCAAAGTGGGAGCTTCTGACGAAATCGGAAACTTTGCCGGGTGCTGCCAAGGCCTCTCCCTTTGGGAGAGGTGGCAATGCGCCAGCATTGACGGAGAGGGCGAGCCCGCTGTCGGGGCTGAACCCTATTTCTAATCAGATACTGCTAGTATAGCACACTTCCCCCCGTAAAGTACAGCATTCCGGTGTGAAAATTGTACGCTTCTGTCTCAGAGGCGGCATTTTTGCGCATACTACCGCTGGAAAGACCCGCTGGAAAGGAGTGATTTTCTCCATGCGGAAAGTATTTCTCTGCCTGTTTTACGCCCTGTGCGCCTTTGCCATCGCCTTCAGCCTGTTCTGGATGGCCCTGCCCCGGCTGGCGCTTCCCTCCCCTGCACCGGGAGCGGACAGCGCCGCCGAAACGCCGGTGCCCTCCGAACCGAGCCTTGCGGCCCAGACTCTGCCCGACACCGGACAGCCCACCCAATACCTGCTCCGGGATGAGGGCGGCATGGTGGCCGTCTACACCTGCGGGCCGGACGGCTCCCCCACCCGCCTTGCCCGGCAGACGGATATTTACGTCAACCTCCTGCCAGAAAATGACGCACTGCGTGTCAAGCAAGGCATGACAGTGACGGGAGATGCCGCCCTGCAGGAGGTGCTGGAGGACCTGGGCGGGTGAATCAACAAACCCCCTGTGCCATGGTCTGGCACAGGGGGTTTGTTTTGCGGTTCTGTTTCAGCCGGAGTGCAATTTTACTCCACGCTAATCATATAATAGTATACGGGCTGGCCGCCGCGGATGTGGCTGACCTCAACGTGGTTGGGGCACTTTGCCTTGACGATCTCGGTCAGCTTCTCGGCCTCCTCGTCGGAGACATCGCAGCCGGAGATGATGGTGACAAAGCTGGAGTCCTTCTTGCACATGCTGCGGGCCAGGCGGTAGGTGGCCTTGGTCAGGTCGGTGGAGGTGGCAACGATCTTGCCGTTCTCCAGAGCCATGATCTCGCCCTTCCGGATCCGCTTGCCGTCAAACTCGCTGTCGCGGGCGGCGTAGGTGATGAGGCCGGTGCTGACCTTGTCGGCGGCGGCCATCATGTTGATGGTGTTGGTCTCAGCGTTGGCGGAGGGGTCGAAGTTGAGCAGCGCGGTGATGCCCATGGGCACGGTGCGGGTGGGCAGAACGATCACCTGACGGTCAGCCAGCTTCTGGGCCTGCTCCGCTGCCATGATGATGTTCTTGTTGTTGGGCAGCACGAACACGGTCTTGGCGGGCACGCTCTGGATGGCGGCAAGGATGTCCTCGGTGGCGGGGTTCATGGTCTGGCCGCCGGAGACGACAGCGTCCGCAGCCAGGTCGGTGAACACAGCCTTCAGGCCCTCACCGGCGGCAACGGCCACAAAGCCGTAGTCACGGCTGGGGTCCACTGCGGCGTAAACGAACTCGCTGGCCTGTGCGGGAGCCTTTTCAGCGGAGGCCTGCTTTTCCAGGCTCTTGCCCTGCTTCTGGCGGGCCAGGAACTGCTCGTGCATGTTCTCGATCTTGAAGTTGGTCAGGTAGCCGTACTTGATGGCTTCGCTCAGGATCTTGCCGGGGTCAGCGGTGTGGACATGCAGGTTGATGACATCGTCATCCTCGATGCAGACCACGCTGTCGCCGTTGGATTCGGCAAAGGCGCGCATCTTTGCGGCGCTTGCGCCCTCGTACTTGTTGATGAGGAACTGGGTGCAGTAGCCGTTCTTGATGTCCTCCACCTTCATCAGGTCGTCGGTGAACACGCCCTTGCCTGCATTCTCGGTGGAGAGCTTGGCCTTGTTGGGGGTGCCCTCGCCGCCGGCCACCATGGGCTCGCCGTGGAACACCTTGCCCATGCCCTCAAAGATGATCATAATGCCCTGGCCGCCTGCGTCCACAACGCCGGCCTTTTTCAGCACGGGCAGCAGGTTGGGGGTATCCTCCAGCGCCTTCTGGCCTGCGGTCATCACCACGTCCCACAGGGCGGGGATCTCCTCGGCACCGCAGGCGGCAGCTTCCTCGCTGGCCACCCGGGCAACGGTCAGGATGGTGCCCTCGGTGGGCTTCATCACGGCCTTGTAGGCACCCTCCACACCCTTTTTCAGGGCGGCGATGATGTCGGCGGTGTCGGCTTCCTTCTTGCCTTCCAGCGCCTTGGAGAAGCCGCGGAACAGCAGGCTGGTGATCACGCCGGAGTTGCCGCGCGCACCGCGCAGCATGGCGGAGGCAGCGGTCTTGGCGGCCTCACCCACGGTGCAGCCGTCGTCCAGCGCGTTCAGCTCTGCCACGGAGGCACCCACCGTCATGCCCATGTTGGTGCCGGTGTCGCCATCGGGCACGGGGAAAACGTTCAGCTCGTCCACACGGGAGCGCTGGTTGTTGATGTTGTTCGCGCCGGAGATGATCGCGTCGCGCAGGATCTTACCAGAAATCATTGTCCTTACTCCTTAATAAAAAGTTCCATCAGGCGATCACGTCGTCCACCGACACGATCACGCGGGCAACCTTCAGGCCGGTGGCCTGCTCCACTTCGTCCTTGACGCGGTGCGAGATGCTGCGCGCGGCGGTGGAGATGTTGAGCCCGTAGCTGACGGCAATGTGCAGCTCGATCACGAGACGGCCCTCTTCCTGTGTGACACGAACACCCTTTTCAGAGTAATCGTTGCCGCGCACCACGCTCTTGACCACGTCGGTCAGGTCGCGGGGGGTCATTGCGGCCACGCCGTAGCATTGTTTGGTTGCTTCGCCTACCAGCGTAGAGAAGTACTCGGCGGAAAAGCTGACATCTCCCAGCGGGAAACGGGAAGTGATCATAGTCGCTCTGCTCCTTTATTTGAAATCTTGTTGGGGTGGCCCGGCTTGCCGCGGCAAACCCGCCGCATACCGGGAAAGGAATCGGTATCCTTATTATACAACTTCCCACGCCCTGTGTACAGCACAATTTCCAAAGGGCGGGCAATGTGAGCCGATTCGTGCTCCTATTATACCACAAAACCCTGCCCTGTGCACGGTTTTCCTGCATGTTTTGCAAAAAGGCCGGACGCGACTGTGAATAAATTCTAAAAAGTATGATTTTTGACTTTATCCGCCTGTGGAAAAGTGCTAAAATCAAAGCAGAGAAACGGGAGCTGCGCCCTTACGGCAGAACCACTGTTTACGATAGGATAACGATTGGAGAGCTGTTTGATGAACATTTTGTTTTTCCTTTCCCCCAAGCAGGACCTGATGTATGTCTACGATGACTTCACCCTGCGGCAAACGCTGGAAAAATGGGAGAACAACCGCTACGCATCCATCCCGGTGCTCAACCGCAAGGGCGAGTATGTGGGCACCCTGACCGAGGGGGATATCCTCTGGGGGCTGAAACAGCAGCACGGGCTGGACATTGAAGCCGCCGAGGATGTGCCCATCTCGAGCTTTGCCCACAAGCGGGATTACAAGGCCGTGACCGTCACCACCAGCATGGACCAGCTGATCGAAGCGGCCATGAACCAGAACTTTGTGCCCGTGGTGGACGACCGGGGCATCTTTATCGGCATCGTGCGGCGGCAGGCCATCATCCGCTACTGCTACGACAAGGCCCGGGCGGAGGCGAAGAAGGGGCAGAGCGCCCCGGATGCCTGCCCCAAGGGCAGCCTTGCGGCGGGAGGGTAAGGCTTTGCGGGCCTGCGCCCTCTCTTGCACCTGCGCCCTCTCCGTCATCCCTGCGGGATGCCACCTCTCCCAAAGGGAGAGGCAATTGCGGCCCGGCCTTTAGGGGGTGCTGACGGTATTAAACCTCTCCGTCAAAACCTGACGGTTTTGCCACCTCCCCTAGTAGGGGAGCTGCCGAGCGTCAGCGACGGCTGAGAGGTTTAACCGTAAGCAGCAGCTGCCCTTGCAGATGCGTTGGCTCTCCCTTCGGGAGAGCTGTCGAGCACAGCGAGACTGAGAGGGCACGCCATCAACCCCCAACGAACCCCCTTCGGTACACACCATACCGGAGGGGGTTCTCGTTATACTCTCTATTTTTGTTGGATTTGTTGATTCTGTTGCAAGCACCAACAAAAACAACAAAATCAACAATACTTATGTCTTAACGATAACTGTGCAGATGATGAATCTGCAACTGTGTTATCGATACGCTGTTGTCTGAAGCAATGGCGTTTTGCAGAACTGCCATTGTCCTGCATCCAGTGCTTCACCGCATCCCTCTCCCACAGCATCGGCTCAAGCTCGGTGATGCGCTTGGCCAATGCCTGCGAGGTGGGTGCCAGCTCGGTATGGGCGTACCGCTGGCCCATCTCCATCAGGTTCTTGGAGTAGCCGCTCCACGTTCCATCCCCCTGCTGCAGGAGCACCCGCAGGGTCTTGACGATGGGCTCTGCCTCATACTCGGCCACCCGGCGCTGAGCGGCCAGCTGGGCCGCCGTGCCCTGCATGACCCAGCGGCAGCGGGCCTTATCAAAGCGGATGACCCGCTCGCACTGCTCGATGTCGCGGCCGGTGAGCAGAAAGCCTGCTTCATCGTCCATCCGGCTCTGCTTGTCCAGCACGATGGTGAAATCCGCCGCACCCAGGATGCCGGTGGAGCCGTTGATATTGTCGAAGCTGTCCTCGGGGTTCTTGCTCTTGCGGGTGTGGTGCACCAGCAGCACGCAGATGCCCCGGCTGTCGGCAAAGGCCTTCAGCCTGCCCATGTAGTCGTAGTCGGCATCGTAGGCATTTTCAAAGGGCTTTGCCTTGGGCTTGATCTTGGATAAGGTATCGATGCAGACCAGATGGATGTCCGGGTTGGCATCCAGATACTCCCCCAGCGTTTCCAGCAGGCCCTCGCCCAGCCGCTGGGCCTGAAACATAACGTGCATGTTGGCGGGGGCGGGCCTGCCCTCCAGCAAGCGGCGCAGGCGGGTCTGCATCCGGCTCTTGCCGTCCTCCAGGGCGAGGTAGAGCGTGCCGTGCTGCCGGGTGGGGAACCCCAGAAACGGCTCCCCCTGTGCCACGGCAAGGCAGAGGTCCAGCACCATCCAGCTCTTGCCCAGCTTGGGCTTTGCCACCAGCACCCCCATGCCCATGGGCAGCAGACCCTCCACCACATGGCGGATGGGCGGCAGCACCATCTCAGACAGCTCCCGCGCCGACCACGCCTGCACCCCGGCAGGCTTTGCGGTCTCCGGCTCCGGGGCAGCCTGCTGCGGGGCGGCCTCCGGGTCGGTCAGGCTGTTGATGTAATCGGCGTAGTCCTCGCCGATGCGGGCCGCGAACGCCTCCTTTCCGATCTGCTCGTACTCGTCGGCCACACGGTCCTGCCAGCGCCGGAGCTTGAGCTCCAGCCCGTTCCAGAGCCGCAGTTCCCGGGCCCGCTCCTGCACCAGATGATACCGCTGGTTCTGGTCCGCAGGCAGGCCCCGGAAGGTAAACCAGAAGGTCAGCCGGGAAAAGAGCTTCTCCTCGGTGTCGGCCTTGTCCAGCCACCGCAGGAAATCGTTCTCGTCCGCCGGGCTGAACTGCTTTGCCTCCCGCCAGTTCCCCACTGCTTCCTTCATTTCGTTCATGGAAACACCTCTTTCTTTCGCATTACACAGTGTTGTTTTGTTACCCAAAGTGTAACACCTTTTGGTTGTGTCGTCAACGAGTATGTTCCGGCGATTTTTCGCGCGAAAAATGCGAAAAAAGAGGGAGAAAATTTGCCTTTTTCCTTCCTGCATGATAAAATAAAAGCAGAAAGGGGCTGTGCCGATGCTGCTGCAATATTTCGTTACAGAAAACAAGACCGGAACCTGCATCCCGGTGGAGATCACGCCTGCCACACAGTCAGACCTTCTGGTGACAAAAAGCGGCTGGCAGTCCGATTGGACCAGTGACTTTATCCGTGACTCCCAACTGGAAAAACGGGTCGCCAAAGCGGCAAGCGGTGAGATCATTGCGCTGGGGGCTTACCGGGAGGATCAAAACGGCATTTCTATTTTTATCGTGAACATGGAAGCTCACCCGCAGAGCAACCCGACGCTGACAGATCAGCGTAAATACACCGGTATCGGTCGTATGATGATCGCCTATGGCATCCAGCTATCCATTGACAGCGGCCACGGCGGTGTCGTGACCTTTGCCGCTAAGACAGATGAACTGTACGAACACTATATTCAGGATTTCCATGCTGTGCCGATCTTCCAGCCGCTGCAAGGCGGCCCCAAGCTCTTGATGCTGGCTGATGAAGGCGCGCAGGAGATCTTCAGCACCTATTTATCCTGAGAACAGGAGGGGTTATTATGGCAAATCACGAAATCGAACTGCAGGTCGCACCCATGTCGGATGAAACGATGGATTATCTTGATACCCTGTTTTCCGTCTGCAAGCGTTTCAACACCGATTATTATCATGCAACACAAAAAGAGCGTGATTTTATTGATGCTGTTGCCAGCCATGAGTACCAGCTGAAAAAGGCTCGCGAAAAGGGCCAGCAGCGTGCAAGCGTTCCGCCCTTCCTCGGCATCGTGCGAAGCGAGCGGAGCGATCACATGCCCGCCTGATGATTTGAAAACCTCTGCAAAGGGTTTCCACCGATGCAGAGGTTTTTTCATGCCCACTCCTGAAAGTCCCTCTTATCGTACCCCGCATCTGGTATACTCCTCTTGTCGAACAAAACAGGAGCGGCCCGGAGGCGGGCCGCAGGAACAGGAGGGAACACCATGAGTGAGTACGAGATCCGATCTGTAGGCGGCCATGTGGAGGTTTATACCCGGGGCGGGGTGTTCCTCTTCTCAGCGGACACGGTGCGGGAGGCCATGGAGGAGCTGGACGAGGCCGCATGACACATTCCCGGCAGTTCCCGGGAACATGTCAGGAGCGCGCGGGGAAAGTTCAAATGTAAAATACCTGTAAAATATAAGAAATGAACAGTTGACAAAAGGACAAAGCGGCGCGGAAATGCAGTAAAAATGCAAAAAACATGTAAAATAACGCTTGTTGTCCGGGGGAGTTCAATGCTATAATAAAAAGGACGGCGTTCAGGGTAGGAAGCCCCGGGCGGCCGTCCTTGGTTTGTTTTAAGAGCAAAAGGAAGTTTTTAGGAGTATCGAGATGGATATCACACACATCACCTCATTGTTGGGCGGTATTGCGCTGTTCCTCTATGGTATGTCGATCATGGGTGCCGGCCTGGAAAAGCTGGCGGGCGGCAAGATGCAGGGCGTGCTGCAAAAGCTGACCTCCTCCACCATCAAGGGTGTCATTTTCGGCACCCTCATCACCGGCGTGATCCAGTCCTCCGCAGGCACAGTCGTCATCTGTGTCGGCCTTGTCAACTCTGGCATTATGACCCTGACGCAGTCGGTGGGTGTCATCATGGGTGCAAACATTGGTACCACGGTCACCGGTCAGCTCATCCGCATGGCGGATATCTCGGGTGAAAGCCTTCTGCTGACCCTCATCCAGCCCAAGACGTTTGCGCCGGTGGTGGCATTTGTCGGCTGCATTTTTTATGTGTTCCTGCGCAATGCCAAAAAGAAGAACATTGGCCAGATCATGCTGGGCTTCGGCATCCTGTTCACGGGCATGAGCCTGATGGACACCGGCGTGTCCCCCCTGCGGGAGAGCGCAGCCTTTCAGGAGCTGTTCGTCAGCATGACCAACCCCGTGCTGGGCGTGCTGGTGGGCATGGTCGTCACCGTCATCATCCAGTCCTCCTCGGCCTCGGTGGGTATCCTGCAGGCTTTGTCCAGCACCGGCCTTGTCACCTTTGGCAGCGCCATCCCCATCATTCTGGGTGCCCACATCGGCACCGCCTTTACCCCGCTGCTGACCATCGGCGGCTCCTCCAAGGACGGCAAGCGCGCCGCCCTGATCCACCTGTATTTCAACATCATCGGCAGCTTTGTGCTGCTGGGTGCCATCTACGCCGTGCGGTACACCATCGGCATCCCGGTGTGGGGCGACGTGATGAACAAGAGCACCATTGCAAACATCCACACCCTTTCCAGTGTGGCGGCCATGCTGCTGTTCCTGCCCTTCAGCAGTGTGCTCTCCAAGCTGGCCATGCTCACCGTGCCCAACAGTGCCGAGGAAGCACAGGAGCTGAGTATGCCCGTGCTGGATGAGCGTCTGTTCAAGAGCCCGGCCGTGGCCCTGCAGCAGGCCAAGAGCGCCGTGGTCAAGATGTCCCGCCGGGCCGCCCGCAACGTCAGCCTCTCCACTCCCCTGCTGCTCAAGATGGATGAGGACGTGGTGAGCGCCATCAATGTGCGGGAGAACCTCATCGACCGGATGGAGGTGGAGATCTCCAACTACCTCATCAAGATGACTGACCAGGAGCTGGGCGACGACGAGAGCCACGCCGTGACCGAGCTGCTGAATTTTGTCACCGAGTTCGAGCGCATCGGCGACTACGCCGTGAACATTCAGGAAAAGGCCGTGGAGCTCTACGAGAAAGAGGCCTCCTTCAGCGACATCGCCAAGAACGAGCTGAAGCTGCTGGATTCCGCGCTGGAGCAGATCCTGACCCGCACCAACGATGCCTTTGAGAACGATGACATCGCGCTGGCCCGTCAGGTGGAGCCGCTGGAAGAGGTCATCGACATTCTGGTGGAGAAGCTCCGCGACGGCCACATCAAGCGCCTGAAGGATGGCATCTGCTCCATTGATACCGGCGTGGTATTCCTGGATGTGCTGAACAATGTGGAGCGCATCTCCGACCACTGCTCCAACGTGGCGGCCCGTCTGGTGGGCACCAGCGAGGGCGATGACTACGATTCCCACACCCTCAAGAGCCTGATGCACCACAACCCCAGCAAGGAATACTCCCTCATGTACGAGGAGTGCTGCAAGGAGTACCTGACCCCGCTGGCCGCGATGGAAAAGGAAGCGTAAAGGGGGCCAATGCATCTGCAAGGGCAGCGGGCTAAATGGGTAAAAACCCCACCGTCATTGCTTCGCAATGCCACCGCCCCTAATAGGGGCGGCCTTGGCAAAGAGGGCGAGCTTTACGCCATGCCAAGGCCCCCCCTACTAGCGGGGGCTGTCGCCGCAGGCGACTGGGGGGTTCAGCCGTAAGCAGCTACCGGAAGTCAAACCCCACCGTCATCCCTACGGGATGCCACCGCCCCTAGTAGGGGCGGCCTTGGCAAAGAGGGCGAGCTTTACGCCATGCCAAGGGCCCCCCTACTAGCGGGGGCTGTCGCCGCAGGCGACTGGGGGGTTCACCGCCAGCAGCAGCTGCACCACACAACTCAAAAATCCCCTGCCAATGATCCGGCAGGGGATTTTTTGTTGCACTTGATGAACGATTCGGAGCCTGAGCCTGCCTCCCCCAAAAGTCAAGGGGTCAGAAGAAGCTCACCTGGCTGCTTTCGGGCAGGTCTGCCAGCACACCGGCGCTGCGCAGGCTTTCCAGCACAGCGCTGGTCACGCCGGTGGCCTGCTGGAGTTCCTCCACGGAGATATACTCCTGCCCGTCGATGGTGGCCCGCTCCAGCGAGGCAGCGGCAGTGCCGCCCACGCCTTTCAGGGCACAGAAGGGCAGGCGCACCTTGCCATCCTCCACGATATACTTGTTGCCGCGGCTCTTGCCCAGCTCAATGGGCAGGAACGCATACCCGCGGGAGAGCATCTCGTTGACCAGCTGCAGGCTGACCAGCACGTCCTCGTCCTTGGCGTTCTTCTCCTCTTTCAGGCGGCGCTTCACCGCCTCCATGTGGGCGCGGGCCACAGCCGCACCGCCCACAGCGGCCTCGTAGTCGATATCATCGCCGCGCACGGTGAAGTAAACGGCATAGAACTCTGCCGGGCGGTAGAGCTTGAACCACATCAGCCGGATGGCGCTCATCAGGTAGGCCACAGCGTGGGCCTTGGGGAACATATACTTGATCTTGCGGCAGGACTCGATGTACCAGTCCGGCACCTCGTGCTCCCGCATGGCTTCTTCCCAGCCGGGCTTGAAGCCGCCCTTGGCCACCTTGCCCTTACGGACCGCCTCCATGATATCAAAGGCCATCTTGGGCTCCAGCCCCTTGCGCAGCAGGTAGAGCATGATGCTGTCACGGCAGCCGATGACCTCCGCGATGGTGCAGGTGCCGCTGCGGATCAGCTCGTCGGCGTTGCCGGTCCAGACATCGGTGCCGTGGGACAGGCCCGAGATCTGGATCAGCTCCGAGAAGTTCCGGGGCCGGGCCTCCACCAGCATTCCGCGCACGAAGTTGGTGCCCATTTCCGGGATGCCGAAGGTGCCGGTCTGGCTGTCGATCTGCTCCGGGGTCACGCCCAGCTCCTCCGGACTGGTGAGCAGGCTGTACACCCGGGGGTCGTTCATGGGGATGCTGTCCACAGGGATGCCGGTGTACTCCTCAAAATACTTGTAGAAGGTGGGCATATCGTGGCCCAGCTCGTCCAGCTTGAGCAGGGTGTCATGGAGGTACTTGAACTCGAAATGCGTTGTGAGCAGGCCGCCTGCCACATCATCCGCCGGGTGCTGGATGGGGCAGAAATCGTAGATCTCGTAGGTATCGGGCACAACCACCATGCCGCCGGGGTGCTGGCCGGTGGTGCGCTTGACACCGGTGCAGCCCAGGGTCAGGCGGTTCTCCTCGGCGTGGTTGACGGTTTTGCCGCGGGCCTCCAGATACTTTTTGACGTAGCCGTAGGCGGTCTTGTCCTGAATGCCGGACACCGTGCCCGCCTTGAACACATTGGCCTTGCCGAACAGCTCCTCGGTGTAGCGGTGGACGTTGGACTGATACTCACCCGAGAAGTTCAGGTCGATATCAGGCTCCTTGTCGCCGTAGAAGCCCAGGAAGGTCTCAAAGGGGATGTCGTGGCCGTCCACCAGCATCCGGGTGCCGCAGTGGGGGCAGTCCTTATCGGGCAGGTCAAAGCCGTCGTCCACGCTGCCGTCGGTGATGAACTCGCTGTACTTGCACTTGGGGCAGCGGTAGTGGGGCGGCAGGCTGTTGACCTCCGAAATGCCGGAAAAGTGGGCCACGGCAGAGGAGCCCACCGAGCCACGGCTGCCCACCTGATAGCCCCCCGCGTTGGAGTAGGCCACCAGCTTGACGGCAATGACGTACAGAACAGCGTAGCCGTGGCCGCAGATGGAGTCCAGCTCCTTTTTCAGGCGGTCCTCCACGATCTTGGGCAGGGGGTCGCCGTAATCCCGTTTGGCGTGTTCCCAGGTGGCATCGCGCAGCTGCTGCTCCGCACCTTCGATGCTGGGCGGATAGGTGCCGCGCGGGATGGCCCGCACGTTGTTGTCGATGGTGGCCGCGATCTTGCGGGGGTTGGTCACCACGATCTCGTAGGCCTTTTCCTTGGGCAGGTAGCTGAACTGCTTCAGCATATCCTCAGTGGTGCGGTAGAACAGCGGGGGCTGGGTGTCCGCATCCTTGAAGCCGTTGCCCGCCTGCAGCACCGTGCGGTAGATGGCATCCTCCGGCTCGGTAAAGTGCACGTCGCCGGTGGCGATGACCGGTTTGTGCAGGTCCTCGCCCAGCCGGATAATGGTACGGTTGAAGTCCTTGATGACTTCCTCGCTCTCCACCTTGCCGTCCCGCACCATATACTCGTTGTTGCCCAGGGGCTGGATCTCCAGCACGTCGTAGTAGGAGGCGATCTTCTTCAGTTCCTCGTAGGAGCGCCCCTCCACAACGGCACGGTAAAGCTCGCCCGCCTCGCAGGCGCTGGTCAGGATCAGGCCGTCGCGGTACTTGTTCAGCAGGCTGCGGGGCACACGGGGCTTCTTGAAGAAGTAGTTGACGTGGGCCTCGCTCACGATCTTGTACAGGTTCTTCAGGCCCATCTGGTTCTTGACCAGAATGATGAGGTGGAAGTACTTCTTTTTCAGCACCTCCCGGTTGCCGCCCAGACCGGTGTTGATGCCCTCCACGGTGGTAACCTCTTTCTCGGCAAGGTCACTGAGCATGACGCAGAAGATGCGGCCCAGCGCGGCGGAGTCCTCGCAGGCGCGGTGGGCCTCGTAGTCGGGCAGCTCCAGATGCTTGTTGATGGTCCCCTGCTTGTAGTTGTGCAGGCCCGGGTACATGGCCTGCGCCATGGTCAGGGTGTCGATATAGGTCGGCTCAAAGGAAATGCCGCTGCGCTTGGCGGCGGCTTTCAGGAAGCGGATATCGAACGCATGGGCATTGTGGGCCACCAGGATGCGGCCATCCGCGAACCGGAGAAAGGCTTCCAGCGCTTCCTTCTCCCCGGGGGCATCGGCCACCATCTCGTTGGTGATGCCGGTCAGCTCGGTGATCTTGGGGGTGATGGGCTTGCCCGGCTTGACAAAGGTGTCGAACTCCTCCACCACTTCCCCGTTCCGCACGATCACCGCGCCGATCTCGGTCAGGTACTCCACGCCGGGGTCCAGGCCGGTGGTCTCGGTGTCGAACACGCAGAACTCGCCGTCCAGCGGCTGGTCCTTCACGCCGTAGACGCAGGGCACCATATCATCCACAAAGTAGGCCTCGCAGCCGTAGATCAGCTTGAAATCCGGGTCGCTCTTGTGGATCTCGTCGGTGGCCAGCATGGCCTCCGGGTAGCCCTGACAGACACCGTGGTCGGTGATGGCAATGGCAGGGTGGCCCATCCGGTGGGCCAGCTTGACGATGCCGCCCGGGTCGCAGAAGGCATCCATGCTGGACAGCTTGGTATGCAGGTGAAGCTCCACCCGCTTTTCCGGGGCATTGTCCTCCCGCTTTTTCCGCTCCACGAACAGGACATCGTAGGGGTAGACGATGTAGTCATGCTCGTACTTGTCATAGGTGCAGTCGCCGCGCACCAACAGGGTGGTGCCCTTGGGGATGTTCTCCCACTTGGAGCAGTCCTCCCCTTCCTGCGCGCGGATCTTCAGGTTGATGGAGCCGGTGTAATCGGTGATGGACACCGTGTAGATCTTGCGGTAGTTGCCCTTGACCTCGGTAAAGAACACGTCGCCCCAGATCACGCACTTGCCGCCCTCGCCGCCCAGGTCCTTGAGGGGGGTGAGGTTCTTGGGGGTGAACATCTTGCCGTGGAAAATGGTCACGGGCTTGTCGGTCAGGTCAAGGCCCTCCACCTTGATGGAGGGGGCGGTGTTCTTTTTCTCGAACTTGACCACCGGCGGGGCGATCTTGCGCTCCAGCTTTTCCTCCATCTGGCGCTGTTCGGCCTCGCCCACCGCGCTTGTCAGGGTAACTTTGGGCCTGACACCGGTGTGGGCGGCAACGCGGTCCGCCAGCAGGCGCTCAAACTCCATCTCCTGCAAAAACTTGGTGCCGTGGCAGACCCCCACCGTGATGTTCTGGCCGGTGATGGTGATCCGGCACCGGTCCAGAAAGCCGTTGATGGGGATGCCGTCCCGCTTCATCTCCTCCATCAGCTCCCGCAGGGCGGCTTCGTCCAGCGTGGCATAGCCAAAGAGGTTGTCGATCTTCAGTTCAAAGCCCTCATAGTCCGGCTGCAGGGAAGCCAGCAGCCGGGCGCACAGCCCCTTGTCCAGCGGGGCGGCACTGCGCAGGGTAAAAACGACCTGCCGCTCCTGCCGCAGCATCCGGGCATGCTCCACGATCACGCGCCCGAAACTGGCCGCGAAATCCGGGTCCGCCATGAACTGCGGCCATAGCTGAGATACAAGTGGTGTCACGATGGGTTACTCCTTTTGATATTGTTGCTTAACCCCCCAGTCACGCTTCGCGTGCCAGCCCCCGCTAATAGGGGGGCCCTTGGCATGGCGGAAAGCTCACCCTCTTTGCCAAGGCCGCCCCTATTAGGGGCGGTGGCATCCCGCAGGGATGACGGTGGGGTTTCATTTACAGTTCTGCTGTCCTAAAGACGTGATAGCCCTCATAATGATAGCTTGCGTCGATGCCCTTCATATAGACCAGCCGGTCTGTGATCCGGTCTGTGAGGGCTGCACGGAGCAGGGCCTTGATCTCCACATCCTTCACCGGACTGCGCTCCATGGCAAGCAGGTAATCCGACTTGTCCACACGGCTCCAGTCGATGACCTGATGCAGCTCCTTTTTCAGGATGCAGTCCAGCCAAATGCGGGTGCTGCGGCCATTGCCTTCCCGGAAGGGATGGGCCACATTCATCTCCACATACTTCTCGATGATCTCATCAAAGGTAGACTGCGGCATGGCATCGATGCTTTCCAGCGCCGGGGCCAGATACATGACGGGTGCGAACCGGAAATTGCCCTTGGCAATGTTCACGGTGCGCATCTGCCCGGCAAAGGGGTAGATCTCGCCGAACAGATAGCCGTGGATCTTTTGCAGGCCCGCAAATGTCCCCACCGGGAAGGCATCCAGCAGGCCGGTGTCGTAAAGCTCCAGCGCTTTGGTCTTGCTGATCTTTTCCTCAGCCCGGGCCAGCGCGGCCTCGTCGGTCAAACCAAGTTTGTTTTCTAAGGGCATTGTGTTCTCCTTGCTGAACCTCTCAGGTGCTTCGCGCCAGCTCCTGCGTCTGCGCCCTCTCCGTCATCCCTGCGGGATGCCACCTCTCCCAAAGGGAGAGGCGATTGCAACATGACCTTTTGGGGTGCTGACGGGGTTAAACCTCTCCGTCAAAACCTGTCGGTTTTGCCACCTCCCCTAGTAGGGGAGGCCTTGGCATAAGGTTCATTTTTCGCAATGATTGCTGACGCTCCAAAACGCACTCCTGCCGCAAGGATTAGGCTTTGCGCCAGCAGGGCAAACAGGAGCAAAGCGTCAGTCCACGAAAACGCGACGGCCTGCCAAGGGCTCCCCTATTAGGGGAGCTGCCGAGCGATAGCGAAGGCTGAGAGGTTTAGCCATCAGCACCCTTTCCCCTTGCAGATGCGTTAGCTCCCCCTTTGGGGGAGCTGTCGAGCGCAGCGAGACTGAGAGGGTTGTCTCTCAGATCTTATAGATCTCCTCCATGAACTGGTCGAGGATATTATCCCCGGTCAGCTTCTTGATGGGCTGGCCGTGGATGAAGAGGACAGCCTCGCCCTTGCCGCCTGCAATGCCGATATCGGCTTCACGGGCCTCGCCGGGGCCATTGACCACGCAGCCCATGACGGCCACCTTGATGGATTTCTTATAGCCCTGCAGGCGCTTTTCCACCTCGTTGGCGATCTCGGTGCAGGGGTACTGGGTGCGGCCGCAGGTGGGGCAGGTGATGACCTCAGGGCCAGCCACGGGGAAACCCACGGCGCGCAGGATGTTGTAGCCTGCTTCCACTTCCTTCTCGGGCTCGGCGGCCAGCGAGACGCGGATGGTATCGCCGATGCCCTCCAGCAGCATCCCGCCGATGCCCATGCCGCTCTTGAGCAGACCCATCTGGTAAGTACCGGCCTCGGTCACGCCCACATGCAGGGGGTAATCGGTCACGGCGCTCAGCTGGCGGTAGGCCTCCATCATGCGGGGCACGTTGGAGTTCTTGATGGAGATGACGATGTTGTTGAAATCGAACTTCTCCAGCAGGCGGACATGGTACAGGGCGCTTTCCACCATGGCCTCGGGCACGGGCGCGCCGTACTTTGCCAGGATGTGCTTTTCCAGGCTGCCGCCGTTCACACCAATGCGGATGGGGATGTTCTTCTGCTGGCAGGCCTGCACCACGGCCTTGACCCGGTCGTCGTCGCCGATGTTGCCGGGGTTGATGCGGATCTTGTCCACACCAACGTCGGCGCAGGCCAGCGCTGCCTTGTAGTCAAAGTGGATATCCGCCACGATGGGGATGTTCACCGCGTTCTTCACGGCCTCGATGCACTTGGCATCCGCCGCGCTGGGGCAGGTCACACGCAGGATCTGGCAGCCCGCCGCCTCACAGCGCTTTGCCTGGGCAACGTTGCCCTCAATGTCCTCCACAGGGACATTCAGCATGGTCTGCACCGCAATGGGGTTGTTGCCGCCAATGGTCACATTGCCGATCTTCACTTCTCGTTTCAGCTGCCGCATGGTCGTTTTCCTTTCCGTATCACATTGCCCCGGTAATGAGCCGGAGGATATCGTTGTAAGTTGCAAAAATCATCAGCCCGAACAGCAGCGCAAAGGCTGCCACGGTCAGGCCGCTCTGGATCTTTTCGGGCACGGCATGGCCGGTCACGCCCTCAATGAGCAGGAACACCACTTTGCCGCCGTCCAGCGCCGGGAAGGGCAGCAGGTTGAAGATGCCCACATTCACGGTGATGAGCACCAGCATCTCCAGCAGGTCCTGCCAGCCGTAGCTGGCGGCCTGCCCGATGGCCGTTACGATGCCCACCGGGCCGGAGAGGTCGTTGATGCTCTCCCGCCCCCGCAGCAGGTCGGAGAGGGAGGCAAAGATGATGCGCCCGTAGTAGAGCACACTGTTGCCCGCCTCTTTCAGCACGTTCAGCGGTGTTTTTTTGATGCCGTAGACCGTAAAGCCCAGGCTCATGTGGGTCTCGCCCCTGTCATCCTGCCAGGTGTCGAACTGCACACCGGGCAGCTCCACCTTTTTGCCGTCCCGCAGAACGGTGAAATCGGCGGTGTAGTCCTCCGTGCGCATCAGCTCATAGAGGATATCGTTTGCCACAAAGCAGCGGCGGCCGTTCACCGCAAGGATCTTATCCCCTGCCTGCAGGCCGGTCTGGCCGCAGAGGGCGTTTTCCTCCACCTGATAGAGGACCTTGCTGGTGATGGGCTCGTTCTGGGCCGTGATGAGGATGGCCATGACCACAAAGCCCAGCACAAAGTTCATCCCGGCACCCGCCAGCATGATGAGGGCCCGCTGCCACACAGGGGCCTCATTCAGAGGAATACCAGCAGGCTTTTCCTCCTCGGGGGAAGTCTCCGCTATGCCAAGGGCTCCCCTATCAGGGGAGCTGCCGCCATCGGCGGCTGAGGGGTTTGACCGTTCCTCCGCCTGCTTGCTCTCGGGGCTTTCCTCCCCTTCCAGCGCCACAAAGCCGCCCACGGGCAGGGCGCGGATGCTGTACTGGGTGCCCTTGCGCACCCGCTTGCACAGCACCGGCCCCATGCCGATGGAGAACTCGTTGACCTGCACACCGCAGAGCTTTGCCACCATGAAGTGGCCGAACTCGTGGATGGCGATCACGGCGCTGAACACGAACACCGCAGCAATAAAGGTGACAATAAAAGACATCAGTTCTCCTTACAGGTGCGCTCTCACAAAGGCGCGGGCCATCTTGTCGCACTCATACACATCGGCCAGGGTGTAATCGCCGCCAAAGCTGTCGCTGTCCACAACAGCCTCCACCAGTCGGCCGATATCGAGGAAGCCGATCTTATCCTCGAGGAAGAGCTTGACTGCCTCCTCGTTGGCACCGTTGGCGGCGCAGGGGCCCAGACCGCCCTTCTTGATGGCCTTTTTGCAGGCAGCCAGGCAGCGGAAGGTCTCCT